>ERZ772966.51-NODE-51-length-46274-cov-36.660075_pt1 | contig 46274 bp, 62 predicted proteins | sample MGYA00580680_ERZ772966 | MGnify/ENA primary metagenome ERZ772966 (study PRJEB29015, sample SAMEA2738055) | human oral metagenome | biome: human oral; feature: human-associated habitat; material: saliva | place: China | collected 2225 ...
GCCGTATGCTACTGCATACTGGCCTTTTTCTGTTAGGGAAAGTTGCACTTCAAATGCGAATCCGCCGGCCTTTTAAATGGCAGATTGCTTAAATCACAAAATCCGTAGTCGATAATTGAATGTTTTGATCCATATCGGCAGACGGGGTTTTGGACGAGCGACCAACCGGTTTGGCCGGTACGCCGACAACGGTAATCGAAGACGGTACATCGGCAACCACCACGCTGCCTGCGCCGATTTTTGCATTTACGCCGATGCGGATGTTGCCCAAAATTGAGGCATTCGCACCAATCATCACGCCATCGCCGATTTTCGGGTGGCGGTCGCCGCTTTCTTTGCCCGAACCGCCCAGCGTTACGCCGTGGAGGATGGAAATATTGTTGCCCAAGACGGCGGTTTCGCCGGCCACAAAACCAGTGGCATGGTCGAGCATCAAACCATGACCGAAACGGGCGGCCGGGTGGATATCGACACCGAAGACTTCCGACATGCGGTTTTGCAGGAAATACGCCAGCGTTTTACGGCCGTTTTGATAGAGCCAGTGGTTGATACGATGTGCCTGTACGGCGTGGAAACCTTTGAAATACAACAGCGGCAGCGAATATTCATCACAAGCCGGGTCGCGCTCGTAAATGGCTTTCAAGTCAGCCTCGACACATTTGCTGATGCGGGTGTCCACGCTCAAAGCCTGCTGATAGATTTCAAACAGCGCGCGCACATCCATAATCGGGCTGCCCAGTTTGCTGGAAAGATGGTAGGCAAGTACCGAATCGAGCGAATCGTGGCGCAACACGGTTTGATGCAGGAAGCTTGCCAGCATCGGTTCGGCCGCGGCTGCGGCTTCGGTTTCTTCACGGATGGTGTGCCACAGATTAAAATCGGTTGAATTCAAATGGTCTTTTTTCATATTCGAGGCCGTCTGAAGAATAAAATCAGATGGCTATCTTACCGTTTTCCAACGTCTTTTAACAAGGCATTTGATAATCGATGTTCAAATGCTTGAAGTTTTTTCAGACGGCCTTATATATGAGTCATTGAATGCTAACACTCTAAAAGGATGTCAGAAATGACGGATCGTAACGAACAACACCAAAACGAAGCCGAAGAAGCGGCAGCCGTAGAAACTGCTGAAGCAGTTGAAACCGAACAAGCCGAAGTACAAGCCGAGCCGACTTACGAAGATCTGCAGGCGCGTATTGCCGAGTTGGAAGGTCAGCTCAAAGACAGCGAGCTGCGCGGTTTGGCAAACGAGCAAAACCTGCGCCGCCGCCATCAGCAAGAAATCGCCGATACCCATAAATTCGCCGGACAAAAATTTGCGGCCGAAATGCTGCCTGTCAAAGACTACCTTGAAATGGCGCTGCTCGACCAAAGCGGTAATTTCGATGCCCTGAAAATGGGCGTGCAAATGACTTTGAACGAATTGCAAAAAGCGTTTGATGCCACACATATTAGAGAAATCAATCCTCAGGCAGGCGAGAAACTTGATCCGCATTACCACCAAGCCATGCAGGCAGTGGTCAGCGAGCAAGAGCCGAACACCATCGTCAGCGTGATGAAAAAAGGCTACACATTATCCGACCGCGTACTGCGTCCCGCGATGGTTGTCGTGGCGAAAAAAGAAGATTGAAGGCACCGCTTGATAAAGTTTATCAGGCATAAAATTTTCAGACGGCCTTATCCGGTTTCAAATCCCAATGTTTCGCTATTGGAAAATCATTCCGATAAACCGGAATCAGAAAATTAAAACCGGCCGTCTGAAAAAAAGAATAAACGGCTTGTGGATAAATAAATCAAGTACTTGAATTTAATTTGAAAAAAAATTCAAATTAAGCCTTGAAAAAAAATGAAGTAACCTTATTTACAAGCCATCGGAACGAAATGTTCCACAGGATTATTAATTTAGAAAAGTTTATTTATTAGGAGCAACATAATATGGCAAAAGTAATCGGTATTGACTTAGGTACAACCAACTCTTGTTTGGCCATTTCTGAAAACGGTCAAACCAAAGTGATCGAAAATGCAGAAGGTGCACGCACCACTCCTTCCGTTATCGCTTATCTGGACGGCGGCGAAGTCCTCGTTGGCGCACCCGCCAAACGCCAAGCCGTAACCAACGCTAAAAACACCATCTACGCTGTAAAACGTTTGATCGGTCATAAATTTGAAGACAAAGAAGTTCAACGCGACATCGAATCCATGCCTTTCGAAATCATCAAAGCCAACAACGGCGACGCATGGGTGAAAGCGCAAGGCAAAGAGCTGTCTCCGCCTCAAGTTTCCGCAGAAGTTTTGCGTAAAATGAAAGAAGCCGCTGAAGCTTACTTGGGCGAGAAAGTTACTGAAGCCGTGATTACCGTTCCAGCCTACTTCAACGACAGCCAACGTCAAGCGACTAAAGACGCAGGCCGCATCGCAGGTTTGGAAGTAAAACGTATCATCAACGAACCTACCGCAGCCGCTTTGGCATTCGGTATGGACAAAGGCGACAACAAAGACCGCAAAGTAGCCGTATATGACTTGGGTGGCGGTACTTTCGATATCTCCATCATCGAAATTGCCAACCTCGACGGCGACAAACAATTTGAAGTATTGGCTACTAACGGCGATACTTTCTTGGGTGGCGAAGACTTCGACCAACGCTTGATCGACTATATCATTGACGAGTTCAAAAAAGAACAAGGCATTGATTTGAAACAAGACGTAATGGCTCTGCAACGTTTGAAAGAAGCTGCCGAAAAAGCCAAAATCGAATTGTCCAGCGGTCAGCAAACTGAAATCAACCTGCCATACATCACTATGGACGCAACCGGTCCTAAACACTTGGCCATGAAAATTACCCGTGCCAAATTTGAAAGCTTGGTTGAAGATTTGATCCAACGTTCTATCGAGCCTTGTAAAGTTGCATTGAAAGATGCCGGCTTGAGCACCAGCGACATCGACGACGTAATTTTGGTTGGTGGTCAAAGCCGTATGCCGAAAGTACAAGAAGCCGTTAAAGCCTTCTTCGGTAAAGAGCCTCGTAAAGACGTGAACCCTGACGAAGCTGTTGCCGTAGGTGCAGCGATTCAAGGCGAAGTATTGAGCGGCGGCCGTAGCGACGTATTGCTGCTGGACGTAACTCCTCTGTCTTTGGGTATCGAAACCATGGGCGGCGTGATGACCAAGCTGATTCAAAAGAACACTACTATTCCGACTAAAGCGTCTCAAGTGTTCTCTACTGCCGAAGACAACCAAAGCGCAGTGACTATCCATGTACTGCAAGGCGAACGCGAACGTGCTTCTGCCAACAAATCTTTGGGTCAGTTCAATTTGACCGACATCGCACCTGCACCACGCGGTATGCCGCAAATTGAAGTTACTTTCGACATCGACGCCAACGGTATCTTGCACGTTTCTGCTAAAGACAAAGGCACCGGCAAAGCGGCCAACATTACCATCCAAGGTTCTTCAGGTTTGAGCGAAGAAGAAATCGAACGCATGGTAAAAGATGCCGAAGCCAATGCTGAAGAAGATAAAAAACTGACTGAATTGGTCGCTTCCCGCAACCAAGCCGAAGCCCTGATTCACTCCGTGAAAAAATCTTTGGCTGATTACGGCGACAAACTCGACGCTGCCGAGAAAGAAAAAATCGAAGCCGCGTTGAAAGAAGCTGAAGAAGCAGTTAAAGGCGACGACAAAGCCGCTATCGATGCCAAAGCCGAAGCTTTGGGTGCAGCCAGCCAAAAATTGGGTGAAATGGTTTACGCTCAAGCGCAAGCCGAAGCACAAGCAGGCGAGGGCGCACAAGCCGAGTCTTCCGCTAAGAAAGACGATGACGTGGTAGATGCCGACTTTGAAGAAGTAAAAGACGACAAGAAATAATTGAGGTCGTCTGAAAAAAGCGCGAATCGCAAGGTTCGCGCTTTTTGTCGTTTGGAAAATGTGTAAAGACGCTTTGTTGAAATTGACAGTAAACTTTCAAAACCTTGCTACATCATCGTGTTGCCATACTTCTATTGCCGAATTTTGAACAGATTTCGCCTAATGCTGACAGTAGCTGACAGTCAAAGCCATTAGTATTTGTCCATCGCTTGAGTGCGAATAAATTCTTATTTTTACCTTAAATCACCCCCTTGAAAGAAGATAAATATGAAAAAACTGATTCAAATGACCTCTTTGATGGTTGCAGCTGCCGGCTTGGTATTGGCTCCAGTCGCTTCTGCACACGGCAAATACGAAATGCATCCGAAACAAGAACGTATGCACAAAAAAGCCAAACCGCAAAAAATGAAAAAAACTGCACCAAAAGCCAAACACCACGCAGCCAAGCCCAAACATCATCAAGAGCATCGCCACGAACATCATTAAGATGAATCCTCAACAATAAATAAGGCCGTCTGAAACCAAAACATCAGGTTTCAGACGGCCTTTAGTTTATCTGTCAAATAGAGGTTTGCCGTTTTTCTTGTGCCAAACGGGTCGGCTCCAACCAGGCAATGTTTCTTTCTGCCAGCGCAGTGCGCCAATAATCCAGTTTGGTATCCAAATCTTCAGAGAAACTGTCTTGATTCAAAAGCTGAATGATAACGCCGCCGTCCGTAGCTTCAGCCAAGCGGCTGATTTGACGCAAAATGCCGCGATCGGGAACAGTTTGCGTGCGTACGCCGATGAGAAGTTGCGCCGGAGTTTGTTTCAATTCGGCTTCTAATTGTTCCAAATCTTTTCTGCCGGCGACCACGCCTTTGTCTATCCATTCTTGCGCCAAAACGCCGGAAAACCAAAGCGGCTCAGGCCATTCCGTTTCCAGTGTAACTGCCCATTTGGGCGCATTATTCAGCGTAATTTTGGATGAAGCGGGAACGATGTTTTCCTGAAAATCATCGGCATCGACAATTTTCGTTTGCCATGTGCGGAGAATGTTTTGATAGTAGGGCTGATTCAAATCCAAACGTTCGCGAAGGGTTTTTAAAGTAATCTTGCAAGCCAGCCAAGCAAGCAAGCGCGGCAGAATACCATAGCAGATGATGCTGCCGATGAGTAAACCCGCCCAAGCGCGTGCATCTTCGATATGATTGTTCAGACGGCCTGCAATTACGGCCTGACTGTCGGGAACAGGAAAGCCCAAACGTTCCGGCAGCCATGACAAAGCTTCAACCGTTTTCACCAACGCCGTATTGCTTAAAAGCGTACTTTCCCAGTTGAACGTATATTGACGCACCAAAAGCAGCAGCAAAACAGAAACCAACATTCCCGATAGCGTGCAAAGCCACAGGCCGTGTGAAGTTGCACCAATCAGCCAACGCGTTTGCGGTTTGCGCCATTCGTCCACATAAAGCCGCAAAATTGCCTGATTGACCGGGTCTTTACCTCGGAACCAAGTTGCCGGACTGCTGATAAAGTGCACATTTTTCAAACGCAAGAATAAAGTCGCCAGCCACACCAGCAGCATGACCGTATTCATGCCCAAAATCCCGGCCAATACCAGAAAAAAGTTCAGCCCTTGATTGTCCATCAAAAGATAAGTACTGGAAAAACCGACCGTAAACAACAATGTCGCTGCAACAATCCAAAGCCAAAACGAGCCTGTCTCCACCTGTTGCAACACATATTTCAAATGCTGGTCGCGGTCAATAATTTGGGCGCGGCGTATCAGTTTTTCCTCGTTGCCGCCATCAATATGTCGCAACGCTTCCGTCGCCTGCACAGGATCTCCCGGAAAAATATAGGCACGTTCTTCAAGAATACGGACCAATTCGACAAGTTTTTGCGATGGATTCAACATAAATGATAGGCCGTCTGAAAGATAAAATGGAAACGTCTGTAAAAGCGGTTTTGATTTTGAATAGGGTATATAGTGGAATAGATGTAAAAAAAGCAGCCCGAAAGCTGCTCATTTTGAATGTGGTGCGGACGGAGTGCAATAAAACAGCAAATTAATTATAGTAGATTATGATTGATTTTAATAGATTATACATATAAATCAATCCCATATCTGCACCAATCAATCTTTTATGATTGATTAGGATTGATTATAACATATAATGCCGTGTCCCCTCACTGTCCCAATAATATACCAATGGCAACCATCGAAAAGCGCAACGGAAAGTATCGAGTTAAAGTCCGTCTGAAAGGCGTTACCAAGTCTGAAACATTTGCCCTGAAATCTGATGCCGCTGCTTGGGCGGCGCGGACTGAAGCGGCAATCTTGGACGGCGTGCAGGGCAATGCGCCCAAAAGCCTATATTTTGCCGATTTGCTGACACGATACCGGGATGAAATCACGCCCACGAAGCGAGGCAATAGGGCGGAAACATACCGGCTGAATCGTGCGTTACGATCCAATTTGGCCGATATAAAAGTCAGTGACTTGCGCCCACATCATTTTGCCCAATGGCGAGATAATCGCAAAAAAGAAGTACAGGAAGCAACGGTCAGACGTGAGCTTGAAACACTGTCGGCCGTCTGTCAAATGGCGGTCAAGGAATGGGGCTTATTACCGTCAAATCCTCTATTGCAAATCAGACGGCCTGGCAAAGGCAAGGCGCGAAACTACATACCGCCCGATGATATTGTCTTGGCTGTTGTGCGTGAGCTTGGTGTAGCTGACGGCGTGCCGATAATCACGGTAAAACAGCGTATCGGATTGGCTGTCTTGTTTGCGATTGAGACGGCCATGCGTGCCGGGGAAATCTGTAACATGGTTTGGCGTGATGTGCATTTAGCCCGGCGCGTGGTGCATTTGCCAATGACAAAGAACGGTAGCAGTCGAGACGTGCCGCTGTCTAAAAAGGCTATGGCGATATTGGATAGACTGCCACGGTCTGAGAGTGGGTCTGTGTTTGATATAAGCTCACATACGCTTGATGTGATGTTCAGACGTGCGAGGGCAAAAGTTGAAGGGGCTGAGGGCTTCCATTTCCACGATACGCGCCATAAAGCCCTGACGCGCATGGCAGCAAAGGTTGAGCCTATGCAGCTTGCGAAAATCAGCGGCCATAAGGATTTAAGAATCCTGCTCAACGTGTACTATAACCCTGATATTGGCGAACTGGCCGATTTACTGGATTAAAAAAACCGCCTGTTACGGCGGTTTCTCTATTTCTGACGGTGGCGGCGGATAAATTCGTGTACTTCTGCTTCTGGCCATAAGAATTTACGCGGCGAGATAACAAAAGGCTTCGGAAATCCTGCCTGTTTGCACGTCTGATTAACAAATGTTGCACGTTTGACGTGTAGCAGGTCGGCGCATTCTTGGGTTGTGAGGTACATATTATCTTCCTGCCTTTCTAATCTTCATCAGGCGGTATTTCCGCCGCCTGTCGGATTGGTAGTTATTCAGTCGTCTGCGCATGGCCTGCCTTTAAAATTTCACTACCTTTAAATCGCATTCTTGGGCTGCTCCGATACGGTAAGAATATGTTCGTTCACGTTTTTCTTTAGGTCTGATATAGGCGACTTTAAATTCCCCTACATCGGCATACACAACTCCACCCCGTAGAGGTTCGTGAGTTATTGGCAAGTTGCCATGCTCTGCCTTCAAGTCTTCCAATCGACTGATTAAGTCTGATATGCGCGGATTATTCGTCAAAATCCCATTTTCCATTTTTTATAACTCCTTATTTTTATTTAAAAACTTCGCTAAATCAGGCTTAAAGTAGCCGTCTGTTTTGGCGATTTTGCCGTTTTCATCAAATACCGGCGCGCCGTCTTTAAACTTGCTCCAGTTTGATTTATTCACTTCGTCCAACGCTCCTGCCATATCAAAGCCCATCATGTAGCCTACGCCAATCGCGGTTACAATCTGATCACAAAGCGCGTCTAGTAACTCAATTTGCCAGTTTTCAGGCAACTCTACATCTTCGCCATCAATAGTTTTATCAATAGCGTCTGAGTTGTAAAACTCTTCTGATATTTGATAGGCCTCTGATGAATTACAAGATAACGCCATCAACATCTCTACTACTTCCTCGAAATGGCAGCCGATTTGAATGACTTTATCTTTTTCTGTCGGATTTGGTTTTGCCGCCTTAAACCATTCGATGATTTCTTGAATATCCATTTCAATATCCCTTAATAAATGTGAACCAATGTGTGCTGATTTGGTTTGCTTTATGTTTTCTTGTTACATGCCCAAAAAGTGGGGTTTCGTTAGTGAGAGAAAGGATTTCTTTTACAGGTATTTGATTTTCATTCCATTTGAAAATTAATATCCCACCTTCTTCTAATACACGGAAACATTCTGAAAATCCCTTTTTTATATCATTCCGCCAATCTTCGCCAAGCTTCCCATACTTCTTGGCCAACCACGATTTTTTCCCTGCTCGCACCAAATGGGGCGGGTCGAAAACTACAAGACGGAAACTCTCGTTATTAAAAGGCAGGTTTGTAAAGTCCATTTTTATATCTGGCTTTACCTCTAAATGACGAATTGATTCTCGGTCTTTCAAGTAATGCTCTTCTTCTCGTATGTCTCCAAATAAAACTCGGTGGTCTTGCTTGTCAAAGTACATCATCCGGCTACCGCTACACGGGTCAAGTATTCTCATTTCCACGTCTTATCTCCCTTGTCGCAAATCAGCCAATGACCGTGTTAAATCAAGGCTTGCCCGTTTTACCGCTCCTGAGTGTTTGGGGCTGTAATAAAATTTGCCTGGCGTAATTTCGCTTTCTGTTTTGTTTTCAAGAAAAATCTCTGCACGTTTCAGAAAACGCTCGGCTTCTTGCATGGCTGTTTTTAATGTTTCGATTTCCATTTGATAATCCTAGATAATTTCCGCTTGTACCAAATCCTTGCGGAATTGGTTGTAATTGATTAGGCTGATTCCTGTGTTTTGCTCAAATGGAATCAGAATTTTTTGCATAGCCGTCTGAATAAAATCTTTCAGTCGCTCAAAGTCTGCCAGCACCTTGTAGCCGTCTTGCCGCAATTCGGGAATACTGTTCACCGGCTGAACAGCACTATTACACTCTGCCACGCGGAAGAAGTGCCAAGGGGCATTTAATACTTCTTCGCGCAATACGGTTTCTTTTTCGTTTATCTTCTTGGCGATGGCTCGCAACGATTCGCCGTTGATGATGTCGAATAACGCCTGAATGTAGCGTTTCGGGCGTGTGTATAGGCTTGCGGTGTACAGTGCGATTTGCACGCTTGCGCAATACAAGCCGATTTTTGAAACGGTACGCTCGGGGATAATTTCGCCGTATGCTTCCTGATATTCCGTCAAGCGAAGAACAGGTCTTAAAATCTCACGGCGTTGATTTGGCGACAGGTCGTCTGATTCTGATAGCTTCTCAATCGCCGCCTGTGCTTCGTTTGTTGTCTTGCTCAAGTCGTTGTCTGAGTAGATGCAGGCAACAACACGCATGGCGCGGATAAGTTTCTCAAACACGGTTACACTGCTTCGGTCGTTTTCGTAAACCAACGCCTGATAGTGCATTAGATTTTTAATGTTTTCGGTCAACTTACTGTCTAAGTCTTGAGGTGCGCCGCTCCGTAAAGACAGCTTGTTTTGCACTTGGATTACAGCAATATTTGCCAGTTTGTTGCGGTCGGCGCGTTGGTTGCCGATGTTGTTTCGTGCATATTTCTTGACGGCTTGTTCTTTCTTCGCCGCCTTGCGAGCGGCTAACATTTCGCTTGCTTTCATCGTCTCGTTTCCTTTTGTTATGCCGTCCTCTCAACGGCTCGGACGTTTTAGGCCGTCTGCCTGTGGTGGTTTAATCATCTGTTCTCAAGAAAAAATCAATAACGCTCGGATTCTTAGGCCAGTTGGTAACAATGCCGTCTGCACTGATGTTGAGATCGATGTAATCGCCATATTCTCCAGGTATTAATTTATTAGGGACGTAATAGTTATGAATCTTTTGCACCTCCTCGCCATTACTGTCAAATAATGTATACACCCCACCGTCTCGAACGTTGTCGTAAATTGATACTGGCTCATCTCCTTGCCAAGATACAACTTTACCTGTGTCAACTTCGATTAATAAATCAAGTTCGCCGTCATCATTAAATAAATGTTTTGGCAAGTTTTCTGATACATCATCGTGTAATTCAACTTCTATTCTTACGGAATGAATTTCCACCTCTGCTGGTTTTAAAACTTCTACTTTCATTTTTTTGATCCTTTATTTAAAATGGCACGTCATCATCAATATCTTCAACAGGCGCTGCCGTTGCTTGCTGACGTTTCGGCTGCTCTTGCGTTGCTTGGCTATTACCGCCTAACATCTTCATTTCGTTGGCGATAATCTCGTAAGCCGTGCGCTCGATTCCGTCTTTGCCCTGATATTTGCGGCTTTGAATTTTGCCTTCCAAATACACTTGACTGCCTTTTGTCAGGTATTTGCCGGCAATCTCTGCCAGTTTTCGGTACATGGTTACGTTATGCCATTCTGACCGCTCCTGCTTCTGTCCGTTGCTGTCTTTCCAGCTTTCGCTAGTTGCTACACTGAAGTTACAGACAGCTTCGCCGTTCGGCATATAGCGCACTTCAGGGTCACGACCTAAGCGGCCAATTAAAATTACTTTATTCAGCATTTTGTTTCCTCTTTAAAATTGAAATGTCATTCTGTTGTACGCTTCGCGCGTTGCGATAACGTCTTTCTTGCAATACTCTGCAACTTCTTCAATCCGCCCGGCTTGCACATAATCCCAAACCTGCGAGCCGTCGATGCCGTCTTTAGGGCTTGGAATCCCTAAGATTTCGCATAGCTCTGCCAGCTTGATACGATTCCCACGTCCTGCCCAAATCTGCATGGTGTCTACAAAATTCTCGTTGTATTGCGAGTAATACAAGTTGATAGTAGGCTTGATTCTGTTGACGATAAATCGGTGGTACAGGAAGCGGATATCAAACTCAACGTTATGCCCAATAAATCGAATATTCGGGCGCGGTACATCGTTTTTAATGCGGTTGATGAATTGGTTAAACTTGTTCAGTATCCCCTCTTCATTGTCGCCTGTAATGGTTTCAGGCTCTCCATCATCTACTGCCAATCCGATAACGCAAACTTCGCCATATCCGCCGTTTAACGCTGTTCTTTGATACTTATCCTCTGCAACCTCATAGGATTTGGAAAAAGCCATGTCGGACACCCATCGTTCAATCATCGAGGCTTTAGACGTGAATTTGATTTCGTCTTTATCCGTGATTCCCAAATCGGCGGCGGCTTTTTCTTTCGTCAAGTCGTTCGGTGCTTTGAAATTCAGGGCAACATCTTGCAGAATCGCATCAAATGCGCCCTTTTTCTGATTCGGAATAGTCTCAATATCAATAAAAACATTCAACATATCAATCCCTTATGCTTCTTCCTTAAAATCCGCTTTACGGTTTTCGTAAATATCCTTAACTTTTGCGCGGATATTGCCGTCTGTATGCTTCCACGCGTCCGCGAAGATTTGTTTCAGCTCCTCTTCGGTTTGCGCTTCGGCCACTGCTTTCTCATACGCGGCAAGGTCGAATGGTGAATTCTTTTCAGCTTCCGGCAAATCTTCGCCTGCGTAGATGTACAAGCCAAGCCCAAACATGCCCAAACATTTCACAAGACATCGCATCTTGTTTTTGTTGATTTCAAAACTATTTGGGTTTTTAGTCGGGTTGTTTTGATTGTTGATAACTGGTAGCCACATGTAACGGCTAATAGCTTGGTCGCCTTTTCTAACCGTTACTGTTACGCCTACCTCTGCCGTGCCGTCTGGAAAGAACTTTTCTGGGTGCATTTCAAAACTGCTTTCGGGGTAATTCTCCATTAGTATTTGCCATGCCCATACCCATGATAAATAGGTAAATCTGTTCTTTTTCTCTACCTTGTCATTCACATTGACTGCTGACAGGGTTTTCCATACTTCTTGAGGGAAACTCATTTTCTTTATTCCTTTCGGTTTCTTCTTGTTGCTCAAGCTCTTGCATGACTTGGCAATAAAACATCAATTCCTGGCACATCTCACACCTCGAAGAGTGATTTCAAATACTGTTCCGCCTCTTCCATCGTGCGAAAAATCTGTTCATCGGTTCGTTTCCTCTTTAGTTTCGCGCGTGGGTGCATTAACGGCTGACCGCATGAAAAGTCCTCAACCTCGCGCCAAACTCTCCAACATTCGCCGTCTCGCTTCATGCGAACGCTTGGCGATTGCTGGTGTTTAATGCCTTTTGGCTTGATGTTTTTAGGGTGCGTTACAAGACTGGTAACTGTCATCATCATTTACAACCTCCTACTTCCGCGTCTCCCATGACCCTTACTTCGTCAGGCATGGCTTCGTATGTCTGTTCAATTTGAGCTTCTTGGCTGATTGTTTCAGGCTCTGCCGGCTTCTCTGTTTTGCCGGAAAAGCTGTAAGCCGCGATTGTGATGGCTGACACGGCCATAACTGTTCTTATTGCGTATTTCATGCTGCTCTCCTAGTCATTCCAAGTTCTGAGGTTGTATTCATATTCCGCCTGCGCTTCGGCAATCTCTTGCTTGCACTGTTTGATGGCCTCTCGCTCAAGGGCTTCGTTCACGCCCTCTAAGATGTTTCCGCTCAAGATTTCCAACAGGTCGGCCGCCGACCACTCTTTCAAGTAGTCTTCGACAATCTGCTCAACTCGCTCGTCGTCATAGTCAGCCTCGCATGGAAGCATGTTGTCGTATTGGCTTTGTAATGCGCCTAAAGTAACCATTTGTTTTTTCCTTTTGTTGCAGTTGTTTGCTTATTTAAAAAGCCGTTTCCAGCCGCTTAAATAAGCCCCCTGTAACAGGGGCTGCTTCAAAATTTAGCCGCTGCCGTAGCCGTTGGTGCTGCCGTTACCGCAGCCTTTGCCATCGCCGTAGCCTCGGCAGCCACCGTAGTCGTAGTCAATGACGTGGTTGTGGCTTAAACCTCTGCCGCCACAGTAGCCGTAGCCACAGCTTCTGCCGTGGCCGTAGCCGTGGCCGCTGCCGTAGCCGTGGCCGTCGCTGTTGCCGCTGCCGCTGCCGCTGCCGTCGCTGCTGCCGCTGCCGCTGCCGCTGCCGTCTCCGTGGTTAATTGGCTTATCTAAGTAGCTCATGATTGCTCCACCTCCAATGCGGTGCGAATTGATTCGGCTGCGTTGCCTGTTACCGGAATAATCTCAATCGCCTCAAGCCACACGGAATCAAGTTCGCCGCAAATCTTGCTGTCGTCTTGCTTGATGCCGTGTCGTGCAACGCCTGATAGGCTGATTGATTTCTTTGCCCACCAGCTGTACATACGTCGCGCTTTGGTCAAAATCACTTCATTGCCTGCTTTTTGTTTCAACACGCCGAACCAAACGCCTGCGGAATAAGTGCGAATAATCACTTCCTTGCCGATGGCAAAGTCGTTAATGCCTTTTGCCTCTGTAACTGTTACAGGCGGCAATGACTCTTCTTTGGCTTCTTCTTGCTGTTTAGACTTGATTGCTACGTCTGCCATCAGGTTTGCCATCAGTAAGAACAAGTCTGATGGGTTTTCCATTTCAAATTTCTTTACTTCCATTTTTTGATTTCCTTGTTTATCAAGTGTTTAAAAAAATTGTGCTATAGGCTCTTATCTTTTCGGCGGCCTCTACCTGTAACCGTTTGTTCGATTTCCCCCATCTTTCGATGTCTTGCTATCGGCTTGCGCCTACCTGAAGGGCGGGTACTACGCTTTCAAATTTTTAAAGATCAGATTAAGTTTTTTATTGAAGCCGCCTCGCTTGAAGCGGCTTGGGTAAGAAACTTAGATAATTTTTTGTTCTTTGAAAATTTTGAAACTTGCCTTAACTGTTTCGGCCATCTCGTCAAAGAACTTTTCAGAAAATTTGTTATTAGTTGCCATTAATTCTTTGAATTTATCTGTCGTAATCCCTGTTTTCTTTTGCAAAGTTTCCAGCGTTACAGCAAAGGCCATTTCTTTAACTGCTGCGAGATTTGCAAACTTTTGAAATTCCATTTTTTAATCCCTTCGTGTCGGTGTTTTGCTTCGATGTGTGTATTTAAACACAACGTTTAGTTTAATGCAACAGTTTGTTTAAATATTTTGTTTAGTTTTTTGTTTAATGTTGATTTAAAAGAAAATTTAGTTTTGCTATTTAAAAAGCACTTCGGCGAACGCCTGCGAATTAGCGAGAACGGAAAAAGAAAACCGCCAATAAAGGCGGTGTATGTGAAGCAAATAACGGTATGACCCCTGCCGAAAGGGGTAAATCCCTAGCTAAAGGCAAAAGAAAACCGCCAATAAAGGCGGTGTATGTGAAGCAAATAACGGTATGACCCCTGCCGAAAGGGGTAAATCCCTAGCTAAAGGCAAAAGAAAACCGCCCATTTGGGCGGTCAGTGGACTAAAAATCGATGTCCATTGTGTGATTGAGTTTGGGATGGGCGATATTCAACATGCGCTTAAAATCCTCTTTGTCTTTGGACAGTTTCAAAATGGTAACAATGGACGACAAATGCTCACGCAATTTCGGATGTCCAACGTCGTTGGTCAGAAATTGGTGCAACCTTGCCTTCTTCTCCTGCCTGGACGCTGCCTTCTTCAATTCGGGCAGAATTTCGGGGGCAAGACGAGTATATACAGCGTCGTTGGTTACATGACCGAAAAATTGCGGGAATTGGTTGTTTTTCAGCGGCGGATATTTCACACCGTACAGACGGCAAAGCTCTTTGTAGTAATCGGTCGGAAAAGTCTTTACCCAAGGTTGCAGCTCTTTAGCTACGAAGGCTTCAAAGATTTTCGCCAGCGCGTCTTTTTCGCGCTTTTCCTGATAGCCTGTCGCTTCATCCACAAGGGCAATAATGCCGACTTGTGCGAACGCGTCAAGTAGAATCTCGGATTTGACCGCCAATTTTTCTTGAGATTGCGTCAATACCCCTGCCCGTCTCGCGGACAAATAAACAGAACACATTGCGGGTAAAAGCGCGGCATTATATCCCGTCTTTGCCTGATTGCCGCTAGAATACTCTACAGGTCTGATCCATTTCATAGTATCTTGATTTATAAATGGTTCTAAATTTTTTGCGTCCATGAAAGCGGGGATTTTGATCCCGTCTATCTCAAGCCTTGAGTTTGCGCGTCGCGGTCGGTCAAATGCCTCAAATACGGATGTTGCAGACAATACACGGGAATTGTTGTCAAGTACGGCAACATCAAGCTCTATATTCCCGATTTTCAGCTTGCCGTTATGCGTTGCTTTAGGCAGCCCCGCCTTTGCTTTTTTCGCCTCCACCATTTTGGCGGATATTGCCTTTCTTTCTTCGGGTGTCAGTTTTGCCATTCTCGCCTTTCCGCCGATGGCTCGCCCTGTCGGTTTTTCTGTCGTCATCTGGAAGTTCTTCTGATTAAAACGTACTGATTATATATTGCACGTTATTTACTTGCAAGCCAATCAAGGCAAAAAAAAGCCCGCGCGTGGCGGGCTTGGTAATTGATAATGAACAATCTAGACAAAATAAAACGGAGGAGGACTGTATTATACCTGATTACTTGTCTTTGTTTAGGTTTTTATCGTGTTTTTCAAGGGCGCGTTTTGTCTGCTTAATTCCTGTTCTAACCTTGTTAATCTTTTCATCAGACAATTTGAGGTCTTCCGGCAATGTGCCTGACGTTTGAATCATCACATTACGGACTGACCGTCCCACTTCTTCGGCGGCTCGCTCTAACGGCTTCTGTCCGTGTATGTTCTGGTTGCGTATCTTTTCCTCTGTCTGCGTGATTCTGAACGTATTGGCCGCCAATTCGACAGGGTTCATGAAGTCAAGCAATGATCCTTTCAGGTCGCCTACGCCTTTGTAGTTTTTCAGCTTGTTAATGTTCATGTTGTACAAGCCGCGATAACCGGCATTTTGGAATAAGCCATATTCCTCTACGCCGTGTCTATGGGCAAGGTGGTTCAATGTCTTTTCACGGTCGGTAATATCGCCACGTAAGAACACGCGGTTTACATCGTCAGCGTCTCGGAATGTCGCGTTAATTTCTTCCGCCAGCTTGGCAAAATAGGCTTGCGCCGACGCTACGCGCGGATTGCTGATATTTCCATTCATCACGGTTAAATAACAGGCAAACCGTGTCAATTTAATATCATTGTCGCAATTATGGGAGGCCGTCTGAATAAAGTTTTCAGTGATCGGAATATCCAACTGAAAGCAGACGGAATGGGCGCGGTTGATTGCTTTTAAAATTGCCTGCATATCATTGTAGCCAAGCATCATCGCCAAGTCTGAAGCATACCAAAATGTGTTGTCATCGGCTTGGGCAAAGCTGTCAAATTCTACTGTTGATTGAGGGGAAAAGACGGCAAGCTGGTGTGTCATATCGCAATTAAATTTAGTCATTTTTTAAGCTCTTATTTTACCATAAAATGTTGTTTTATAATGATGATTTACACTTCCATTAAGGCGGGGAAAGCCCGCATTGCGCGGGCTATGTTTAGATAACTGGCAGATAGCAACATCGGCAACCTGATTTGTGTGTACATTGCGCATGGGGTAAAACAGGAGCTTCAGACGACCTGTATGTCTTGCCGCTTTGCGATTTACAAAACTTGCAACTATCAGGGCAGCCTAAAATCTCAACCTTTTCATACTGTTTAAGCTCTTGCCGTGATTTCGCGCGGAACAGCAACATTAAAGGGACGGCAGAATCGGAAAGATTGGATGATGAAAATTCATGTCGATAAAGCCATTTAGGGATTTGGCTTAGCCCCCAAATGAAGTTAAACGCGGCAATGATACGCGCGGCATTTAAATCATCATCGCTGATTTTGCCCAGTATCTCTGGGGTTTCTGAAAATATAGACTCTAAGATTTCAACGTCTGACGGCTCGGGGTATCGCGCCCAGTATTCTTGAGGGGATGCGCCCGAAAACAGCCCGCGCGGTTGCGGTTGTGATAATTCATAATCAGCAACCGTTCGGCACGCCGCCGATACGTCGCCTGATCGGATTTGCTGCAAACTGATTCTGTATGCTTCGTCTCTATCCATCATGCAATTACACTCCACCAAAACACACGACCGATGATGTTCATTTCATCTGCGTCGGCTTCTTCATCTGGGTAGGCTTCGGAATTGTAGCTTTTGATACGGATTTTGTTATCAGGCAGTTTTTGCAGGATTTTAGTCCGCAATAACCCGCCATGATTGACGGCGTAGATTTTGCCGTCCTTGATGACCTTGTCTGCGGTATTGATGCCGAGTGTCGCGCCATCGGGAAATACCGGCTCCATGCTGTCGCCGTCCGCGCAAACGCAAACCACATCGGCGGGATTGATGCCGTGCCGTCTAAGTGTTGATTTCGAGAAGCGCAGTTTGTAGCCGTTGTAGTCCTCGATGTCGTCTGAAAATCCATTCCCCGCCGATAGGTGTATATCTTTGTAGAACGGGACTTCACAATCATCAGCCGATAACGGCGTCTTGCTGTCCCAAACGTCCAACGTGCCAATTACGGTAGCGTTTGATTCTATTTCATGCTCAACGCCTCCGGTCATTTCTCCATCTCCAGTCCTAAGCCATCTGACAGATATTCCAAGCTGTTCAGAAATCTCCGGAATCATTCGAGCCGACACGCCGCGCGTTTCCCAATTCTTTATGACCTGCTGACTTACGTTTAAAAACCTCGCAAGTTCGGACGGCGCGTTGATGTTTTTAATGTCAGAAGCGGCTTTGAAAAGCCTTTGTGTCGTAGCGTGCATAGTTTACTCCCAGCTAAAAAATTATTTTCGCACAATTAAACAAATTGTTGTTAAACACCGCTTGACTTTTAACTAAACATGGTGTTTAATATAGGGACTGTGAAATAAACAGAAAGTTTAAAAATATGGAAAAAAAAATTGAGATTGAGCAGGATAAACGCCTTTTAAATTCTCTTGGCAGTTATAGCTCAATCGCACGGAAGCTAGGGAAAACTCCTCAGTGTGTATATAACTGGAGTAAACGCGGTATTCCGGCAGCGATTAAGTTAAAACATCCTGACTTGTTTTTGAAGAAACGAAAGAAAGCCGCTACTGGGGCGACAAAAAAGGAAAGCCCCACGCGGTAACGTGGGGCAGGGTTGAGGCACGAGGCCTGCAACAAAAGGAGTGAACATGATAGACCAAAAACAGACACAGTGCAAGCAGATTGTTGAGTATATCCGCGCAAACGGACACATCACATCACTGGAAGCGGCGAAACATCTGAACATCACGCAGTTATGCGCCCGAATCGTTGACTTGGAAAGCAGGGGCTTTGTTTTCAACAAGCCTAAATTCAAGGTCGGCAACTGTAAAAAATCCGGTCGCGCATTACTCGATCGCCAGGTCAGGAATTGAACTATGAACCGAGAACAAAGAATACACGAAGCCCGATTGCTGGTGTTGGCTTATATGCAAGCCGAAGACGTCATAAAAGCGCAGGAAGCGTTGGACAAGTGGGCTGAAATTGTGAAAGGGGTTGATGATGGCAATTATTCGGACGAAGCGTGAACACAGTTACACAGTCGTCAGTAACAAGATTTACGACAAGAATCAACTGAGCTGGCAAGCAATGGGATTACTCGGATACCTGCTGACAAAGCCTGATAGCTGGCAAGTAATGGTTGCAGAGCTTGTGAATGTTACCAAGGACACGAAAAAGCCGACAGGTCGAGAAGGTGTTTACAACATCATCAACGAGCTAAAAGAGAAAGGTTTTATTTCAGTAAGAAAAAACAGTGATGGGTCAACGGATTACACGGTTTACGACGAGCCGATTCAACAATCCAATCAGGAAAACCCTAATCAGGGTAAGCCTAATCAGGGTAAGCCTAATCAGGGTAAGCCTAATCAGGGTAAGCCGACACTAGTAAATACTGAATATAAACAAGTACTGAATATAAACAAAGACGGAGAAGAAGAGGGCGCGGAAAACGCCGCTTTTGCGAGCGAAAAAAACATCAGCAACGTCTTTGGAGATTTTCCGATAACTGACGACTGGGAGCCTAAAGACAAAGCAGCGTTTGATGCCAAACTCAGACGGTCGCAGATTCCAAGTCTTGGAGACAAACGAATCAAAGACGCGCTGATTGAATTTACCGGCTACTGGTCAGCAAGAGGCGATACGCAAACGCAGGCAATGTGGGAACACAAGTTTTTCCAATCACTGACCCGCTTAAAGGCAAGGGGCGAATTGGGAGCAGCAAAACAAGACCCATCGCATAAACGCTTTGAGACAAGAACGGCAGACGGCATGCCGGTAACGACAAAAAAACAGGCCGCCGAACTTAGACCACTAGGGAAATTTTGAAAATGACCGAGCAATTTGAAATCTTGGCAAGCTTGGAAGCAGAGCAGTCTGTATTGGGCGCAATTCTGATTGACAACGATTCTGCAAACTTGCTGACAGACTTAACGCCAAACAATTTTTTCAGCGAAAAGAACGGCCTGATTTTCAAGACTGCCATGTCGATGATTTCAGACGGCCTGCCGGTAGATGTGATTACGCTTGATGCCGAACTTGGCAAGCGTGGATTGAGTGAAGAAACAGGCGGCCTTGCTTACCTGATTGACCTGCAACAAAACACGCCATCAGCGGCGAATGTTAGTCGATATGCAAAGCTGGTGTCTGAAAGTGCGGCAGAGCGTGAATTGCGATTTGCTGCTGAACAAATCGAAAGATTGGCGACAGAACGCGATGGCCGCTCAATCGCTGATAGGCAGGCTGAAGCGGTTGCCCTGTTAGACAAAATCAGCGGCACGGCGGCAGGCCGAAGCGAGGAAATGAGCTACGAAGATGCGATCAGAGCAACACTGCACCACTGGGAGCGAATTTCTGAAACAGACGGAATGCTTGGCTTCTCTACCGGCCTGAAATGTCTTGATGAAGTTACAGGCGGCCTGCAACGCGGAAATTTAACGGTAATCGGTGCAAGACCAGGCATGGGCAAATCCGTGTTGGCTGAAAACATTGCCCGCCATTGCGCAAAAAGTGGCTTGTCAGTCCGATTCCAAAGCTACGAGATGTCAGGCATTGAGTTAACACAGCGAGGAGCAGCGGCGGAGCAGTCGATTGATTACGGCAGATTGAAAAAATACCGCATGACACAGGAAGAGCATAACAGCTTCGCTGAATACCTGAACGAGGCTAGAGACTGGAAGTTTGTGATTGATACGGAAATGGTCGGAATTGAAGCAATCGCCGCGCGATGCAGACTAGAGAAGCGCAAATCAGGGCTTGATGTGTTGGTCGTTGACCATCTGCACCTGATGCCGCGCAAGGGCGTGAACGAGGTTGCCGAACTTGATGATATTACGGCACGGCTGAAACGCTTGGCAATGGAACTGCAAATTCACGTCTTGCTTGTTGCACAGCTTAGCCGAGCGACAGAGAAACAGGCAGACAAACGGCCGAGCCTTGCAGACCTACGAGGAAGCGGCGGCATTGAGCAAAACGCAAACTTAGTGCTGATGCCATACCGTGAGGGCTACTACGATTCAGACGCACCGCAAGAAACGGCTGAATTGATTATCGCAAAAAACCGAGACGGCGAGCGTGGCGTTTTAGACCTAGTGTGGCAAGGGCAGTATCAACGGTTCTGCGAGTATGAGTATTACAGCTAGAGGAGCGGCAAATGCGTGAAACCTGCTTCTACTGCAAACACGCAAACTTCCAATCAGAGGCCAACACGCCGATGAGAGGGTTTGCGAAATGTGAGAAATCGCAAACGCCTGAGCAACGGGCGAGCTTCTACTTCGGAGGCTATCAGTGCGACAAGGGCGATTACTGGAGCGGCGGAAAAGGTTTTCAGCCAGCCGATGAAATCGTGATACAGAAACGGCGCGAAAAGTTTGAAGAATGGCGCAACAAAAGGAAATGATAAATGAGAATTTTAGCTTTATTTGATGATGGAAACGGAAGCGTAAAAAAGGCACTGCCTGAGCATGATGTGGTGTCGGTAGGGATTGGAAACGCCGATATTGTGATGGACTTGTCAGACTTGAAGAATATTAAAAAGCTGGTCGATATGCACAAAAAAGAGCCGTTCGATTTACTGATGGCAAGCCCGCCGTGTGAATCTTGGAGCTTTGCAACAGCTGTACCGGGTGGGAACGCGTATCGAAATAAAGAAACGTTGCAACTTCGGACTTTTGAAAATTGGAAGCAACTTAAATACCCATCAATAAGAAAGTTGGTAAAGCGAAACGCGCCTGAAGTTCATGAAGCATATTCAAGATACTTAAGAGGAGGGCTGAACGGAGATTTGACAGCATTGTTTGTTTGCGAGCTTGTGGGAGTTTTAAAAATACCGTTTGTTATCGAGAATCCGCAGTCATCGATGTTATTTGAAAGAATGAAGCGTAATGGTTTGAGTTTCATAAAGAATAATGCCTGCTATTCGGCGTACAGCGATGAGTTCCCACTTAAAAGAACAGGGTTCGCATCGAATGTGGAAATGAGCCTGAAAAATGCGAATAAGGCAACTTTCAGAATGAAGCATTTGAAAAGCAATAGGAAAATTCTTCGGTCGTCTATTCCATCAGATTTGATTAAAGACATTGTCAGCTATTTTTAAAAAGGGGAATGAAAATGAAAAACTGGTTAATTTACCGATTGGGCGGTGTGCCTAAACAAACCTACATGGCAACGACTGAAAGCTACGATGGCACGCTTGCGATGTACACCAATCAGCTTGAAAAGCTGGAGCAGGAAAACGCAGCTATCACCAAGCGTAGTTATGCGATGGAAAAGGAAAACGCGGCCATGAAAGCCGAAAAGGCCGAAATGGAAAAGGCGGCGGAAATGGTTAGCGCGAATCTTTCGGAAACAATCAGCCGTCTGAACGAAGAGCGCAAAGTTTCTAACGGCTTGATGGCAAAAGGCACGGCACTTGGAATCAAGGTTTCAGAGCTTCAAGACGAATTGGAGCGCAAAGACAAAGAACTGGCTCAAACGAAAGTGCAATTACTGGACGTTTTACGAAACAAACCCGATTCCGCGCTACGAAGCGAGATTGCACGGCTAAAAGGGGAATTGGAGTTACTGAAACGCAATAAGTTTAAGCGAGGCCGCAAATGATGACACTGTTCCTTATTGGGCTTGGTGTAATAGCGGCACTTATCGGAATCACTGTTTTGGTTGATATGCCGCCGATTGATGAATTTGGTTGTAGGGTGAAAGAGGGAGAGCGATATGGGAACTAAGAAATGCAAGCCGGTATATGTTGAGCCTAAGTCTAGGGTTTGCAAATGCTGTAAGCAGGAAAAGCCGATTAGTGAGTTTTATCAAAAATATCAAAACAGTGATGGAGCCTGGCTTTATTACTGGCAGTGCAAGGAGTGTAAAAGAGCGGAGTACAGAGCCAAGCATGGAAGCAATGAATGGAGTAATCCGCGTGGCCGACCAAAAAAACCGAGCGTATGGGATTTGACGGTTATGCCGAAAATAAGCGTTGAAGATACCGTTCAAATTGCAAACGAAGCATTCCCCCTGTTGGATAACCAGTATTGGAAAGCAGGCGAGGCGAAGAAGATTTACAAACAATTCGGCAGAAAGTGGGATTACTTATGAAAATTGCAGTATTTCTAATTTGCGTATCGGTTACGGTGTTGGTGATTGGTTTTGTTGAATGGGTCGCAAAGAAAGTACGCGACCAAGACGATGATTGGGGTGGGCATTGGCTGTATTAATCCCGATTAAGCAAATAGTAGAGGCGGCGGAAAGGGCAAATGTTCTTTCCTTGCCTTACCCGATAAGCACTAACCGATACTGGAAAACTTTCAGGAATCGGCAAGTATTAAGCAAGGAGGCGAAAGCATACAAGCTTTGCGTTTCTCAAGCGGCAGAAAGAGCGGGTTTTAGGCCATCTGGAAAAGATGTAATCCTGTTTGTCAGCTTAGTGCCGAAGATGAACAAGGACGGCACGGCAAGCAAGGTAATACTCGACCTTGATAACTGCCTAAAAGTTGCTGTCGATGCCTTGCAAGGGGTTGTCTATCACAACGACAACCAAGTCAAATTTATTTTATCAACATATTCGAGCGAGCCAAGAGAGGACGGTGGGCTTGATATTGGAATTGCGGAGATTTTGAAATGAGTATTTTTAATCTGATTATTAACGCCTTGAGCGCGGCGGTTTGTTTGTGTTTGACGTTCAAGATTGCAGTTTTCGCATATATAGCCTACGGAGAGAGTGTGTCATGGTGGTGGGGCAAGGAAGATGACCGAATAAAGTTGGGTTGGGCAGATTTCTTGGTGTGCGCCTTGTGGTTGTTTGGTTTGAGTATTGGTTTCCTGCTTCGATTCACTGAGGAATTGATGAAGTAATGAGCAAAACCAAAGAGGAAAAGAAGCACCTTGAGCGCGTGGCCTCTATCGGTTGTATCGTCTGTCGCAATGAGGGGCGATACAACATACCGGCAGAGGTACACCATATCCGAAACGGTGCAGGCATGGGCAGGCGTAACAGCCATTTTGAAACGATACCGCTATGCCCTGCACATCATCGGACTGGTGGAGTAGGGATAGCCTTTCACGCCGCCCCGCGAACGTTTGAGAGCTTGTACGGCACGGAAAGAGAATTGTTGAAACAGGTTCAGGAGATTTTAAGTATCTAAATGGAAAACGTATGTTACAAGCTGACAAAAGACAACAAGCGGCCATTGATGACGACCATTTACAACAATCTAGGGGCGTGGTTAGAGGCTAATGCAGAGCTTGAAGTGTGTATTAGGCCACACAAATCCAAACGGAGCGTCGAGCAAAACCGCCGTCTTTGGAAAATCTACGGCGAACTGGCAGATAAAGCGTGGGTAAACGGCAGGCGATACAGCGCGGAAACGTGGCACGAATATTGCAAAGGGATGTTTCTGGGATATGAGCTTAAAGCCATGCCGGACGGCACAGAAGTCAAGACACCGATAAGCACGACAACGCTAAACACGGCGGAGATGGCAGACTATCAAAACCGTTTGCAGGCGTGGGCGGCAGGGAACTTTGGGTTAATTTGGGAATTTTAAGGGCGGGAAATGTATTACACGGTTGAGCAGGTATTGGAAGACGTTTACAGAATTAAAGGCGAGAGAATGGAGCCAATTAACGGCACAGCGTTAGTTTGCGAGTGGTGCGAATCTAAGGGTGTTATGGGCGGCGGTGGAGATTTGACGCAGGCGGAAAAACACGCCCATGCTGAGATGATTATCAACAAAATTGAGCGCGTGTTAAACCGATACGAGCTTGCAGTAGTGAAGTGTAAACATAGTGCGGATTGGAGCGGAATCGTTGATATTACCGCCTATATTGAGCAACAAAACGAGGGCGTGAATTTGCTGATATGTGATGCGCTGGTGTCGAATATCTTGAGGAAGTTTCCAAAGCAGGTGGAGATTATGGACAAGTACGATATTAGTAAAATGACATTATGGCGACACTCGAAAAAAGTAAGTCAACAAATTGCCAAACTAGAAGAGTCCATTCAAATAAAACTCTATGACGAGTTTAAACACTGTGGCATAATTTAATAACACTCTTTATCACAAAAAGGAAAACAACATGAAGAAACTATTACTGACTGCCATTGTTGCAGGATTGCTGACTGCTTGTGCAGCGGCGATTGAGCCAAGCCAACAGCAACTAGCCGCCGCGACCTATCCAGACCCAATGCCGCCAAGCCAGTTTGAAAAAGCAATCAAAGAATGGGCGGTTGATAATCTTGTTGACCCTGATTCGATGAATATTCGCAGCGTTGATACAACACCAGCGCGTAAAGGCTGGATTGCGGTTTGTACGAAAATTGACCCGTCTATGGGTAATTGCATGACGCGTATGTTTTACTTTGGACATATCTTCAATGCGCGTATTAACGCAAAAAATCAGCATGGCGGGTATACCGGCTTTAAAGACTACGCCTTTGTTGTGCGTGGCGACCAAATCAGTTACGGCGTTGAAACTGAAAAAATTTCTAATATGAAATTGTTCTAATCTGTTGAAATGATGTTACCTTTTATGTATAATTATGCTATAGTTTGGAAATAGCTATATAAACCGCCTTTGTAGGGCGGTTTTTGCGTTTTCAGACTGCCTGAGATTTTGGGTTGGAGGGTTCTCTGGACGGTTTCAGGTTTTCTAGCCATGCCATAACTGGCAATAGGCAAAAGGGGTGGCGTAGCCACTGAGGAAGATGCCGCGGACGCTTCCAAAATCAATTAGGGGTCGCGCCCTACATACGAGAGAGAGCCTTAATAAAGCGCGGTGCGAGTGAGACGCGGTTGCCCGACCTAGATGGTTGTCATGCAAAGACAGACTATAAAGCGGTTCTTGCACTTCGCCCTATGCCTTGCCGGTGTAGGGCGTTCCATTTTTCCTGTGAGTCGAGTGTGTTTTAAGCCGTCTAATTCTGAGAGAGGTCGGAGTTAGACGGTTTCTTTTTTGGAGTTCGATATGAGCGAGACAAAACGCCCAATCGGGCGGCCAACAAAATACAAACCCGAATATGCTGAACAAGCCTATAAATTATGCTTGCTTGGTGCAATAGATGCCGATATGGCTGATTTTTTTAATGTTGAAGTATCAACGCTTAATAATTGGAAGAGCGAATTTCCCGAATTTTTGGAGTCCATAAAAAAGGGCAAGATGTTGGCGGACGCAAATGTCGCTAGCCGCCTGTATCAGCGTGCAATGGGCTATGAAGCCCCTGATGTAGATATTCGGGCAGTTGGTGGAGAGATTATTCAAACGCCAATGACAAAATACTATCCGCCAGATACGCCTGCCGCTATTTTTTGGCTGAAAAACAGACAGCGCGGGAAGTGGAGCGACAAGACAGAGTTTGACGTTAAATCGAGCGATGGCAGTATGACGCCGACGGTACGGCTTAATGCTGAAGAGTTTCGTAAGATTGCCGAAGATGTTTTGAGCAAGGTTTAGCATAAAATGCTAATCATAAGAGAGGCTGTATTGCCATTTTTAAGCAATTTTCCAAAGGAAGTTAGAATAAAATGGCAATAGAGCAATTCAACGAGGCTGAAATCTCAGTAATTCGGGATTTAAGTTCGGTCAATCTGTACATGTTCACTCGCTGGATGTTTCGTGAGCGCCGTGGCTATCAGTGGACGCAAGCAAAACATCACGCCTTAATCTGTAACGCGCTTGAACGTGTTTTCAACGGCGAGACAAAACGCCTGATTATTAATATTCCGCCGCGATACTCGAAAACGGAAATTGCGGTTGTGAATTTTATCGCGTGGGCGATGGGTCGTGTGCCTGATAGTGAGTTTATCCATGCGAGCTATTCGGCAACGTTGGCCGTCAATAACTCAGTGCAAATCAGAAACTTGTTACAGCATGAAGAATATCGGGCAATATTCCCGGGCGTGGAGCTTGCAAGCGAGAGTAGCCATCACTGGAAAACGACTGCCGGCGGCGTGATGTATGCAACAGGTACAGGCGGCACGATTACAGGTTTCGGCGCAGGTAAGCACCGTGAGGGCTTTGGAGGCGCCCTAATTTTGGACGACCTGCACAAGGCTGACGAAGCCCGAAGCGAGGTTAGACGGCAAAACGTCATTGACTGGTTTCAGAATACGCTTGAATCTCGAAAGAACAGCATTGACACGCCTATTGTCGTGATTATGCAGAGGTTGCATGAGAAAGACATTGCAGGCTGGCTGCTTGACGGCGGCAACGGCGAAGAGTGGGAACACCTTTGCTTACCTGCCATTCAGGAAGACGGCACGGCATTGTGGCCTGAAAAGCACGATATTGAAACGTTGCGCCGAATGGAACAGGCCGCGCCGTATGTATTTGCCGGGCAGTATTTGCAAAAACCTGCACCGCCTGATGGCGGTACGTTTAAGCCTGACAATCTGCAATTTGTTAAGGTATTGCCTGCCGGTAATATTCGATGGGTTCGCGGATGGGACTTAGCCTCAACAGCGAACGATGGCGACTATACAGCAGGCGGCAGGCTTGGCGTAACTGAAGATGGGCGGTACATTATCGCCAATATCGTGCGCGGTCAGTATGGAGCAGACGAGCGAGATAGAATTTTGAAAAACACGGCGCAAAAAGACGGCGTGAAAACTAAAATATCTATCCCTCAAGACCCCGGACAGGCCGGTAAGTCGCAAACCCTATATTTAACCCGTCAATTGGCGGGTTTTTCTGTATCTGCCAGTCCTGAATCGGGTGATAAGGTTACACGAGCCGAACCATTCGCGGCACAGGTCAACATCGGTAACGTGATGTTATTGGATGATGGCACATGGGACACAGACGCGCTGATTGCTGAAATGCGGATGTTCCCCAATGGTCAGCATGACGACCAAATCGACTGTTTAAGCCGAGCGTTTGGCGAGCTACTAGACACCCGAACGGGCATGATTGATTACCTGCGTTCGCAGGTCGAGGCAAATAAATGAGTAAAAAGACACCTTTATCACAAGGCTTTATTGCCCGCGTTGCCGCTGGTGTCCGTTACGCCTTTACCGGCAACGCGGATGCTTGGATGGACGTGGGCGAGCCTTTAGCCCCTGTCGCACAGCAGGCAGAGGGTCGGCGGTTCGACTATGAGCCGTTTTACAACGTAGGGCATTCCAAACCGCGCGAACGTGAGGCCATAGGCTTTGCACAACTACGCGCCCTTGCCGATAACTACGATGTGCTGCGTTTGGTCATCGAGAAGCGCAAAGACCAAATGGAAGGCTTGAAGTGGACGATTCAGAAGCGCGATATCGAATCAACGGCAAACAACGAATCACAGCGCAAAGACCGTAAGGTCGATGAAGCGATCGCATTTTTCCAAATGCCTGACAAAGAGCATACTTGGGCAGACTGGCTGCGTATCTTGCTGGAGGATCTGTTTGTCATTGATGCACCGTGTATCTATCCGCGCAAAACACTGGGCGGCGACCTGTACGCCCTTGAAGTGATAGACGGGGCGACGATTAAGCGCGTATTGGACAATACAGGCCGTCTGCCAGCACCGCCTGATACAGCTTATCAGCAAATTCTGCATGGCATGGCGGCGGTTGACTACACGGCGGACGAATTGATTTACCGCTCACGCAATAATCGAAGCTATAAAGTCTACGGCTATTCGCCCGTTGAGCAAATCATCATGACCGTGAACATTGCCCTGAAACGGCAGCTTCACGCGCTTGAATACTACACGGCCGGCAGTGTCCCCGATGCGCTTGTTGGTGTGCCTGAAAGTTGGACATCTGACGAAATCAAGCGATTCCAAGAGTATTGGGATTTGCTGCTATCAGGCGAGACAGCGGAACGGCGCAAAATGCGTTTCGTGCCGGGCGAGTTAGCCAGAAACTTTAAAGAGACGAAGCAGCCGCCGCTTAAAGACGTTTACGACGAATGGCTGGCGCGTGTCGTCTGCTTTGCGTTTAGTGTCGAGCCTACGCCGTTTGTGGCGCAGGTAAACCGCAGCGTAGCAGAGACGAGCCGTGAGCAGTCGTTATCCGACGGCATGAGCAGTCTGAAAAACTGGGTAAAAGCCCTGATTGATGACGTGCTTGCCCGATACATGGATATGGCGGCTTATGAGTTTGTTTGGAAGGAAGAGGAATCGCTCAACCCTAAAGAACAGGCTGAAATCTACGCCATATACAAAAACGCTGGCATCTTGACCGCTGACGAAATTCGCGCCGAACTGGGCAAAGAACCATTACCGGAGCAGGCACAGCCTGAACAGAATCAGCAAGACGGCCAACAACCAGAAGAACAGCCGAATCAAGAGGCTGAAAAACTGGGAAAGTCGGAAAGCCCGATGAGCGAAGGCGAAGCCGCCGCGCTTATTGAGGCTTATTTGCTGACGCGTATTGACGGCTTGGCTGAACAGATTGCCGCGCTGATTGGTGGTGCTGCTGTTGACTGGCAGGCTGAAGACATGACCGCCGAACTGAACCGAGTGGCCAAAATCATTACCGACGGTTTGGATTTTGGCGAGTGGTCGGGTTTGTCCGATGTGGTCGAGCCTATCATCAGGCGAGCGGCGGAAGACGGGGCGGTTGCCGCCTTGTTGCAGGTAATGCCTGACCCTGCTGTCGGTATGGTTACGAATATTCGCAGCCGTGCCGTCAAGTGGGCGCATGAACGCGCCGCCGAAATGGTCGGTATGAAGTGGGTGGGTGGCAAGCTTATCCAGAATCCTGCCGCTGAATGGCAAATCACAGAGGGAACGCGCGAAATGATACGCGGCCAAGTGGTCGAAGCCATGCGAAACGGCGACAGTGTGCAGGAATTGGCAGGCCGTCTGAAAGAATCTCACGCTTTCAGCAATACCCGCGCCCGAACCATTGCCCGAACTGAGACGGCGATGGCTGACGGTATGGGTAATCTGATAGGTTGGGAAGAGACCGGGCTTGTTTCCGGCAAACAGTGGCTTACCGCTGAAGACGATAAAGTGTCAGAAATTTGCAATACCAATGGGGATATGGGCGTTATTGGACTACATGAGCATTTCGCGCATGGTTCGTTGACGATTCCGGGACACCCGAATTGCAGATGTACGATTATCCCTGTTTTGGCAGAGGATATGCCTAAATCTTGATTCCTTTGGGTAAAGTGAGTGTGTTTGCCGCCTCTTCGTGGGGCGGCTTTTTTTGGAGCAAAGAATGGCGAAGTTATACGCAGAAATTGCCAAGATGGAGGCGCAGGACGACGGAACTGTCAAAGTTTGGGGGTATGCCTCAAGTGAAGCAGTCGATTCGGACGGCGAAATCATCGCGGCAGAAGCAATGAAAGCGGCTATTCCCGATTACATGAAGTTTGGTGCAGTGCGTGAAATGCACGGCTCAAACGCGGCGGGGACGGCCATTGAGATTAACGTAGAAGACGATGGGCGCACATTTTTTGGGGCGCATATCGTTGACCCTGTTGCGGTTACGAAAGTCAAGACAGGCGTTTACAAAGGCTTTTCAATCGGCGGCAGCGTTACCGCCCGCGATGAATTGAATAAGTCACAAATCACAGGCTTGAAGCTGACAGAAATCAGCCTTGTTGACCGCCCTGCCAATCCTGATGCGGTATTTACCTGCTACAAGGCAGACAAACCGAAAGACGAGGAAGAGGCGGATAAGGAAGAAGACGACAAGCCAGCTGACAAAGCCGATGAAACACCAGCCGATGATGCTGAAAAGGCAGACGGCGATAAAGAGCCTGAAGCAGAAGACAAGGACGGTAAAGACGACAAAGGCGATAAGAAAGACGACAAAGAAGACGAGACTGAGAAATCGGAAAGTGTGAATTTGTCTGAGTCTGAAATCGTCTTGTTAAAAACAATCTTGGCACGTCTTGAGAAGTCATCTGTGCCGGATAGTCTTGCCAAAGCCGAATCGGTGAACGAATTGGCAAAAGCACAAGACGCGCTGAAGAAATCGAATGATGCCCTTGCTAAAGCACAGGCGGAAATCGAAAGCCTGAAGAAACAGGCAGCTCCGCCTAAAGGCAGTACGAAAGCTATCAGCAAGGCAGAAGACAACGGCGAAGACCCATTGAACGGTTTTCAGCCGATTGTAAAGAATGACGGTTCTCTTGACGACGTGGCAACACTCGTTAAGGCAGCACAGGCAGGCCGTCTGTAACACCGCTTACAGGCGGTTTTTTTATTATCAGGAGCGATAAATGAACGTGAATCAACTCACACAAGAAACAATTGAGCTGATGAAGTCAGCACAAGCAAACGGCGAGCCGTTGAATAAAGGTTTTACTCAGCCGACCAGTTTTACTACTGGCCTGCAAACCTATGACCTGTCTGCGCCGTCACAAAAACTCTATCCGGTATTGACCCCGTTGCGTAACCGTATCCCACGCGTGGGTGGCGGCCGCACCATTGGTTCAAACTGGAAAGCCATCACGAATATCAACGTTGGTAATCAACGCGCCGGCATTAGCGAAGGCAAACGCGGTGGTGTCATCAATCACGAAGTGGTAGAACGTAACGCCCAATTCCGCGCCATCGGCTTGGAAAACCAAGTTCCCTTTGAAGCTGACTATGCCGCGCGTGGTTTCGAGGACGTGAAAGCGTTGGCGGTTGCCCAAACCTTGCAGGCTACCATGATTGCCGAAGAAATGATTTTGTTGGGTGGTAACACTAGTCTGAAATCAGGCGTTACACCTACACCGACCGCTGCTGTTTCAGCAGACGCGTTGGGCAAAATCAGCGGAAGCACCTTGTCTGTAATCTGCGTGGCTTTGGGCTTGCAGGCGTATTGGGACGTGGCAGGCGCAAACAACGGCGCAATCGGTCAAAGCCTGAACATCAAAACTGCTCAAGTACCGGCTAAAATCACACGCCAAAACGCGGACGGTTCTACCGATACATTCGGTGGTGGTTCTGCTCAGAAATCTGCGGCCGCTTCTGTTTCCGGTATCGCAACAGGTAAAAAAGTAACTGCTATGGTTCCAGCCGTTCGCGGCGCGGTTGCCTACGCTTGGTTCTGGGGCGCTGCCGGTTCTGAAAAACTGGGCGCGGTCACTACTTCTGCGAAAGTGGATATTTTGGCGGATGCCGAAGGCACTCAAACAGCCGCTTCTTTGCCGTCTGAAGACAATTCAACTTCTATCTTGGAATTTGACGGCCTGTTGACCCAAATTGCACTGCCTGATTCAGGCGCATATTGGGCGGATAACAAAGGCAGCGGCCTGACCTCAGACGGTGCAGGCGGCGTGTATGAGTTTGAAGAAGCCTTTGCTAACTTCTACTCTAAATATCGCCTGTCCCCTGACACAATCTACGTCAACGCACGCGATTTAGCCTCTTTGACTAAGCTGATTATCGGCAATGGCGGCGCACCGCTGATTAAGCTGAATGTGGATGTAAACAACACCGCAAACATTAAAGCTGGTGTGGTTGTCGGTTCGTACCTGAACAAAATCACAGGCGATGAATTGAATATTGTCGTACACCCGAACTTGCCTGCCGGTACTTACCTGTTCTATTCAAGCCGTCTTCCTGCCTACGTTCAAGGCGTGGGCAACCTGTTGCAAGTGCGTACGCGCCAAGAGTACTACCAAATCGAATGGCCGCTGCGTACCCGTATGTACGAGTACGGTGTCTATGCGGACGAAGTGTTGCAAGGTATGTTTATGCCTGCCTTCGGTATGATTACCAACGTGGGTTAAGCCTAATCAGGCCGTCTGAATTTCGGACGGCCTCTTTCTTTTGGACTTTTGGAGATTTTGAAATGACTGAAATGGTTAAATTACAAGCGCCCGAAGGCTTTACCGATGTTTCCTTTGGTAGCCAAAGCTACGAAGTGGGCGAAAACGGAATTGTTGAAGTACCTGCTGAATCAGCGCAATTCCTGTATCAGTTCGGTTTTGGTAATGTGGCTGAAGAGCCTGCCGAAGCTGAAGAGCCTGAAAAAGGTAAGCGCGGCCGCAAAGCGAAATCTGAACAACCTGCCGAAGCGGTAGAGCCGGTTGAAGCTGAACAAGCTGAACAACCTGCCGAAGCTGAAAAGGCTGAATAACGATGACCACCCTTGTCCCACTTGATTTGCTCAAGCAACGGCTGGGCGTTACCCATGACAAGCAAGACGCGTATTTCCAGACCTTGCTTGACGGTGTATCGGCGGCGGTTGAGGCTTTTATCGGTCGCAAACTGGAAGCGGCGGATTATGTCGAGCGATACAACGGCAACGGCAAGAATCGCCTTGTGCTGGAACAATGGCCTGTTATTTCCGTGTCGTCTGTAAAAATCAACGGACGTGCGGTAGATGACTGGGACTTTGATAACTGGCTGTTGATTCGTCATGCCTGTTTTGCGCGTGGTATCAGAAACGTTGAAGTGTCGTACCGTGCAGGCTATGAAATCATGCCTGACGATATTCAGGAGGCCATCTTGATTATCGCAACGCAACGCTTGAACGAAATCGAGAACAAGGGCGTGCAGAGTAAAAGCCTTGCAGGGGAGACTATATCCTTTTCAAGCTTTGGTCAGTCGGGCGGTATCCCTCCGTCTGCCTACGCCATCTTGATGGAATACAAGCGAAAGGCCGTCTGAAATGCTGAATGTTGAGTTTATTGGCGGCGATGCAATCGCGGCCGTCTTGAAAGCTTATTCTGACGGCGTGCAGTCGGCGATTGAAAAGTCAATCGGTCGGTCGGTTTTGAAGTTGCAACGCGAGGTTATGCAAAACCGCCTGTCTGGACAGGTGTTGAATGTACGGACTGGCAATCTTCGCCGCTCAATACATCAGCAAGTAACCAGTTCGGGCGGTTTGGTGGTTGGAGAGGTCAACACGAATGTCCGATACGGCGCGGCGCATGAATATGGCTTTACCGGAACAGTCAACGTTAAAGCATCAATGAGGCAGATACGTCAAGCTTTCGGCAGGCCGTTGAAATCGCCGCGTTATGTCCAAATCCGCGCCCACTCTCGCAATGTGAAGCTGCCTGAACGGTCGTTTTTGCGGTCGGCTTTGCGCGATATGAAGCCGGAGATTGAAGCGGATTTGCAAAAATCCATTGAGGGGACATTACGATGAATCGTGAAGCGATTTATTCCGCGCTGTGGGCAAAGCTTGAGGCATTGGACGGTTTTGTTACCAAGAGCCGCAAACTGTTGCACTGGAATGACGTGAAGGGTTACGACCAGCCAGCGTTGTTTATGGCTCAGGGCGATATGCAGGCGGTAACGACAACCGGGCAAGAGACGAAATGGCTGTTACGCGTTGATGTGTATCTGTACGTCCAAACGTCAGGCGAGCCGCCAGCGCCTATCATGAATCCGCTGATTGACGCGGTGTGTAATGCCGTGAACGCCGTCCACCCAATCACAGGCAAGACGGCTTTAGCGGTCGATGGCGCGGACGTTGAGTATTGTCGCGTTGAAGGTACGGTAGAAACAGACGAGGGAACGCTTGGCAATCAGGCCGTCTGTATTATCCCAATTATGATTTGCGCCGCTTAGTCGGCAATTAGAAAGGAAATGTCATGCAGTTGACGTTTGGTAGTGGCGAGGTTTTCGCCGAAATGATTACGGATGCTTACGGCAACCGTGTGCAAAACGCAACGCCCGTGCGCATCATGGGCTTGCAGGAAATGTCTGTTGATTTATCAGCAGAATTGAAAGAGTTTTACGGCCAAAACCGCTTTGCGCTGGCTGTTGCTCAAGGCAAGGTCAAAGTTTCAGGTAAGTTCAAAGGCGCGTTAATTAACGGCTTGACACTGAATACTTTGTTCTTCGGTGCTGAGTTTGCAACCGGTACGATGAAAGCGTTATGGGCAAATACTGACGGTAAGGATATTCCGGCTCAAGCACCATATAACGTTCCTTTGACTGGCATGGCGCCGGGCGGTACTTTCGTCGAAGACCAAGGCGTTATGGGCAGCGATGGTACAGCTATGGTTAAAGTAGCAAGCAATCCGAAAGCAGGCCAATACTCCGTTGCCGCAAACGGCGTTTACTCGTTTAACGAGGCGGATAAAGGCAAGACGGTTTACCCTAGCTTCACATATACGTTACCTATGCCGTCAGCCAAGAAAATTGAGCTGTCTAATATGGCGATGGGCAACACGCCGACCTTTAAATTGAAATACCTGACACAGTTTAAAGGCAAGAAAGCCTTGTTGGAACTGGAAAGCGTAACCAGTGGCAAATTGGGATTGTTCTCAACCAAAAACGATGACTTCTCCGTGCCTGAAATTGACTTTATTGCCTCAACCAATGAGGCTGGCTTTAAAGTCGGTACGTTGTGGATTCAAGAGTAATAATGCAGGCCGTCTGAAAATGACGGCCTTTTTTCATTTACCCCAAAAAAAGGAAAGAAAAATGACCGTACGAATTAAAGGCGTAACCGTTGAACTGAACGGCACTGAATATGTTATTCCTCCAATCGCTTTAGGCGCATTGGAACAGTTGCAAAGCCGCATTGGTGCATTTGATGGCAACGTGCAAGATGCAAAACAGATTTCTACTGTTATCGATTGCGCCCATTCCGCATTGCGCCGTAATTATCCCGATATGACACGCGAAGAAGTGGCCGATTTGATTGATATTGGCAACATGAACGAAGTATTCGCCGCCGTGATGGACGTTTCCGGCTTGAAACGCAAAGAACAGGAAGCCGCGCAAGCGGGGGAAGCTCAGGCGGCGGTTTAAGTTTCGGCGCGATGATTGCCCACGTCTGCGCCTCAACTGGGTGGACGTGGGATTACGTTGCCGACAACTTGGATTTGCCGCGAATCGGGCATTTAAATGACTATTGGCGTGAACATCCGCCCGTGCATATCTTGGTAGCCTCATATATGGGCATTAAGCCGTCATCTAGCCCTGTACAGAGCGAAACGGACGAGGCGGAAGCCATCGGTATGCTTGGAGGCGGTGAGCTGTCAGAGGACGAATTTAACGCATTGCTGAAAGCGAAGGGGATTATTTGATATGAGTAACGCAGTTTTCCCAACGTTCCCCGGCTTGAAGTGGGGACGTAAAAAAACGGCTGTTTGGAGTACCAATATCCAAAAGTCAGCTTCAGGGCGTGAGATTCGCAGCGCGTACTACACTTATCCGCAATGGAAATTCTCACTGTCGTTTGAAGTATTGAGAACAAAAGCCTCAATCAACGAACTTGAGAAGCTGGCAGGCTTTTTCAACGAACGCCGTGGCAGTTTTGACAGCTTCTTGTATGAAGACCCAACGGATAACAAGGTTACAGACCAGCTTATCGGGAATGTTGTTCAGGGCGTAACGAGATACCAACTTGTGCGCAATTACGGCGGTTTTACCGAGCCTGTTTTAGCGGTCAAAGGTGTGCCGGTGGTTAAAGTAGGCGGTGTTGCTTTGACGCATGGCCGTGATTTCTCGATAGACAATAACGGCGTATTGGTTCTAAACACGCCGCAAACGCCCGGCAGACCTATCACATGGACAGGCGGTTTTTATTTCCGCGTCCGCTTTACGTCTGATACGGTGGATTTTGAAAACTTCATCGGTCATCTGTGGAGCGCGAAGAAAATCGAGTTTACGAGTTTGAAATTATGAAAAGTGCAAGCGCTGAATTAATGAATCTGCTTCATAACGAAGACAGGTTTCTGATGGCCGATTTGTTCACAATCACTTTGGCAAATGGGCAAGTATTGCGTCATACGAATTTCGACAAACCTGTTACATGGCAGGGGAATCAATACGAGGCTTATAAGCTGATTATCAAACGCGGCGCAACAAGAACGGTAGTAGGGCTTGATGTTGATTCCAATACGCTGCAAATCGCCGCAGAGCCAAGTTATAGACTTGAGGGCTTGCAGTGGGCAGAGGCCGCGCTTGGCGGTGCTTTGGACGGCGCAAGGGTGGTTATTGAGCGTGTCTTTTTCCGCGATTTCCTTACGCCAAATCCTGAACCTGTTGGCACGGTCATTATCTTTTCCGGGCGTGTGTCGGATGTGTCGGGCAGTCGTTCGTCCGTCAAGGTTGATGTTAAATCGGATATTGAACTGCTGAACGTATCAAGCCCACGCAATATCTATCAGGCCGGTTGCATGAGAACGCTTTATGACGGAGGCTGTAAAGTCAACCGTGAAAAGTTTACTGTGGACGGCCGCGTAACCGCAAACAGCACGACCGGAACGGAACTGACTTGCAATCTGACACAGGCGAACGGTTGGTTTAATCAGGGCGTTATCAAGTTCACAAGCGGCCTTAACGCAGGATTGACACGCACCGTCAAAGAACATAAAGACGGCACGCTGTCTTTTGCCTTGCGCTTACCACACCCGCCACGCGCCGGAGATGTGTTCAAAATCTATCCGGGCTGCGATAAACGACAAAGCACTTGTAAAGACAAGTTCCAGAACATCGTGCATTTTCGCGGTTTCCCTTATATCCCATCTGCTGATACGGTGGTTTAAATGAGGCCGTCTGAAATGGATTTGAGAAAGCGAATTGTCGAAGAGGCTTATTCGTGGCTTGGTACGCCGTACCATCATCAAGCGATGGTCAAGGGTGCAGGGGTAGATTGCGCGATGATTCTTGTCGCAATCTATCGGGAGGCTGGTTTACTTCCTGCCGATTTTGACCCGCGACCATATCCTCAAGACTGGCACTTGCACCGAGACGAGGAGCGTTATCTTGGCTGGGTTTTGAAAGTCTGTCATGAGACCGACACGCCGCAACCCGGCGACGTTGTTGTCTGGAAGTTCGGGCGCACGTTTTCGCATGGCGCGGTTTATGTTGGCGACAACAAGATTATTCACAGTTATATCGGGCGCGGTGTGGTTTTGGATGAATTGGATCAGGCCGAACTTTCCGGCCGTCCGATGAAATTTTTTACTTTTGGAGAAAGAAAATGAATATTCAAATAACAGCTTATGGATTGGGTAGTGGTCACGGTGAAGCCACTGGCGGTAGTTATGACGACACCGAAATTAAAAAAGAATTGGAAGCCGTCAAAAAACAACTTGCCAATCAGCCCAAAGGCGGCGCGGCGTATGACGACACCGATTTGCGCAAACAGATTGCAACGATTGCCGACCAAGTTAGCAAAATAACCGATACCCGCAAAGAGTATCAGGCGGCGTACGTCCCTAAAAATGATTTGGGGGGCGATTTAGATTTAGCACCATCTACAACGATCAAATTTAAAAAGCCGTTTTCAAAAATCCCATTTGTCAAGGTTACGCTTGACATAAAAAAAACTTCCGCACCATTGATTCATATTACAAATGTGACAAAAACAGGCTTCGATATTGCAACAAAAGAATCCATGGGTTTGAATGATTTACAAGGCGTTTGGTATGAAGCGCATTTAGTATATTGATTTTATAGAGGTTCATCATGGGCGGTAAGACTTCCACTATTTCAAATTCTGAACAACGGATTCTGTCCCTACAAGTTCAGCAATCGTCTCAAGGCTTGACCCTGCCTGTTGTTTACGGTCGGGCGCGTGTTGCTGGTAATTTGATTTGGTACGGCGACTTTACCACTATTGAGACCAAGACAACGACCCAACAAGGCGGCAAGGGCGGCGGTGGCGTAAAACAAGAGGATATTTCCTACACTTACGAAGCCGCCGTTATGATGGCCTTGTGCGAGGGTGAGATTAAAGGCATTGGGCGCATTTGGCGAGACAAAGAAAAGTTTGAATCGCTTTCTCAATTGCGCCTGAATCTTGCCAAAGGTGGCGATGAGCAGCCGACTTGGACGCATTTGCAACAGCCGAAGCACCAAGCGCAAGCAATCAACTATTCCGGCACGGCTTATATTTACAGCCCGAATTACGAACTGACAAAATCAGCGCAAATTTACAGCCATAATTTCGAGGTCATCGGGAAGATGGGGTATTCGTCCTCAATTCCTGACGCAAATCCGAGCGAAATTATTCGCGATATGCTGACGAATCAGAACTACGGCTGCGGATTTCCTGCTGAAAACTTGGGTGATACAAGCGTTTACGGCGTTTATTGCCGCGCGGCAGGTATCTTTTTAAGCCCTGTTTACAGTGAGCAGACCGAGGCACAGCAAAACATTTCCGAACTGTTGGAACAGACCAATAGCGCGGCGGTGTTTTCTCAAGGCCGTCTGAAAATTGTCCCTTATGGCGACGTGAAGCTGTCGGGAAACGGTGCGGCTTATGTGCCAAATCTGACACCTGTTTACGACTTGACCGATGACGATTTTATCGTTTCAGGCGCTGAAGACCCTTTAAAGGTTGAGCGCAAAACCAATGCGGACGCTTACAACCAAATACAGGTTGAATATCTCGACCGCGCCAATGACTACAATATCGCCGTGGCCGAAGTGAAAGACCAGGCGAATATTGAGCAATACGGCCTACGTCCCAAAGATGCAGTTAAGATGCACGGAATCTGTGACGCGAAAGTCGCAAACCATGTAGCACAATTGCTGTTACAGCGTGCCTTGTACGTCCGCAATGAATATGAGTTTAAGCTTGGTTGGAAATACTGCCTGCTTGAGCCTATGGACTTGGTAACGCTGACAGACGATGGCTTGGGGCTTAATAAAACGCCTGTACGAATCATTGAAATTGAGGAGGACGAAGAGGGCGTTTTGACCGTCAAGGCTGAAGATTTCCCGATGGGCGCGGCGACGGCGACGGCCTACCCAACACAGCCGTCATTAGGCTATTCCGCCGATTACAACAAATCGCCCGGTAATGCCCACGCGCCTGTTGTTTTTGAAGCACCTTTGCAATTGACCGGAGGCGAGCCTCAAATTTGGCTTGCAACCGCTGGCGGCGATATGTGGGGCGGTGCTGAAGTGTGGATTTCGACCGATGGCGACAGCTACACGCGAATCGGCGCAACCAACAAGAAAGCGCGTTTTGGCTCACTGTCTGCACCTTTGGCAAGCGGGGCAGTTTTCGACCGCGCCAATACTCTGAACGTTGAAATTTCCGCCGGGCAAATGACAGGCGGAACGGAGCAAGACAGCCGTGATTTGCTGACCTTGTGTTACGTTGACGGCGAGTTTTTAGCCTACGAGACTGCCGAACTGAAAGGCGTGGGACGTTATACGCTTGGCAACCTGACGCGCGGTGCGTATGGCTCAAACATCGACCGACACAATGCAGGCAGCCAGTTTGTGCGCATTGATGAAGCGATGTTCAAATACGCCGTCCCTGCAAACTGGGTAGGGCGCACGGTTTGGGTTAAGCTGGTGTCTTTTAACGTCTTTGGTAGTGGGGTACAGGAGCTTTCAGAAGTTCCGGCATATTCCTACACCATCAAGGGCGCACCACTTGGGCAAATTCAGAACTTACGCCTGACTTCATCTTGGGCATACGGTAAAGAAGCCGTGATTGCTTGGGATAAACTGGGCGGGGCCGATACCTACGACGTAGAAGTTTATGCAGGTAATACGCAAAAACGACTGCGAAGCTTGAGCGGTATTGTTGACAACGGATTTACCTACACGCAAGCAGATATGAAAGCTGACGGCGGACAAGTGCGTGATGTTGTCTTTAAAGTTCGTGGCCGTGCGGTTACTGGGAAAACTGGTAGCTGGGCGCAAGTGGCCGCACAAAATCCGCAACTCAAACCATTGCAAGGCATTGAGATTGACAGCAGTTTACGTCAGGCGTTTTTCAAATGCGCCATGCCGTCTGAAGAGGATTTCGCAGGCATTGTTATTTGGGTGTCTGAGAATCAGGCCGTCCCAACAATAGACGCGAATAAAGCCTATGATGGTGCTGAAACATTTGTTTCAATCACGAAATGCAACGGAAAGGATTTGCAACAGGGTAAGACCTATTATTTACGCGCCGCCGGTTATGACAGCTTCGGCAAAGACGGCATGCACGTCAGCAACAGTATTGCTTTTACCGTTACTGATGTGTCAGTCACGGATTTGGCAGAAAGCAATCTGAACAAGGCTTTGCGTGACAAAATCGCCTTGATTGACGGCAACGGCGCAGGCAGTGTAAACGCACGAATCGAAGCGGAAACGCGTGAGAGGGCAAGCAAGATTGAACAAGTATCCTCGAAACTCAATAACTTATCTGTCGGGGGAAGAAACTTAATCCGAGATTCCGCAACGCAAGTTCAAAATTCAACCTATTTAATTCAGTCATATCAAATGACTGATAATTCGTTACAAGAGGGCGAGCCGTTTACTGTAACGATTTGGGGGGATTTAGGCAGCGACCGCGAAGCGTTTTGGCCGTTCAACTCGAACGGTTGGAACTGGCTGGGTAAAACGAAGAAAGTGTCTGATGGCGTTTACAGGCTGTCCGCAACGTGGGAACGGTCGAAAAACAACCCATCAAACAACCGCTTATTGATTTATTGTGGTCCGAATAGCGGTAGAACTGCCTCACGGATTGACCGTATTAAGCTGGAGCGCGGCACTGTTGCGACTGACTGGACGCCAGCGCCGGAGGACGATAGCGGGTTACAGGAGGTTCGCGGTACGGTGCAGGTCGTTCAGACTGCCTTAGCCAAAGCAACAGGCGATATTAAATCTCTTGGCGAGCGTATCACGACAGTGCAAAGCAAAGCTGACGGCAATACGGCGGCGGTGCAAGCCCATGCCAAAAGTATCAACGGCTTGGAGGCGCAATATACTGTCAAGGTTGACGTTAACGGCAAGGTGGCAGGCTACGGCTTGGCAACCACACCGAAAAACGGCACGCCCGAAAGCAAGTTTATTGTGAACGCAGACCGCTTCGGCATTGGTGCGACTGGCAAGGCTGATATTTTCCCATTTACGGTCGATACACGGCAAAACCGTGTCGGCGTGAACGGCGAACTGGTGGTAAACGGTAAGGCGATTGTCGATAGATTGAACGCTGGGGATATTCACGGCGATAAAATCACGGCAAACACGCTGAACGCAAACCGTCTGAAAGCTGGAAGCGTTACGGCGCGTGAAATGGCGGCTGGAAGTATCACGGCTGATAAGCTGGCGGCCGGTAGTATTACGGCTGACAAGCTGGCGGCAGGTTCGATAACTGCTGATAAATTGGCTGCAAATTCCGTTACGTCTGATAAGTTATCTGTACAAAACCTATCTGCAGTTAGTAGTGATTTGGGATATATAAACGCTGGTAACATCAACATCGGCAATGGTGCTTTTACCGTGTCGAGGGATGGTGATTTATACGCTAAAAACGGTAGATTTGAAGGTACTGTTTACGCGGATAAAATTGAGGGTGATGTCCTGAAATTTTTCCCTTTTGCAAGGGTTAAAACTGGTAGATATGCGATGACTTATGCAAACACCACGCAAAAGGATATTGTATTAAGTTTTCAAAATATCTCTTTTATTACACCTGATTCAAAATCCAGCTACTGGGTAAAAATTAAAATTAACGGTCAACAAATATTCGAGCAAGAATTTTGGTCTGTATTTAGTCATGAAAATTTAGAACCAGGAAGAGATAGATACGTTTATAAAGGTATTTTCTACAGTGTTCCATTTCTTCATGTTGTACACGGCAATACTACTTCTAATATTGTTATTGAAGTGGATCATGAAATAACCGTTAACAGACGCACAAATAGAAGTGAAGTTGATATTCCGTCAACACCTTATATCTTAGCAGCAAGAATCTAGTTATTTGAAGGAATTAATATGAAACAAGTAATCGCAATCAAGCACGAGATTGAAGACGAAAGCACAGGCGCAGTGGCAAGCTACCATGTAATCGAGTATTCAAGTATTGATTACAAGTACAACTCTGTTGTAGCAACCTTGAACGGCTACGTCTCGAAAAAGGCATACGAAGCAGGCTGTAATCCGCTGTGTTCACATTCTGTTACTGTGAACGGCTTACCTGACGGCGCGGAAGTGTCACGCGCTTGGCTGTACGGTAAAGCCGTTGAACAGGGGAATGAACAAAGTGTCTTTCCAGGTGCTGAACTGGTCGAAGCCTAATTTAAATTTGAAACCATGCCCGTGATGATTCACGGGCTTTTTTTATGGGCGGTCGTATGAGCGATTTGGAAGCAAAAATCAAAATAACCGTCGAAAACGGCACGGCGGCAGGGTTTAACCAAGCAGCAAACTCTGCTGAATCGGCTTCAAAGGCCATTGAAAACGCCATTGGCAACGTCAAGGCGCGATTGAAAACGCATTTTGACGATATGAAGAAGTCGATGGAGCAGGCGTTTCACGTCAATCCATCAACTTTTAAAACGCTTGGCGATGCACAAGAGGGGATGTTCAACAAAATCTCTTCTTCAGCGCGGAAAGTGTACGAAGAAACGCGTACGCCGATGGAGCAGTTTAAGGCGAAGCTGGCAGAAGTTAACCAACTGTTGAATCTTGGCGCGATTGACGTAGAAACCTACGAGCGCAAGGTTGAACAACTGAATAGCGAGCTTGAGCAGACAGACGGCAAGGCTTCGGCGGCCGCTGGTGGGTTGGGTAAAATTGGATCAGTTCTAGCAGGATTTGCCTCACTGTCATTTGCCAAGTCCATGCTTGATACTGCCGATGCCATGCAGTCAATCAACGCACAAGTCAGACAGGTTGTATCGTCTGAAAGCGAGTATTTGGCAGTACAACGTCAGTTATTGGACGTGGCCAACAATACGCGCGCCTCATTGGAATCAACGGCGAATCTGTACGTTTCCACAAGCCGCGCATTGAAGGACTACGGCTACACGCAACAGGAGATTTTGACCTTTACCGAGGCAACCAATAACGCGATGGCTATCGGTGGCGTACAGGCGCAACAACAGGCCGCCGCGCTTATGCAGTTGTCGCAGGCTTTGGGTAGTGGTGTATTGCAGGGCGATGAATTTAAATCCATTGCCGAAGCCGCGCCGATTCTGCTTGATACGATTGCGGAATATATGGGCAAGTCACGCGCTGAGATTAAAAAGCTTGGCAGTGAAGGGCAATTGACGGCGGATGTGATTTTTAAAGCCATATCCGGCGCGTCGGAGAAATTCGGCGAGCAGGCGGCCAAAATGCCTATGACGATGGGTCAGGCGTTGACGGTGTTCTCGAATAACTGGCAAAGCATGGTTTCCAAGCTGCTGAACGACAGCGGCGCAATGTCGGGGATTGCTGCGGTTATTAAACTGATTGCTGACAACCTGAATTTAGTCGTCCCTATTGTTGCAGGGTTTGCCGTTGCTGTTGCGGCCGCTGTTGCGCCCACGCTGGCATTGAATGTTGCATTGCTGGCAAATCCGTTCGGGATTGTGGCTGTCGCAATCGGCACGGTAATCGGCCTTATTTCCCAATTCGGCGATGAAATAGACGTTTTCGGCGATGGTTGGTCGAATCTTTCGGACGTGATACAGGCCGTCTGGCAAGTCATCACTGAAACCATCGGCGAGGCTGTCGATACCGTTAAATCATGGTTCGGCGAATTGACGGCATGGGTTGACGAGAATGTCGGCGGATGGTCGGCGGTATTTGAGCGCGTAATGAGCTTAATCTCAAGCACTATCGGGGCGTACATCAACGTCTATATCAACACCTTCGCAACAGGTTGGATGTTGATTAAAGAAGCCGCCAACAATATGCCGCAATTCTTTGCCAATCTTGGCAAGGCCATTGGCAACGTGTTTATTTCTGCGATTGAGTGGATGGTAAACAAGGCCGTCGGCATGATTAACAGCATGATTGACTTTGCCAACAAAGCCGCGTCAATGGTCGGCGTTTCGGGCATTGAAAAGCTGAATAACGTCCAAATGGGACGGATGAATGACGGCGGACTTGGCGGTCGTATTGCAGACAGCATGACGAAAGACCGCGCCGGAGCAATGGCAAATGCCATCAAGGAACGCGCGGCCAATATCCACGAAGCCAAAGCCATGCGCGGCGGTGGCGGCGGAGGTTCTGCCAAAGCTCACGCGCCTACTGGTGGCGGTGGCGGTGGTTCAGGTCGTAAAGGTGGCAGTGGACGCAAAGGCGGTGGAAAGGGTCATGCAGGCGGCTCAGGAGCGGCTCAAGACCCAATGCAAGGCTGGGAAGAGGAAATCAAAGCACAAAAACTTGCACATCGTGAAATGGAGCGCGAAACGCTCACGCACCAAGAATGGGATTTAGCGCGTGAGGCCGCCTACTGGCGCGAAAAACTGGCAACGGTTGACGCCGGCAGTAAAACAGGTTTGAAACTGCGTGAAAAAATCCTGACCCTTGAAGACCAGCTATCGAAGCAGTCAACTGAAGCGAAAATGAATCAGGTGGCCGAATGGGAGAAGCTGGACAAGCATAAGCTTGAGATGGAGAAAGACGCGGCAGACCAAGCCCTAGCCGCTGGCCGTATCTCGCAACTTGAACGCCTTGATTTGGAAATCGAGTTTGAAAATCGCCGTTATCAGATTGCCTATGACGCATTGCAAGAACGGATCGCACTTGCTGAACAAGACCCGACTTATAGTCAGACGGCCATTGATAAGCTTAAAGGGCAGATGGCGGAACTTGGGCAGGGTCATGAACGGACGCAGGCGAAGAACGAGGGCAAACGCGAAAGCCAACGCCAGAAAGACGCGCCGAACGTCATGGAAATGCTTCAAGACGGTGGCAAGAACGTTTGGCAAGAAGCTCAGCAGCAGATGGGGCAGGCTTTTTCAGCCATGCTCACGCGTACGCAGAACTTCCGAACGGCCATGAATAACTTTTTCAAGAGTATGGGGCAAACCTTTATTCAGGAAATGGTTACAAAGCCATTAATGGGCATGATGCAGCGCATGGTTCAGGAATCGGCGATTTACAAGATGATTTTTGGGACTAAGGAAACGCTGGAAACCGCAGCGGCGGCTAAGACGGCGGCGACCAAAGCGGCAGAAACAACATCTGTCGTTACTGCCAACGCAACACAGGCGGCATCAGGCGCGGCGGCTTCGCAAGCCTCTATTCCCTATGTCGGTCCGATTCTTGCCATTGCTGCAATGGCCGCTATTATGGCGGCAGTGATGGGATTAATGGGCGGTGGTGGCGGTTCTCAAACTACCACGACCACAACACGGATTCCATCGGCGGCAGGTGGTTGGGATATTCCGGCAGGTATCAACCCTCTTACTCAATTACACGAGAATGAGATGGTGTTGCCTGCTGAACACGCCCAAACCATCCGCGAAATGGCAGGCCAATCAGGGGGAGACGACAGTACGATTATCATCAACTCAACAGGCGGCGACTTTATCCACAAAAAGGATTTAGCGAAGCTTTTGAAACAGATGAAACGTGATTTCAAATTTGTTTAACGGTCAGGCCGTCTGAATGGTTCAGGCGGCTTTTTTTCGTAAACGGACTTTTTGATAATTTTGTCAAAAAGTCCTTTTTCTTTGGAGATTGGAAAATGAATAACTCATTGAAATGGGTTAAATATGTTTTGGATTGGCGCTTTTTGCCTGTACGTTTTCAAAAGTGGCTTTTCAGCACGGGGACACGCGTTGTCGAGTTTGCCAGTGGGCTGTCGCTGATTGGCTATGCCGCCGTGTTTGCGTTTTCGCCTGTCGATATTTACGACTGGCCGATTTACTACAAGTTTAAGACGATACCCGAATCTATCCTGATCCCAGTGTTTGGCGGTATCGGCTTGTTGCAATTGGCGGCGATGTATTGGCAGACGTACAAGGGCAACGTCTTTTCAGGCTATCTGTTGCTGGTGTCGGCGTTCATTTGGTTCTTGACGGCTCAGGCGTTTTGGGGAGCGTTTCCGCCTGCTCACACAGGTATGGTCATTCCGCCGATTCTGTCATTCTTGTGCCTCTTGGCTGGCAATAACTCACTTAAATTCTTATTTTCGGGCGAAAAATTAAAAGACAGCCTAAAGGGGGAATAATGGATTTTTTTCAATTCGGCTACCTGTTTGCCATAGGGGGCGGAATTGTCGGCAGTGCGTGGTCGAGTATTAAAGACCACGACAATATGGTCTCAAGTTTGTTTGAGGCGGTTGTGTCGGCAGTGGCAGCGGCGGCGGTAGTGGAACGGTTTTTGATGGTT
>ERZ772966.54-NODE-54-length-46013-cov-6.300796_pt1 | contig 46013 bp, 36 predicted proteins | sample MGYA00580680_ERZ772966 | MGnify/ENA primary metagenome ERZ772966 (study PRJEB29015, sample SAMEA2738055) | human oral metagenome | biome: human oral; feature: human-associated habitat; material: saliva | place: China | collected 2225 ...
AGGAAAAGTACATCACCCACTTCCCCGAGACCAACGAGATCTGGTCCTACGGTTCCGGTTACGGCGGCAACGCCCTGCTGGGCAAGAAGTGCTACGCCCTGCGTATCGCCTCCACCATGGCCCGCCGCGACGGCTGGATGGCCGAGCACATGCTGATCCTGCGTCTGACCGATGAGGCCAGCGGCAAGCAGTACCACGTAACTGCCGCTTTCCCCAGCGCCTGCGGTAAGACCAACCTGGCCATGCTCCAGCCCACCATCCCGGGCTACAAGGTTGAGACCATTGGTGACGACATCGCCTGGATGCGTCCTGGTGAGGACGGCAGCCTGCGCGCCATCAACCCCGAGGCTGGCTTCTTCGGCGTCGCCCCCGGCACCAGCTACAAGACCAACCCGATGGCCATGGACACCATGAAGGCCAACACCATCTTCACCAACGTTGCTTTGACCGACGACGGCGACGTTTGGTGGGAGGGCATTGACGCTCCGCTGCCCGAGCACCTGATCGACTGGCACGGCAACGACTACACCCCGGCTGACGCTGCCGAGGGTAAGAAGGCCGCTCACCCCAACTCTCGCTTCACCACCCCGGCCGCTCAGTGCCCGATCATCTGTGGTGACTGGGAAGCCCCCGAGGGTGTAGCCATCGACGCCATCCTGTTCGGTGGCCGCCGCGCCACCAACGTGCCGCTGGTAGCCGAGCAGTACGAACCCGCTCACGGCGTGTTCATCGGTGCTTCCGTGGCCTCTGAGGTCACCGCCGCCGCCACCGACGTTAAGGCAGGCTCCCTGCGCCACGACCCCTTCGCCATGCTGCCCTTCTGCGGTTACAACATGGCCGACTACTGGGGCCACTGGCTGGAGATGCAGGACAAGGTTGGCGACAAGTTCCCCAAGGTTTACCAGGTCAACTGGTTCCGTAAGGACGAGGACGGCAACTTCCTGTGGCCTGGATACGGCGAGAACAGCCGCGTTCTGGACTGGATCGTGCGTCGCGCCGCTGGCCAGGTAGAGGCCATCGACGGCGTCACCGGCCGCTACCCCAAGTTCGAGGACTTCAACCTTGAGGGCCTGGACGAGGTAGACGAGGCTGCTTGGAACAAGCTCTTCGCTATCGACCCCGAGGCTTGGGCTGCTGAGATGGACTCCACCGAGGAGTACCTGGCTCAGTTCGGTGACAAGGTTCCCGCCGAGATCACCGCTCAGCTGGCCAAGTTCCGTGAGCGCATCGCCGCTGCCAAGTGAGCGCTGCCAGTAACAACTAGCAAGTAACCAGCTAGCCAAGCGCTAACACAGTAGCTGCTTACCAGTTAGCTGGCCGCTAACCATAGATAGTTTCCCCCGCCCACTGGGCGGGGGAAACTTTTGTTTAAGTATCGCTAGTTAACTACTAGCGGACATTTGGGACCGTTAGCGGTTTAATTAGGGCCAGTGAGCGGCTAAAGTGAGTACGTGAAAATCCTGCTTCTGGGCTCTGGCGCACGTGAACATGCGCTGGCCCGTGCCTTATCTCGTGATCCTGAAACCACTGAACTTGTTGTAGCGCCGGGTAACCCCGGCACTGCGCAGATCGCCACTAACTTGTTCATTGACCCCAATAGCCCTGATGAAGTAGTCACCTTGGCTCGTGAGATGGGGGCTGACCTGGTGGTGGTGGGCCCGGAGGCGCCACTGGTAGCAGGCGTGGCTGATGCTTTGCGTCAGGCAGACATTGCGGTGTTTGGTCCCAGTAAGGCGGCTGCCCGCCTGGAGGGTTCTAAGGCTTTCGCTAAGGAAGTTATGGCCTCCGCCCATGTGCCTACCGCCAGTGCCCGCATTGTCACTAGCCCTGACCAGCTGGAGCAGGCTTTGGATGAGTTTGGCGCCCCCTATGTGGTCAAGGAAGACGGGCTAGCTGCCGGTAAGGGGGTTGTGGTTACTTCTGACCGTGACGCGGCGCTTAAGCACGGCCTGGCTTGCCTAGAGCGTGAAGGTGGCGCCGTGGTGGTTGAGGATTACCTAGACGGTCCAGAAGCTTCAGTTTTCTGTGTTTGTGACGGGCGCACTGTGCGCGCACTGAGCCCCGCCCAGGACTTTAAACGTATTGGTGACGGCGACGCCGGCCCGAACACGGGTGGTATGGGTTCTTACACGCCGCTGCCTTGGGCCCCGGCTGATTTGGGCCAGCAGGTGATAGAGCAGGTGGCGCAGCCGGTGGTTGACGAGATGGCTCGCCGAGGCACGCCTTTCATTGGTCTGCTTTACTGCGGCCTGGCGCTAACCAGCAAGGGTATGCGCGTGGTGGAGTTTAACGTGCGTTTTGGTGACCCTGAGACTCAGGCTGTGCTGGCGCGTCTAGACTCTTCGCTGCCCCAGCTGCTGCACGCGGCTGCAGTGGGTCGCCTAGATCAGGTAGCTGAGCCCCAGTGGAGTGATAAGGCTGCGGTTGACGTGGTTATTTCCGCTGCCGGCTACCCCTCCACCCCCACCACGGGGGATGTAATCACCGGTATTGAGCAGGCTGAAGCTGACCCTGACGTGCATGTGCTACATGCGGGAACTGCCCGTAATGACGACAACGAGCTAGTTACCGCCGGTGGCCGGGTGCTGTCGGTGGTGGCTTTGGGTGAAGATGTGGCCGCAGCGCGCGCTAAGGCTTACGCGGCGGTAAGCAAGATTAAGTTCGACGGCGCCTATCACCGTAGTGATATCGCCGCCCCCACCTATGTGGAGCGTTAAAAATGGGAATTGAACTACCTGCCGCACCGGTTCTAGATGGCTGGAAGCACCTGGTTTCCGGTAAGGTCCGTGACGTTTATGTGCCCGCCCCCCAGGGGCCGTGGGACGGCGAGGATGTGCTGCTGGTGGTGGCCAGTGACCGCATCAGCGCCTATGACTATGTGCTTAGCTCGCAGATTCCCGATAAGGGCAAGGTGCTAACCGCCCTGAGCGTGTGGTGGTTTGAGCAGCTGGAGCAGGTAGTGCCTAACCACCTGCTGTCGCTGGATGTGCCCGCGCAGGTGGCTGGGCGTGCCATGATTTGCCGTCGCCTGGACATGTATCCGGTAGAGTGTGTAGCTCGCGGCTATCTAACCGGCTCGGGCCTGGTTGAATACCGTGCCGGCCAGCAGGTGTGTGGGGTGGCTTTACCGCCTGGTTTGGTGGAGGCTTCGCCGCTACCGGAGCCGATTTTCACCCCTGCCGCCAAGGCTGAGCTGGGTGACCACGACGAGAATGTTTCCTTTGAACGGGTGGCGCAAATGGTTGGCCTAGAGCCGGCCCAGGCACTGCGCCAGGCCACCTTGGAGCTGTACACGCGCGCCGCTGATATCGCTAAGCAGCGTGGCATTATCCTGGCTGACACCAAGTTTGAATTTGGGCGCGGCAGCCAGGGTGAACTGGTTTTGGGTGACGAGGTGTTGACCCCTGATTCTTCCCGTTTCTGGCCGGCTGACCAGTGGGTTGAGGGCCAGGTGACGCCTTCTTACGACAAGCAGTTTGTGCGTGACTGGCTGGCTAAGGAAAGCGGCTGGGATCGCAACAGTGGCCAGCAGCCCCCGGCCCTGCCTGAGCAGGTAGTTGAGCGCACCCGCGAGCGCTACCTGGAGGCCTACGAGCGCCTAACCGGCAAGCCCCTGACCCTGTAACAGCAACTGCCACCCTGCAGCGCCTCGCGTTGCCTGACGCGCAGCTAAGTGCTTGCTTGGCTGTGCTGGCTCCCCTGGCTGATGCGCCGTGGCTGTAGCGGCTAGATACAGATTTGGGTGGGATGCTTTAAGCGTCCCACCCAAAAGTGTTTTTAGGGCCGGGCAAGGTTTTTGGTTACCGTTCCCTTGCCCGGCGCCTTTGGTTTAGCTTTGGCGACGACGCCGGGCCAGCAGCAAGCCGCCGCTAGCTAGGGCCGCTAGGGCCACTAAACCAACTGCAAGGTTAGCCCCGGTGTGGGCCAATGAGACCTTGGAGTAGCGGGCCTGGCCAGGGGTCGGGTTTAGCGTGATCCGCTGTCCAGGCAGCAAGGACGGCTTAGCTGAAGGCAGCGCGCCCGGCCTGCCGGAGGCGCTGGGTAGGGCGCTAGGCCGGCCTGTGGGAGCCGTAGTGGGCTGGCTGGTTGCCGTGGGGGCAGTGCTGGCGGTGGGGCTAGGCGCGGCGGTAGCGGTTGGGGCCGCAGTGGGTGCCGGGTTAGCCGTGGGTTGGCTGGTCGGTGTTGGGGTGGGCACCGGGCTAGCCGTGGGTTGGCTGGTTGGTGCCGGGCTGGGCGTGGGAGTGGCCGTGGGGGCCGCAGTAGGTGCCGGACTGGTGGGCGCTACCGTGGGGGCCGGAGACGCAGTGGGCGCAACCGTCGGGGCAGGGGTGGGCGCCGGCGTCGAGCCTGGCTGAGGATCACCCGCACGCCAAGCCCGGTAAGAAAACTCCAAAATGTTGGGCAAAACCTCGCCCTTAATGGAAGTCAGCCGAATTGCCTTGACCGGGCCCTCAACCGCAAACACCTGATAGTGCTTGGAGGCGTCGGCACTACCCAAAGCTACCCAAGTACCATCGCTGCGCTGATACTCAACCGTGGCCCCAACCTGGCCGGCCACAACCACACTCACCTTGCCGCTAGCCGCCTGAGGCAGCTCACGCACCAAATTAGCGCCCTCAGGCACCTGGGTAGCCACCAAAGCCGTAGCCCCCTTAGCGTCAACCGCATTATCTAGCGGGTGATCCTTAGCGGTAACCAAAGTGGTAGACAAACCCTTAGTGGGGCTAGAAACCTGGAACTCGCGGATCTGCACCCAAGCCCCATTACCGTTAGCCGCAGTGGCCTTCAGACGCACATAACGCGCCATAGTGCCGGCGGGCGCCTTAGCCGTAATCTCAGCCTGGTTAGTGAACTGGCCCAGCGAAGTCCAGTTAGAACCATCAGCAGAAACCTCAACCTCAGCGTTATAGATCATGTCGCCAGTTTGTGAAGCACTACGGCCCTGGCTGACATGCACCAAACCAATCTCCTGCTCGCTACCAAGATCAAGCTGGAAATAAGAACCCGGCTGCGGGGCAGAGTTAGACCAGTAGAAAGTATCCTCCCGGCCATCAACCGCGTTAGCGGGCACATAGCTCTCCCAAGTACCCATAGTGGTAGAAGCCTCGGTCACCTTCAAGGCGGCCCCGCCCTTAGCGGGAGTCAAAGCAGCCCACTTATCCCAAGCCTTAGCGGCATCGTCCACGAAAGTGTTAAAGACGCCGTCGCCCACAGAAGCTGTAATAGAAGCGGGCTTAACCGTAAAGTCCGAATCCATATCATCCACGCGGGGCTTAAGCGCGCTTTGCTGGGCGGCTTGCATAGCCATCAGGGCGCTAGTGGCCTGCTCACCATTATTGGTATTAATAGCCAAATAAACATCCAAAGCCGACTGGCTGGCCTTAGCCCAATCGCGGGCCGCCTCCAACCAAGGCTTAATGTCATTATAAAAACCCTTAGATTCCATCTTGGCAAGCAGCTGCGGGGCCTGCTCAATCAACTGCAAACGCGCGCGCAAAGTAGCGGCAGTGGACTTAATAGTGGCTGCATTGCCGCTAGCTAAAGCATCATTAAAAGCCTTAACGTCGCTAGACAGCTGCGGGGCGCTTTGTGAAGAAGCTCGGTAAGGCTTCCACGACTGGTTAAGATCCACAAACGCATCCAGTGCCTTAATGACCTGGCTGTCACTGGTGCCGGCCAGCTGCGCCAAAGCCGCCTTAAACGAGGCCTTAGCGTCATACTTAGGTCCATTCCAGGTGTAATCACCATAGTTAGCTAGCGACGGTAGCGAAGCATAGGGCTGAATCATTGGGTTAGAGGTGAAACCGTCAATGTACTTGTACAAGTTGGGATCGCGGCCCTCTAAGGGGTTAAGGAACAGCCGCCCACGCTGGCCATCATTAACCGGGAAGTTATCCCAAATAAACAGGTGCTTATTGTTGTAGGTGGTGGCAGCCTTAGTCACCTGGTCAACAGTGATCTGGTCAGAGAAAACCCCCATCCCAGTCCACTGCATACGAATATCCTGGTTTAAACGCTCACCCTGAGCTGTCTTAAACGGGTCAGTGGCGTTACCCGAATAGTTAGTGGGCACCATCATCAAATCATTGAGTTGGTTGGCCTTAACATACTCAGTTTGCACCTTGTTCAGGTAGTAAGACTGGGCGTCAGCCAGCTGCGTCCAAGGCCCCCGCGAGGGGAACTGGGTGGCGTCAGAATCGCAGTTCAAACGCGGGTTAATGTCGTCCAAAGCGATATAGAACGAGCGCACCCCAATCTTACGCAGCTGCTCAAACTTAGCCACTGTGGCGTCATACTCGCTTTGCTGGCCGTAGCAAATGTCGTTACCGGGGGAGAGGGCAAAAACAAAATCCACGTGGTTAGCGTTAGCGGCATCCACCAGCTCCTTGAGCTTAGCCAGCTCCGCCTGCGGATACAGTTCACGCCACTTAGCGCGCAGATAAGCGTCATCCTTAGGGGTGTAAATGTAGGTATTCATCTTGTGCTGGCCAGAGAAAGCCAAAATATCCTGGCGGGCCTGGTGAGACCAAGGAATACCGTAAAAACCCTCAATCGTGCCGCGCACGCTCATCAGCGGCCAGTCACGCACCGTAGCGTGATACAGCTTGCCGTCTTTAACCAGCTGACGCAGCGTTTGCACGCCATAGTAGGCGCCGCGCGTGTCAGAACCAGTAATGGTGACATTGTTGCCCTCAGCTTTAAGCAGGTAGCCCTCAGCGTGCTTAGGTGCCTGGCCAGCGCCGTCGCCCTGCTCACCAGCTGAAGCCACCTTAACCGTGACCTTCAGCGTGGCCGCAGCCGCACTAGTGACCTGCAAGTTATTGGCTTTAGCTAAAGCATTCAGCGTAGCTTTAGTGGGCTCGTCCTGGTTTTGCACATCAAAATGCACCGTAGTGGACTTAAAGTTGGCAGCGCCGCTACCCCAACTCAGTGACTGGGGAGCAGGTAAAACTTGGGGATGGGAATCGGCTTGAGTGGGGCTAGCCGGCACAGCTACCGGACCAGTTGCGACGGCTACCGGGGCTAGACCTGTCAAAGTCATAGCCACAACAGCCAATCCGGCCGCCCAACGACGCCGAGGCAAAGTCAGACGCATTATTTCCTCTTCATCGAGATTAATGGATGCGTGGTCAGCGGCCGTTTCCACAGTGAAACAATGGGCGGGGGCAGGCCACGCGCGGTCAACACCAGTTTAAAGTATTAGATAGTTAGTTTCCCGCTAGCTACAGATACCTAACTAAACCAATAAATTGAGATATACAACGCCTGGCAAGTATGTAGTTTGTTCGTTGGTGCTAGTAACCTGGTAGTGACTTACGCCCGCCCATACAGGAGAAACCATGGGACGCATTGTTGTTGAAGTTATGCCTAAGCCGGAAATCCTAGACCCCCAAGGTAAAGCCGTAGTGGGTTCCCTACCGCGCCTAGGCTTCGAACAGTTCACTGCGGTGCGTCAAGGGCGCCGCTTCGAACTAACCGTAGAAGGTGAAGTAACCGAAGCAGACCTAGCCGCCGCCCGCGAAGCCGCCGACAAGCTGCTGAGCAACCCCATCATTGAAGACGTGGTTTCTGTTCGCGCTGAGGAGGCCTAAACCTTGGCACGTATCGGTGTAATCACCTTCCCCGGCACCCTCGACGACGTCGACGCCCTACGCGCCGTACGCCTAGCCGGAGCCGAACCCGTCAGCCTCTGGCACAAAGACGCCGACCTACACGCAGTCGACGCCGTAGTAGTACCCGGCGGCTTCTCATACGGCGACTACCTACGCTGTGGCGCCATCGCACGCTTCGCCCCGGTAATGCAAGAAGTAATCGACGCCGCCCACAAAGGCATGCCCGTACTAGGCATCTGCAACGGCTTCCAAATCCTCACCGAAGCCCACCTACTACCCGGCGCCCTAATCCGCAACGACCACCAAAAGTTCATCTGCCGCGAGCAGAAACTACGGATTGAAAACGCCGACACCGCCTGGACCAACGCCTTTAGCGCCGGCCAGGAAATCGTGGTGCCCATGAAGAACGGTGAAGGTAACTTCATCGCCTCAGATGAGGACCTAGACCGCCTCGAAGGCGAAGGGCGCGTAGTATTCCGCTACCTAGGCGGCAACCCCAACGGCTCTGCCCGCGACATCGCCGGCGTAGCCAACGAACGCGGCAACGTAGTGGGCCTCATGCCCCACCCAGAGCACGCCGTAGAACCCGGCTTCGGCCCCGCCGGCGCCGGCGGCCTACGCACCGGCGTTGACGGCCTAGGCGTATTCGCCTCCGTCCTAAACGCAGTGCTAGCCACCGCCTGATCAGCCAGGTAGCCGGCCATTCAGAGCTAGCTAGGCGCCAAAACTGGGCTGGCCCAGGCCAGCCGGCGCTCGCGGTTTACCAGCGGACATTCGCGGTTGGCTGGCGCTCGCGGCCAACAGCCAGCCGCAACAACTAAAAGTGGAGGCAGTCCCATTAGGGGCTGCCTCCACCAGTTTTAGCGTTCGTCCACCATGGTGGCGATAAGCTCCAGCCAGTCACGCAAGTGGCGGTCCGGCAGGTAATTAGCGCGCACAGATTCATGGGCCGCCAGGCCCATTTCCGCCGACTGCTGTGGGAAACGCAGTACCTCAGCTACGGCTTGGCCCCAGCTGTAGGCAGACAGGCCCGGCACCAACACACCGTTGACGCCGTCGTCGATCTGCTCAATCAAACCACCCACCTGGGCGGCCACCACCACAGCCTTCTTCCACATGGCCTCAGTGACCGGCAAACCGAAGCCCTCGCGGTGGCTCATCAGCGTAATCACCGTACTAGTGCGCTGCAAAGCGTTAACAATCAGCGCATTCACCTCGCGGTCAAGCATTGGGATAGCGGCCACGTGCACCCGCTCAGCCAGCGACGGCGGCAGTACCGCATGGGCGTCAAGCACCTGCGCCAACACGCGTGCCGCCTCAGAAGGATGCCCGTCGTGGGGAGCCAGCTGCGGCTCGCCGCTAGCGCTGTTAACCACCCGGGTAGTTTGCCGACTCTTACTATCCAAAGCCGGCCCCACCAGCAGCAGGTGCACGTCGTCGGCAAGCAGCTCACGGTCAGCGGCAAAAGCCTCAATCAGCTGCACATTGCCTTTAAGCGCAGACCAGCGTGAAACTTGCGTAACCACGCGGGCCCCTTGGGGAACCGGGCCGCCGGCCAGCATCACGCCATCGAGTTTCTCAATCACCCCCGGGCGCCCATCCTCACGTATGAAAGGCACCGCATCAAAGGGAGATACACCTTCGAAAATCCCCGCTAAACGCACAATCGACAAGGACTCATCCAAGTCCAAAACGCGGTTTTTCGGAGAGTCGGGAACAATAGAAGGGGCGATCACGTCGCAGCTGTCCGGCGGGGCAAAGGGCGGACGGTACACGTCGCGGGTGAACACCATGCGGTTGGCCCAGTCCAGATAAGGCTCCAGGAAACTCCAGGCCAGCTGACTGTGCTCGTTTAGATCCTCAGTGCCGCCGTGGCAGCGCCACACCACCCAGGCCCCCGCCTCAGAGAAAGCCTGGGCCAGGCCAGCGGTGGCAGCCTCATGCAGCACCACAATGTCGCCACTGGAAATCTCATCCACCAAGTTTTCCGCATTCGAGGACAATACGTGCTCATAAAGATCACGTTCCTTGTCACGCAAGGCCCCGCCGGCGTCGTCGTAGCCATGCAGCCAGTTGTCCAGGCGCTCGCTTAAAACCCTAAACGGGGCGGGCATGTCCAGTTGATACCAGCGGGTGTCTATGCCCGCATCCAGTGACAGCGCGGTAATAGTTTCTACTGCCTCGGCCACACCTGAGTCAGCAGCGGCACTGGGGGTGATGTTGAAAATAGTGCGTCCCTGACCTAGGCGGCGTCCGGCGTCGACGACGGCGTCCAGGCGCTTTGTGGCCGCGTCGCTGAGGTGGCTCGCTAACTCCGCTAAGGGGCGAGGGGTAACGTCGATGTTCCTCATGACACCAGTCCAACATCATTTGCTTGTGGTGCACAGCACTTTTGGAATTTTCGCCGAAAACAACAATGTGAAAAATGCTGGAGTGCACATATTGGCCGATTGTCGCCTTCCTCTGTTAACTTCCCAGCTAAGACGAGTAGAGTTAGAGAGTAAATGCGCTAGGCGCACTCAACGCCGGTTAAGCGCAATTAAACGTCACGTTCAGGAGCGCCAATGACCTCCCTGCCCAATTCCGTTACCCCCGTGGAGCACCCCGATACCGTTCAGGACGCTGCGGCTAGCCCAGATAAGGAAATGCCCTACGCGGAGCTGGGTCTTAAACCGGAAGAGTACGCAGACATTAAGCGACTGCTTGGGCGCCGTCCCACCAACGCTGAGCTGGCCATGTACTCCGTAATGTGGTCTGAGCACTGCTCCTACAAGTCCTCCAAGATCCACCTTAAGCAGTTTGGCCAGAAGGTCACCCCCCAGATGCGTGAGCACCTGCTGGTGGGTATGGGTGAAAACGCTGGTGTGGTAGACATCGGTGATGGCTGGGCTGTCACCTATAAGGTAGAAAGCCACAACCACCCCTCCTTCGTGGAGCCTTACCAGGGCGCGGCTACCGGTGTGGGCGGTATTGTGCGCGACATTATCTCTATGGGTGCCCGCCCGGTGGCGGTTATGGACCAGCTGCGTTTTGGTGCGGTTGACCATGAAGACACCGCCCGTGTGGTGCACGGTGTGGTGGCCGGTGTGGGTGGTTACGGCAACTGCCTGGGCCTGCCCAACATTGGTGGTGAAACCGAGTTTGACTCCTCCTACCAGGAAAACCCGCTAGTAAACGCCCTGTGTGTGGGCGTTATGCGCCACGAGGACATTCACCTAGCTAACGCCTCGGGCGCCGGCAACCAGGTGGTGCTATTTGGGGCCCGCACCGGCGGTGACGGTATTGGTGGCGCCTCCATTTTGGCCAGTGAATCCTTTGAGGATGGTATGCCGGCCAAGCGCCCCAGCGTCCAGGTGGGCGACCCCTTCATGGAGAAGGTACTTATCGAATGCTGTCTAGACCTGTTCAAGCAGGATCTAGTGCTAGGTATCCAGGATCTAGGCGCCGCCGGTATTTCCTGCGCCACCAGTGAGCTGGCCTCCAATGGTGACGGCGGTATGCACGTCAACCTAGAGAACGTGCTGCTACGTGACCCGTCTCTAACCGCCGGCGAGATCCTCATGAGTGAATCTCAAGAGCGCATGATGGCTGTGGTTGCCCCTGAAAAGCTGGAAGCCTTCATGGAGGTCATCCGCAAGTGGGATGTGGAAGCCTCCGTAATCGGTGAGGTTAACGGCTCTGGGCGCCTAACCATTGATCACTTCGGTGAGCGCATTGTGGACGTAGACCCCAAGACTGTGGCTCACGAAGGCCCCACCTATGACCGCCCCTACGCCCGTCCCGCCTGGCAGGATGAGCTAAATGCTGATAGCAGCGCCAAGCTGCAGCGCCCCGCCTCCTCCAAGGAGCTGGCGGCCCACGCCATGGCTATTGCGCTTAACCCCAACTATGCCTCTGCCAGCTGGGTTACCAACCAGTACGACCGTTTCGTGCGTGGTCAGACCGCCCTGTCTCAGCCCGACGACGCCGGTGTGGTACGTGTGGATGAAAAGACCGGCTTGGGTGTGGCTATCTCCACTGACGCTAACGGGCGTTTCACCAAGCTTGACCCGGCTACCGGCGCCGCCCAGGCCCTGGCTGAGTCCTACCGTAACGTGTGCACGGTTGGTGCCCGCCCGCTGGCGGTAACCGACTGCCTGAACTTTGGTTCCCCTGAAGACCCTGACGCCATGTGGCAGCTGGTGGAGGCCATTACCGGTTTGGCTGACGCCTGCAAGGTGATGGGTATTCCGGTTACCGGCGGTAACGTGTCCCTCTACAACTCCCACGGCAAGGTTAAGGGTCTGCTTGACTCCTCCATTAACCCCACTCCCGTGGTGGGTGTGCTGGGCGTGATCGACGACGTCACCCGCGCTAACCCTTCAGGCTGGCAGGAAGAAGGCCTAGCCCTAGTGCTGCTGGGCGAAACCTACGATGAGCTGGACGGCTCCGCCTGGGCTCGGGTAGTGCACCGCCATCTAGGTGGCCTGCCGCCCAAGGTGGATCTGGACGCCGAAATGGCTCTGGGTAATGTGCTGTTGGCCCTAAGTGAGGCCCGCACCCCGGCTGGTGAGCGCCTGATCAGCGCCGCCCACGACTGCTCTGCCGGCGGCCTGGTACAGACTCTACTGGAGGGCTCCCTGCGCTGCGGCGTGGGTGTAAGCGTGGACATCGCCAATGCGGCCACTGCTGCTGCCGACGGCGCCGGGCTGGATGACTTCACCTTCCTGTTCTCTGAGTCTGGGGCGCGCTGCGTGATTGCTGTGCCCGAAGGGGCGTTGCCGGCGGTTTACGCCGCCGCTGAAGCTGAAGGCGTTAAGGCTGCCCGCATTGGCACCACCGGCGGTGAACTCTTTGCTATCACCGGCCACGATCTTCTATCTCAGGATCTAGGTGCGCCTATGGTCCTAGAACTAGCAGAGGTAGGCCTCGCAGTTGAGCGCGTTCTGCCTGACCTATTCAACTAAAACACCTGGTTAGTAGGTTTACCCTACTGGCCGTTGGGGCCGACTGGCTGTTGCCAATCGGCCCCAGACTTTTCTGACAAGGCGTTTTTATATTGGCTTAAGGACCCGTAGCCTTACCTAATTAGCTAAGTGAAGGCATTGTATTTAGCTAAAACCGGTACAATTAGCGCAACATCTAAGGTCCTATTAGCCTAAGTAAGGCAAGGCTTAAGATAACGCCATGTTGCTAAGTCAGTGCCCTAAAAGAGTTCGCGCCAAGGTGGCCGAACTGGATATTAGCGAAGAGAACCTACTACGCCTGCATGAACTGGGCCTGCGCCCGGGCGTTAACCTCCACGTGGTTAACCGCGCAGCTTTTGGCGGGGTAGTGGTAAATATTGACGGCGCCCGTGTGGCTGTAGACCGCCGCAGCGCCCACCACATCAACGTGGAGGTAATCAAGTGAGCTGCTCCTGTCACGCCACAATCACCCTGGACACCACTGTCCACGACACCACTATTGCTCTGGTGGGTAACCCCAATGTTGGTAAATCCACCCTGTTCAATGCTCTAACCGGCGCCCGCCAGCGGGTTATCAACGCCCCCGGCACCACCGTCGAAATGATGCGCGGTAACTGGAAAGCCGTTGAAGCTAACCTGCTAGACCTGCCCGGCACCTACTCGCTGCTCGCAGCCTCGCCAGATGAGCAGGTAGTGGTAGACACCCTGGCGGCTGTCCCCGGCTCCTTCACCGACCCCGAAAACGGCGGTGGCCTGGACCTAACCGTGGTGGTGCTAGACGCCAGTGCCCTAACCCGCTCGCTCTACCTGCTCGGCCAGGTAGCCCAGGCTGGACACAACGCCCTGGCGGTACTGACCATGGCGGATGTGGCCGATGAGGCCCCTGACGCGGAGGCCCTAAGCAAGGCCCTGGGGATCGACGTCGTCGTTATTGACCCCCGCCACCTGGACAACGCAGACGAATTTGCGGCCCTGGTGAAAGAAAACATTGCCCACCCCAAGTGGGTTAAAGGCATTGAGCCCTCCCACACCGCCCCCGGCGCGCGCAAGCACGAATGCAAGTGCGGTCACTGCAAGGCAGAAGCCCAGGCCAGCGGCCTAGAGCAAGCCGACGCCATCTTTGAATGGGTAGAAAAGCTTGAAGCCCAGGCTTTCGGCAAGCTAGAGCAGCCCCTGGAGCCCTCCTTCTCAGACAAGGTGGACCGGGTTTTGCTGCACCCGCTTATGGGCCTGCCGGTGTTCTTCTTCCTGATGTGGCTGCTGTTTAAGATCGCTGGTGAATGGGTTAGCCCCATCCAGGACTTCTTTGAGCAGGCTTTTTCTGACGAGTCCAAGAGCTACTCGCTAGCCCACTTAATTGGTCTGGCGTTGAAGGCTGTTGGCTGGCAAGACAACTGGGTGCATGGCCTGCTGATCGGCGGTTTGTGCACCGGTCTAGGGGTGGTGGCTTCCTTCATCCCGTTGATGTTCATCATCTTCCTGATGATCTCAATCCTGGAAGACTCCGGTTATATGGCCCGTGCCGCCTTCCTGGGCGACCGACTCATGCGCGCAATTGGCCTGGATGGGCGCGTAATCATGCCACTGATCATGGGTTTTGGGTGCAACCTACCCTCCCTGGCGGCTACCCGCACGCTACCTAACGCTGCCCAGCGCCTGGTCACCACCCTGGTGATTCCCTACACCTCCTGCGCTGCGCGACTGACCATTTACCTGCTTATTGCCCGCATCTTCTTCCCCACCCACACCGGCACCGTGGTGTTTAGCCTTTACGTGCTCAGCTTGATAATGGTGGTGCTCGGTGCGCTGGTGTTGAAGCCATTCATTACCAAGGGCCAGTCTCACGCCCCGCTGTTCCTGGTGCTGCCGGCCTACCAGGTGCCGCGCGTAGTGGTGACGCTGAAGAACACCTGGCTGCGTTCATGGGCCTTCGTGGTGGGCGCCGGCAAGATCATTTTGCTGATGACCCTGGTGGTGTGGCTGATGGGGGCAATCCCCATGGCTGGCGGTCACAAGTTCGCTGACTCCAACCTGCCTATGGAGGACTCGCTTTATGGCCGCACCGCCCAGGTGCTAGAGCCTGTCTTTAAGCCCGCCGGTTTTGGTGAATGGCACATGACCGGTGCACTTATGACTGGTTTTGTGGCTAAAGAGACCGTAATCTCCTCGGTGGTCACCTCCTACAACATGGATCCTGAAGCTGATGGTGGTGACGCTGAAGATGGCGGCGATAACTTGGGTCAGCTGCCTAAGTTGGTGCGTGTCTCTTTCGCTAAGTCTGCTGGTGCCGACGCCATGGTGGGGGCTTACGCCTTCTTGGTGTTTGTGCTGACCTACACGCCCTGCCTGGCTACGGTGGCTGAGCAGGCCCGCCAAATTGGGGCCCGTAGGGCGGCTAGCGCTGTGGGCGTGCAGCTGGTGACGGCCTGGATCTTGGCGGTGGTGGTGTTCCAGATCGGGCGACTGATTTGGTGAAGTCTGCGCGGGTGGCGCTGGGATGGCCGCGCCTACGCTGTGCAAATGGGGTCGACGACGTCGCTGCGGGCGTTGTCGGCCCCGCCGGCCCTGGGGGTGGCCCCCAAAACGCAAGTGACGGCGTCGTGGCAGCTGTCAGCGGCACAGATGTCCCTGGCGCCGTCGAGTCAAAGATGGACGCGAGCGGCGTCGAGCCTAAAACTGACGCGAGCGGACCGCGCCAACGCCTAACCCAAGCCCTAGCACGCGGCGCTACCCTCACTCGCGCCGCCCAAGAAGCCGGGGTGAGCCCACAACTGGCGGCGGTGATGGTAGAGCAGCTACGTCGCAGCGGTTCTCTGCTGGGCGCCACCAGCCTATGCGCCTCTGGCCTAGGGGCGTGCCACAGCCTGGAGGTGGATGAAAACACGGCGATACGCTGCGCCGGCTGTCCCTTAAGTCTCAAACGCACCATTTAGGTGACGTGAATCATTATGTCAAGGAATGAGATTTCCTGCGTCTGTAACCCAAAGTAAACAATTATTTGCAAGGCTAATGCACGTACCGAGATTGCATACAGATGCCCTTCCGGGGGCTCTTAGGAAAGGGTCGCTATGACCGCCGCTATCGATAAGGTTTATGCTGACGTCATCCGCCGTAACCCTGGCGAAATTGAGTTCCACCAGGCAGTACATGAGGTACTTACCTCTCTGGAACCGGTGCTAGCAAAGGACCCTCACTACGCCGACAACGCCCTGCTAGAGCGCTTGGTTGAGCCTGAGCGTCAGATTATCTTCCGTGTGCCGTGGGTTGACGACGCTGGTAACGTACAGGTCAACCGTGGTTTCCGGGTTGAGTTCAACTCTGCGCTGGGCCCCTACAAGGGTGGTTTGCGCTTCCACCCCTCAGTTAACGCAGGCATCATCAAGTTCCTGGGTTTTGAACAGATCTTCAAGAACGCCCTGACCAACCAGGGTATCGGCGGCGGTAAGGGCGGTAGCGACTTTGACCCTCACGGCCGCAGCGACGGCGAAGTCATGCGTTTTTGCCAGTCCTTCATGACTGAGCTATCGCGCCACATTGGCCCCAATGTTGACGTTCCCGCCGGTGACATCGGCGTGGGTGGCCGCGAGATCGGCTACCTGTTCGGCCAGTACAAGCGCCTACGTAACTCTTACGACGCCGGTGTGCTAACCGGTAAGGGCCTAGCCTGGGGTGGTTCGCTAGTGCGTACCGAAGCTACCGGTTACGGTACCGTGCTGTTTGCCCAGTCCATGCTGGCTACCCGTGGCCAGTCGATGGAGGGCCAGCGTGTGGTGGTTTCCGGCGCTGGTAACGTGGCTATCTACGCCATTGAAAAGGCCCAGGCCCTGGGCGCCAAGGTAGTTACCTTCTCTGACTCCTCCGGTTACGTGGTGGATGAGGCCGGCGTCGACCTGGAGCTACTAAAGCAGGTTAAGGAAGTTGAGCGTGGGCGCGTAGCCGACTACGTCAAGCGCCGCCCCTCTGCCCAGCTGGTTACCGGCGGCAGCATTTGGGATGTGACCTGCTCGGTGGCGCTGCCCTGTGCCACCCAGAATGAGCTAAACGGCGACGCCGCAGTGCGCTTGCTGCGTAACGGCTGCGGTGTGGTGGCTGAGGGCGCCAACATGCCTTCCACCCCCGAGGCTGTGGAGCACTTCCAGGACGCCGGGATTCTTTATGCCCCCGGTAAGGCCGCTAACGCTGGTGGTGTGGCTACCTCCGCACTGGAGATGGAGCAGAACGCTTCTCGTAGCCGCTGGGATTTTGCCACCGCTGAGGCCAAGCTGACCGGCATCATGGCTGACATTCACCACTCCTGCCTGGAGGCCGCCGACACCTACGGGCGTCCGGGAGACTACGTGCTGGGCGCTAACGCCGCTGGTTTCGTGCGCGTAGCTGATGTTATGAACGCTTTCGGCATCATCTGATCCAAGCTAGTTCAACAACTTGACCCGCTGGGCTAAATGCCTGGCGGGTCAATGCGGTTAAGGGGCCAAAGAGGGTAATCTGGCCAGCTATGAGCACCCGTCGTCGTATCGACATCACCGAAGGTATCGCCGCCCTACACCACTGGCGCAACCTGTACCAGCAAGGCCAAGATGCTGACCGCAACACCACCGCCACCGCCGTGCGCTACACGCTGGAGGAGCTGGCCGCCGTCGCCCCCGGACGCAGCGTAGAAGTGCGCGTACCACCCTACGGAGCCACCCAAGCAGTAGCCGGCTCCACCCACCGGCGCGGCACCCCGCCGTCGGTAGTAGAAACTGACGCCCAAACCTGGCTGGAACTGGCCATTGGCGTGCTGGAGTGGAACGCAGCCTTAGACGAGGGCAAACTCAGCGCCTCCGGGCTACGCACAGATCTAAGCGATTTCCTGCCGCTGCTTTAACCCCAGCGGGCTTAAACGCGGGGGCGGTTAAGCGAGACTAGCGCGCGCATGTGACAAATGGCCACATGCGTCGCTAAAGGGGATGTGACAAACTTAGAAGGTGACACTCGGTGGAATCCCGCGCAAAAGTCAACCCGTCGATTATCTAGAGCCAAAGCCTGAAGATGAATGTGGCGTCTTTGGGCTGTGGGCGCCAGGTGAAGATGTAGCCAAACTGACCTACTTCGGTCTGTACGCGCTACAGCACCGTGGCCAGGAGGCAGCCGGGATCGCTGCCTCAGATGGCGAAAAAATCATGGTTTATAAGGATCTGGGGCTAGTCTCCCAGGTTTTTGACGAAACCAGCCTGTCAGCCTTACGCGGGCATATCGCGGTGGGCCATGTACGCTACTCCACCACAGGCTCCACCACCTGGGAAAACGCTCAGCCCATGCTGGGGCCGGTAGCTGAGCACACGGTAGCCCTAGCCCACAACGGTAACCTCACCAACACGCGCGAGCTAATGGAATACGTGCGTGAAGCCTCCGGCCAGGATATTTCCGGTGAACTGGGACGCGGCTCCACCACCGACACCGCCGTGATGGCTGCTCTGCTTTCCCTCACCGCCAAACAGCACCCTGAGCTAGACCTCGAAGAGGTAGCCATGCTGATGCTGCCGCAGCTCAAGGGCGCTTTCTCAGTCACCTTCATGACTGAAGACACCCTCTATGCGGCCCGCGACCCCCACGGCGTGCGCCCGCTGGTGCTGGGCCGTCTAGAGCGCGGCTGGGTGGTGGCCTCCGAGACTGCCGCCCTGGATATTGTGGGTGCCTCCTATGTGCGTGAGGTTGAGCCGGGCGAATTTTTGACTATTAATGCCGACGGCGTAGCTACGCGCCGTTTCGCCCCCGCCACCCCCACTGGTTGCGTATTTGAGTATGTTTACCTGGCTCGCCCCGACACGCGTATTTCGGGGCGTTCCATTATTGCGGCCCGTAACGCCATGGGTGCGGCACTGGCGCGCGAACACCCGGTTGAGGCTGACCTGGTGATTGCCACCCCCGACTCGGGCACGCCCGCCGCTATTGGTTACTCGCAAGAATCAGGTATTCCTTTTGCCCAGGGCATTGTGAAAAACGCCTATGTGGGCCGTACCTTCATCCAACCCACCCAAACCCTGCGTCAACTGGGTATTAGGCTCAAGCTCAACCCGGTGCGTGAGGTTATTGAAGGCAAACGCCTGGTGGTGGTTGATGACTCGATCGTGCGTGGAAACACCCAGCGTGCCCTGGTGCGGATGCTGCGTGAGGCTGGCGCCAAGGAAATCCATATTCGTATTTCCTCCCCGCCGGTTAAATGGCCGTGCTTCTACGGCATCGACTTTGCCACCCGCGCTGAGCTGATCGCCAATGGCATGAATACCCAGGAGATTTGCAACCACATTGGGGCTGACTCTTTGGGTTACCTCTCCGTGGAGGGCATGGTGGAAGCCAGTGGCCAGGAGGCTTCACGCCTGTGTATGGCTTGCTTTGACGGTAACTACCCGATTGAGCCCCCACATGCGGCCCCGGTGATTTCCACCCTGCCGATCTCGCGCGTGCCCTCGGTGTACCGCCGTCGCCGCGACGAAAACAAAACTGACGCGCCCCTGCCGCGTCGCAACTCAGTGGTACCACGCATTGAAGGAGTCAAGTAATGAGTGAAGTTACCTATGCCGCTGCGGGCGTGGACACCGAGGCAGGTGACCGTGCCGTTGAACTAATGAAGGCCTCCGTTGCCGCCACCATGACCCCCGCCGTGGTTGGGGGAGTGGGCGGATTTGCCGGGCTAGTGGATGTTAGCGAGCTGCGCGACTACCGTCGTCCGCTGCTGGCCACCTCCACTGACGGCGTGGGCACCAAGGTGGCTATCGCCCAGGCCCTAGACATCCACGACACCATCGGCCAGGACCTGGTGGGCATGGTGGTTGACGACATCGTGGTGGTGGGTGCGCGCCCGCTGCTGATGACTGACTATATTGCTTGCGGCCATGTGGTGCCCGAGCGTATTGCTGACATTGTGCGTGGCGTGGCCCAGGCCTGTGCGGCTGTGGGCACCCCATTGCTGGGTGGCGAGACCGCTGAGCACCCCGGTTTGATGGGCCCTGATGACTACGACGTCGCTGGTGCGGCTACGGGTGTGGTTGAGGCTAGCCGCGTGCTGGGTGCTGAGCGGGTAAGGGCTGGCGACGTACTGATTGGTATGGCTGCCTCGGGCCTGCACTCTAACGGATATTCACTGGTACGGCGGGTAGTTGAGGTGGCCGGCTGGGGCCTAGAGCGTCACGTTGACGAGTTTGGCCGCACCCTGGGTGAGGAGCTGCTAGAACCCACCCGCCTATACACTCGCGCCTGCCTGGCCATGATTGAGGGTGTGGGTAGTGGCCCTGACCCGGCCACTATGCACGTGCACGCTCTTAGCCACGTCACCGGTGGGGGCCTGGCTGCTAACTTGGCGCGGGTGCTGCCAGCTGGCTTAATTGCCGACGTCGACCGTGGCGCCTGGCAGATCCCGCCTGTCTTTGATGTGGTGCGCCGCCTGGGTAATGTGCCCTGGGATGACCTGGAGGGTACTTTGAACCTGGGTATCGGCATGGTGGCAGTGGTGGATGAGTCCATCGCTGAAGCTGCCATTGAGGTAAGCCGCGCTGTCGGGATTGAGGCTTGCGTGCTGGGTAGCGTACATAAGGCTGATGAGTATGAAGTCACTGGCCGAGTAGTTAGCGGCACTAAGGGTGTGCAGGGTGGCGCAGTTGATATCCACGGCGTCTACCGCCTCTGAGCTGCAACAACTCTAAAACTTGGTGGGGACTGGCCGGATGGCCAGTCCCCACTGGCGTTTAGGCGGTGTCTAGGAGCGCTCTTACTACAGTGGGGACTGCCAGTATTCTGAGCCTGATCCCGCGAGTTAGTTGTGTAAGCGTCCGGCAGTGAGTAAATTTTAACGTAGGCGCAGCTCTTAGGGCTTTCCAAAATCTGACCGATTTGGTGCGTAAAACCTCAGATCGAGAAGTGTTTTCCCTGCTCACGCGGGGATGAACCGCTGTCCACAAAGAGCTTGATGGCTTCTTCTGTGTTTTCCCTGCTCACGCGGGGATGAACCCATCAGAGCACCTCCATCGGATCACGAGTCAAAGTTTTCCCCGCGCAAGCGGGGATGATCCTTCAGGTGGCAGGCCGACGAGCTGCGGCAGCCCGTTTTCCCCGCGCAAGCGGGGATGAACCGCCTACGGCTGTGGCCTACTGACCCTAGCCCGGGTTTTCCCCGCTCACGCGGGGTTGTAGGAGGTGCTGCGTCAGGTAGCGGCGCAGTGCTTACTTAGGTTGTGGTACCTGTTTAGGCTGCGGTGCCTGGTTAGAGAGCTAGGCTCACCTAGAGCACAGCATCCGCTTAGAGTGCAGCGTCACTTAGTGTGCGCAGCGTTTACTTGGTGGGCACGGCATCTAGCTACACAAAAGGGTGGGGCCAGCTCGATAGAGCTGGCCCCACCCTTTTGTTCTAGTTACTCAGGACCTACCTGGATCAAAAGAGTCATTCTCATCGTCAAAGTCATCGTTGTACTTGGCGGCTAGATCCGAGTAGTCATCGTCGTCGTAGCTGCCGCTTCCTGAACGGGCCGACGTGGCAGCGAGCTCACGCTCTAGCGCCGCATAGTCAGTCTCAGGACTGTAGTACTTGAGCTTGCGGGCAACCTTGGTTGCCTTGGCCTTTTGACGGCCGCGCCCCATAGGCTCGACCCCCTCCAACGTCTGATCGCGCACGTAAAACGTGCTGTTTCGAAATGGTCTGAATTTATCGTGAGACAACCGTACAACGATAAGCGCCACAATCTCCATTCCACACGCCGATCAGGGCCTGTTTGGACTGGAGTGGCGGTCCACATGTGAACAATAGCACTGATTTCGTCTGCTTGTTCACACCGCCGCCCGCGCTGCACTGTCAGCGTCTACTTTCAGCGCAGGCAGGCGCGGTTACGGCGTCGCGACAACTACTAGTGCTTGAAAATCTTCTTCACCACTGCGCCGCCAACCAGTAGGGCGCCAGCACCCACCGTGGCCACCACGACGCGGGCAGAAGAATCACCTTCGCCGGCACGATCCCAGTAGTACTTAGCCTGGGTGCGCACCCCCTCGCTCATCTCCTTGGCGATAAAACCAAACTGGTGTAGCGACTCAGAGATGCTAGAGCCGGCCTCAGCGGCCTTGGCGCGCACCTGCTCAGCCTTCTCCTTGGCCTGAGCTTTGGGGTTAACTCGCTCAGCCAGGTCATCTACGCTCTGGGCCAGGGCCTCACGTTGGGCCTTAAGCTGCTCTTCGAGCTCCTGTGCACTGGGCATTATTTATCCTTTCCTCACTTAAACAGCGGACGTAGCGCCAAGCGCAGGCTGATCAGCGCCGTCGTGGCGGCAACCAGGCCTACTCCGGCAAGTACGACGACGGCGGCCGGGTCTTTGCCCTTAGCCTCCTCTACCAGCGTGGTAAAGCGCTCCTTTACCGGGGCGGAGTCGCTGACGAGCGCCTTGGCTCGCGCCACGCTGTCCTCACCGATCTGGGCGGCCTGGGCTTTGAGGGTGGCCGGGGCGATCTGGCGAGCCAACTCGTTAACGGCCTGGGCGGCGGCTACGCGCTGGGCCTCTAGCTGAGCTTCTAGGGCTGAGATAGACATGAAACTTCCTTTCGCTCAGTTGTGTCAGTGTCAGTTCAGTTCTGTCCGAAAGCCGGGCCGGCGGGAGCAGTGCCAGTCGGGCCGCTGGCGGCGGCGTCGGTAGCTAGACCCTCACGCAGCGAGTTAGTCACGGCCTGTACGTCCTGGCGCAAACCAACTTGCGGGTTGGGCACCACTACGCGGCCCTTGTCGATTTCCTTCTTGCCCACCAGGGCCAGCACCCCGGCCACAATCAGCACTAGCACGGCCACAATCAGTGAGCCCGCCCATTGTGGTAGCCAAAGTGCGATTACCTGCGACAGGGTGGTCAGTAGGTAGCCCAGTCCAAATAGGGCGAACACCCCGGCTGCACCCAGCAGGCCGGCCCCTAAACCAAAACGCTTACCTGTCTCGGCCGCCTTGGCCTTATTTAGTGCGATTTCGGTGCGGATCAGGGTGGAAATATTTTCGCTCACGCGCGACATTAGGGCGCCTAGCGAAGGCTGTGTGCGGTTAGAGCCTTGAGGGGTTTCGGTCACGGCAGTGATCCTTCCAGCAAATTGTGGCGGCGGATAGCTACAGGTGGGCGGGCCGACGCCGAGGGATGCGGCTGCTCTAAGGTTGCCACGAAAGAGCGCTTAAGCCCATTCCCTTTAAAACGATTGTGCGCAAACAGCTAATTTCAATTGGAATTCTGCGCAAAACTTCCTTTGTGACTAGCGTCATGCTTTTTCGAGTTGTGTTCGGGTAGTGATCCTGTATAGAGTTCTTCTCGGTTCGAGGCGCAAGACGCCAAAGCCAAAAGGCTCCCATCGTCTAGCGGCCTAGGACTCCGCCCTTTCACGGCGGCAACACGGGTTCGAATCCCGTTGGGAGTACGGATTCGTACGATAACTTCATATGAATCTTGACGAAAGTCAAAAGTCAAGGCCTCGTGGCGCAGTTGGTTAGCGCGTCGCCCTGTCACGGCGAAGGTCGCGGGTTCAAGTCCCGTCGAGGTCGCGAAAATGTTGGCCTGATCAGTAATGGTCAGGCCAAAGTTTTCAGATTGGCTCTGTAGCTCAGTTGGTAGAGCGTTCGACTGAAAATCGAAAGGTCACCGGATCGACGCCGGTCGGAGCCACCACTAAAATCCTCGCATTGCGTAAGCTTTGCGGGGTTTTTTGGTTTTCTGGGGGCTTTGTGTCGACGGCGCCACGCTGGGGGCTTTGTGCCGACGGCGCCGCTGATGCTGCCGGGTGCTCGGCTATGTCGACGGCGTCACGCTGGATGCTTTGTCGACGGCGCTGCGTTGGGGGCTTGGAGCGTGGCGCTGGGACTTGCAGCCGCCAGCGAGAGGGGGCACCGTCGTCGCTACTGGGGGACTGGGACTTAAGGCACCCGCTTTGGGGCCTCTGGGGCGCCTGTGACTAGCGGGTTTTATGTTGCGGTAGCAGGCTTGTGGACTGCCTTACCTATATGGACGCGCGGGTGAAACCACAGCTTGCGCACAGCCTGCGCTACTAGTGTGGCTGTCATGTTAAATCAGGGGCACATACTCGCGGTGGCTGCGCCTACGCCCACGCCATCGCCCACAGAATCTGCTGCAGCAGTCACCCTAGATACTTTCAGTCTGCTGTGGCGCACGGCGCTAGGCCTGTCGATCGGCCTGGTGCTGGCTTTAGCTGTAGTTATTGCAGTGCATGTGGCCGGACGTCGCTCCCTGCTGTGGCACCACATCGGAGAGAAGGGGCGTAATTCTTTCTACGCTCTGTTTGCCGTGGTCGGCGCCTTAATTGGCGCCCAACTGGCCATGGAGGGCACTTCCTCCCCGGCCTGGTATCGCTACGCTATTTTGTTGCTGGTAATCCTGTTTAAAGCGGCCCTGACCTGGGTGTGCGTAAGCTGGGTTAAAGCCATTTCGGCTACCGTGGTGGCCCATGCCGAATCGCGCAATGATCCCACCAATGTGCGCCGGGCCAATAAGATCACCACCCAGGCCCAGATTCTGCGGCGAGTAGCTGAAGTTATCGTCATCATTATTGGTGCAATCACCATCGTCATGACTTTCCCACAAGCACGCCTGGCTATGGGGTCGCTGCTTGCTAGTGCCGGTCTGGTTTCGGTGGTAGCCGGTTTGGCTGCACAATCAGTGCTGGGAAACCTGTTTGCAGGTGTGCAGCTGGCCATCACTGACGCTATCCGTGTGGATGACCAGGTGGTTATTAATGCCACTGACTCTGGCCGAATCGAAGAAATCACGTTCACCTATGTGGTGGTTTTGGCCGCTGACGGGCGCCGTATCTTGCTGCCCAGCAAATACTTCACAGAGAACCCCTTTACTAACTGGTCGCGTCGCGATGAACGGCAGACTGCACAAATCAATTTTGACCTGGATTGGCGTGCACCTATCGCCGCTATGCGGGCGCAGCTAGCTAAGTTTGTGGCCTCCTCATCCACCTGGGATGGGCGTGACGCAGCGCTATCAGTAATTGATGCCCAAAACTCTTTGATCCGGGTGCGCCTAACTGTTTCGGCAGCAAACAGTGTTGATGCCTTCAAACTGCAATGCCATGTGCGTGAAGAAATGGTGACTTGGCTGCAAAAAGAAGCCCCCTATGCCCTGCCGCGCCGTCGTGTGGAGGTGGAAAACGTTACCGTCATGCAAGATCCCACCCCTGAAAAGGTGGCTAAGCTAGCCCAGGAATTGGCGCAGCTATCAAGTGATACCAAGTCCCAGCCGGCAGTAACTAAAGCTGAGCAGGGCGATCCCATTGAGGAAGCCCGGGTGCAGGCGGCCGCAGTGCGCGCTAAGAAGATGCGGCGGCGTCGGATTTTGCGCCGTGGACTGTTGCCGGGCGTGCAAACCGGGTCGGAAGCAACTAACGCCCCTGAGCCGGCCACCATGGTGCTCTCTGACCCCACGCAGGTAGCCCAGATCTCTGCGGTTGGTGAGGCAAAACGACAGCTACGCCCAGAGCAAGCACGCGGTGTGCTTAGCGCGGCTAGCCGTAGCGCTAAGGCCAAGGTAGAGGCCCTGCGCTCTGGTGCGGCTGAGGTAGGACGCTCTGGTGCGGCTGAGGTAGGACGCTCTGGTGCGGCCCCCGACGCCGTCGCTGCCAAGGCCCCCGACGCCGTAACTACTGGCTCAGCTGGGGCTGCCGGTACCGCTAAGGCCGCCCAGGTCCCTGGCGCCATCTCCACCCAGGCCCCTGACGCCGAGGCGGGAATAAATGAAGTGGATAAAACCGCTGTACTACCTGCCGTGTCGGATAAAACCAAGGATGAGTCATGAGTGGAAACCAGGAATTTGCGCAGCTGACTGACGCCCAGTGGCGTGAGCGCCTAAACCCGGCTGAATATGAGGTGCTGCGCCAGGCCGGCACTGAGATGCCTTTCACCGGTGAGCTGCTGAGCGAAAACCGTGAAGGCATCTACTCTTGCCGGGCCTGCGGGGCGCAGCTGTTTAAATCCACCACCAAGTTCGAGTCAGGCTGTGGTTGGCCATCCTTCTACGACCCCAAGCAAACCGATGCGGTGACGCTGCACTCAGATTACAAGCTGGGTTATGAGCGTACCGAGGTGCGTTGCGCTAACTGCGGCTCCCACCTGGGCCACGTTTTCGACGACGCCCCCGCCACCCCCACCGGTCAGCGTTACTGCATGAACTCTGTGGCGCTAAGTTTCGTAGCTGACGAGCCTAAAGAGTGATCACAAAGCTGCGCCTGGCCAGCGCAAACCTCCAGTACGGGCGGGCCAATGACACTGCCACGCTAGCCGAGGTGGCTTCTGGTCAGCCCTACAGCCCTCAAGTTGCTCACCAGCTTTACAGTCAGGTGGCCCAGCAGCTGCGTGAGCTGAACGCTGACGTGGTTTTGCTGCAGGAAGTGGATTTGCACCAAAACCGCTCAGGCCGGGTGGATTTGGCGGGTTTGCTAGCTGAGCAGGCCGGTTACCCGCATTGGCGTTTTGCCGCCACCTACGCTGGGGGAGTGGACCGCCTGCGTCACCGCCCGCGTCGCAGCCAGGTTCGTGTCTTTGGTGACGACCCGCTGCGAGTGTTGGAGCCACTGGCCCCTCTGCGCGGTTTTGGTAACGCCATTTTGTCGCGCCTACCGGTGCAAACTTGGCGGGTGGAGCGGCTGGGGCGGGGTGTGCCCACGATTGTGCGCCGCGAGGGTGGCAAGCTGCCCTATGCGCTGTTTACTGCTTCAACGCGCCTGATGCTGGCGGCTACTTTGGTCGACGGCGTCGGGCAGGTGCCGCTTAACGTGGCTAGCGTGCACCTGGCCACCCACCCCACCACCGCCCGGCGCCAGCTGGCCCACGCCTGGTGGAAGCTGGCTGGTTTGCCTGGGGCCCATATTTTGGGTGGGGATATGAACATGGACGACGCCGCCTTGGCCCGTATTGGGGTAGGCCGTCAGCTTGGGCAGGGGGTTACTTTCCCTTCGGCTGCCCCAAGCCGACGCATTGATCATTTCCTCACCGATGCCCTGCCGCCTCTGGGGGCGGCCGGCCAACCAGCTGCCGCAGTTCAAGGCCAGCCAGTCGCCGTAGCGTCAGGCACACCAGCTGCCGCAGTGGCAGGTGCATCAGCTCAAGGCGTGTCAGCTGCGCCAAGCCAAGGCACACCAGCGTCGGGCGCACCAGCCGGCGGGCCGAGCGCGCAAGTGGTCGATTCGGGTACGTTTAAACTAGCTATCTCTGATCATCTAGTTACCTGGGTGGATCTGGAATTCTAAGGAGCCCCAATGCCTAAAGCCCCCCGCCTAACCGCTAAGCAAGCTTCGCTACTGCGCGCTGACCTGGCCCAATCAGGTTGGGGAGTGGAAAGCGTGGAGGCTTTACTAGGGCCTGTAGCTGCCGCTGCTTTGCAACGTGAGCTGCGGGCTCCGGCTTTGCGGGTAGTGCGCCGCGCTCTGGCTGCCGGGGCTGGGGCCACCGGGGCCAGTGCTGCTAGCACCAGCTCAGACAAGCCCAGCCCGGCTACTGGCGCAGATAGCACCAGCTCAGCTGCCAACGCATCCCAAGCCAGAGACGTCGCGGACTACAAGGTGGCGGTACTGACCGCGCTGTTCATGCTAGGTGAGCCAGTCAGCGCCGTCGCCCTCGAAACCGCTCTGCCGCGCACCGGCGTGGCCGGGGCCCTCTCTATTGGCCTGGTGGTGCCCACGCAAACCGCCAGCAGCGAGCAGCACTACGCCCCCGCCGTCGACCTGCGCCCCCACGAAGCTGAAGACGTCCACGGATCCGTGCGCTGGTGGGTAGCCAGTGACCTGGGTGAACTCGTCACCGGCCAGGCCCTAGCTCCCGATCATGTGCTGGGAATTGGCCGCGCCGGGCTGACCCTAGCCGCCCTAACCCCACGCAAACCGGTAGAAACCGCCCTAGACCTGGGGGTAGGCTGCGGCATCCAAACCCTCTACCTGCTGCGCCACGTGCGCCAGGTAGTGGCCACCGACATTTCCACGCGCGCCCTAGAATTTACCGCCTTCAACGTGGCCCTGGCCGGGGTAGATAGCGCCCGCGTGCAGCTACGTCAAGGCAACCTGCTAGAACCTGTGGCCGGCCAACGCTTTGACCTGATCGTCTCCAACCCGCCCTTTGTGATCACCCCACCCAGCGTGCGCCAGGCCGGATTGCCGCTAATGGAGTACCGCGACGCCGGTGGTCCCATCCTGCCCGCCCTGGTGCGTGAGCTGGAAGATCACCTAAACCCCGACGGCGTGGCCGTCATGCTCGGCAACTGGGAACATCGCGAAGGCACCAGCTGGCGCACCAGCGTAAACCAGTGGATCGGCAAGAGCTTAGATGCCTGGATTATTCAGCGCGAAGTGCAAGACCCGGTGGAGTATGCCGCCATGTGGCTGCGCGACGGCGGGCTCACCCCTGAACGCAGCGCCGTCGCCTTTGAAAACGCCCTGGCTGCCTGGCAAGAAGACTTCGACTCACGCCAGGTAAGCGGCGTGGGTATGGGCTACCTGGTGTTCCACGCCCCCAGCGTCGCAGCTACCAGCGGCCCCGGCGGCACCGCTCTAGAAGGGCAAACCGCCCCAGAAGAACCTGCCAGCGACGCCGCAGCCCCCAGCGCCGTCGTCGAGCCCTGGCGGGTCCTGGAAGAAGTCCCCACCAGCGGCCAAGGAGCACTAGGCGAACACGTAGCCCAAGTGATTGCCGCCCACGAAGCCTTACGCGGCCTAGATGATACGCAAGTGGCTGCACTTAAGTTACGCACGGCGTCGGGCCTAAGCAAAGAAGAAGCCCTCACCCCCACACCCGTGCCCACCGCGCCAGTGATACGCCAAGCCGAAGGGTTCGGACGCGTAATAGCGGTAGGGATGCCCGAGGTGGCCCTACTGAGCGCCTCAGATGAGGGACTGCTCACTGTTGCCCAAATCGCGGCCGCCGTAGCCTCACTAACCAGTGAAGACCCAGCTGCAGTCCTGGCCGACATGGTGGCTGCCACCAGGACTTTTGCTCACACGGGGATGGTTACTATCGTCTAAAAGCAGCGTAGCGCAAAAATTACGCCCGCCAGGCGCGGCTTAAGCCTGTGCGCAAATTTGCGGCAAACAGACTTAGCTAATAGCGTCTTTAGGGTCACAATTAGTTGTTTATCGTTTCGTTACCTGTAAGGTCTGAGGTTATGTCAAAACTTGCTCGCCGCATAGCCTGCGTCTACGCCCTACTCTTCACCATACTGGTGTGGGGGTCGTGGGCGTTGCTGGTAAACACGCGTGAAGGGCAGTTTATCGACGACGCCGCCTTCAAAGGCTCCTACTGGGGTGCGGCCAGGATTGATGACCAGGCCCGCGCACTACTAAACGCCGTATCTGTGCCGCTAATCGTGGTGGCCATAATCGCCACCCTAGCCATTGCCCTGCTAAGACGCCGCCCCCGCGCCGCCCTGTGGGCCACCGCCGTCGTAGTAGGCACCAACGTAACCATCCAGGTACTTAAACACTTCATCTTCACCCGCCCAGACTGGGGCTACAGTCAACGCGTCGACGCCGCCAACACCCTACCCTCAGGACACACCGGCGTGGCCGCCTCCATTGCCGTAGCCCTACTGCTAGTAGTGCCGCCCGCTTGGCGTGTGATTGCCGCCTGGGTGGGGGCCGGTTTCACCTTCTTCATGGGCTGGTCCACCCTGGTATGCCAATGGCACCGCCCCTCAGACATCATTGCCGCCGCCGCAGTGGCCTTCACCTGGGGTTTTGTGGCGCTCGCGGCTGGGGCTTGGGGGACGGATGAGTATCGCGGCCTGCCGGGCTCAAAACTGGCGCGCTACCTGCTTTCGCTGGGTGGCTACCTGAGTTTGGCGTTGGTGGTGATGTTGGCCTCTGCTGCTTACCGTAATTTCTATCTGTTTGGCTCCCTGCAGTTCACGGCCTACCTGGTAGGAGTGGGCGGTTTTGGAGCAGTCAGTGCCCTGGGCATGTCGCGCCTGGTTAAACTGGGCTTAAAGTAAATTACATAAAATCTAGGCTACGCTGATATATAGGTGTGTCGGCGCGAGCCTGCGCGCCCTTGCCTCGCTAGCCTAGTTCAGCGGCGGCAAGAGAACCGGGATGTAGGAGGAAAGTCGTGTCACGCAAGCTCGTGATTGTCGAGTCCCCGAACAAAATTAAGTCAATTTCAAACTATTTAGGCGCGGACTACGACGTCCAGGCCTCCATTGGGCATATCCGTGACTTGCCTCAGCCTTCCGAGCTGCCGGCCAATATGAAAAAGGGCCCCTTCGGGAAGTTTGCCGTGGACGTGGAGGGTAACTTCACCCCCTACTACGTGGTTAACCCAGATAAGAAGAAAGTGGTGGCTGAACTTAAACGCCACCTGAAAGAAGCTGATGAGCTTTACCTGGCCACTGATGATGACCGCGAGGGTGAAGCTATCGCTTGGCACCTAAAAGAGGTGCTTAAGCCTAAGGTTCCTGTACGCCGCATGACTTTCACGGAAATTACCCGTGAAGCTATCAACCGCGCCCTGGATAACACCCGCGAAATCGATATTCACAGGGTAGATGCCCAAGAGACCCGCCGTATCTTGGACCGTCTGGTGGGTTACGAAATTTCCCCGGTGTTGTGGCGCAAGATCCGTCAGGGGCTTTCTGCTGGCCGTGTGCAGTCTGTAGCCACACGCCTGGTGGTAGAGCGTGAACGTGAACGTATGGCTTTCATTCCCGCCAGCTACTGGGGTGTGGAGGCTACTTTTGCCGCCGACGACAGTGAGTTTGCTACCCGGCTGGTCTCCCTGGATGGGCGCCGGGTGGCTACTGGTCGCGATTTTGCCGACGACGCCGCACTAACCTCCCAGGCCCAGGCCGCAAAGGTGGTGCACCTGCATGAGGCTGACGCGCAGGCCGTAGCGCAGGCTATTGAGCAGGCCCAAGCCCAGGTGGGCAAGGTGGAAACCCGCCCTTACACGCGCCGTCCAGCTCCGCCGTTTACTACCTCCACCTTGCAGCAGGAGGCCTCACGTAAACTGCGCCTGAACTCGCGTGACACTATGCGTGTAGCCCAGGGCCTATACGAGTCCGGGTACATCACCTATATGCGTACCGACTCCACCGCGCTTTCCAGCCAGGCTGTGGCTGCCGCCCGCACCCAGATCGGTGAGCTTTACGGTAGCCAGTATGTGGCCGAAAAACCGCGTGTTTACGCCACCAAAAACAAGGGCGCCCAGGAAGCACACGAAGCTATCCGCCCTGCTGGTGACCACTTCCGTACCCCCAGCGAAGTTAAAGACTCCCTGCAGCCGGTGCAGTTCAAGCTGTATGAGCTGATTTGGAAACGCACGGTAGCCTCGCAGATGGCTAACGCCACTGGCTCCACCGCTGTAATCCATGTGCAGGCCCCTCTAAACGGGGGTGCGAGCTTTAAGCAGGCTGAACTGACGGCGTCGGGAACAGTAATTACCTTTAAGGGATTCCTAGCCGCCTATGAGGAAGGCCGCGACGCTGACCGCTATGAGGGTGACGCTAAAGATGTGCGTCTGCCGGAAGTAAGCACTGGTCAGGAGCTGGAAACCCGCCAGGTGCAGGCCTCTGGGCACGAAACCACCCCGCCGCCGCGCTACACCGAAGCTTCACTGGTTAAGGCCCTGGAAGAGCGCGAAATTGGCCGCCCCTCCACCTACGCCTCGATCATGAGCGTAATTAGTGACCGTGGCTATGTGGATCACCGGGGCCAGGCGCTGGTGCCCACCTGGCTGGCTTTCGCCGTTACCCGCCTGCTGGAAGAAAACTTCGCGCAGATGGTGGATTATGACTTCACCGCCTCCATGGAGGCTGACCTAGACCGTATTGCGTTGGGTGAAGAAGAGCGTGTGGCTTGGCTGCGTCGCTTCTACAACGGCGATATAGCCGCTGACCCGCAAGCCAATATTCACGGCGCGGGCCTAAAAACTTTGGTGGATAACCTGGGTGAAATTGATGCCCGCGCGGTTAACTCCATGGAAATTGGTGACGGTATCACCCTGCGTGTAGGACGCTACGGCCCCTACCTGGAGGATGCTGAAGGTAAGCGGGCTAATGTGCCCGCAGACCTGGCCCCTGACGAGCTCAGCGTGGCTAAGGCCCACGAGCTGTTTGCGGTAGCCGCTGAAGATGGCCGTGAGCTGGGTGTTGACCCCGAAACTGGGCACATGATTGTGGCTAAGAGCGGGCGTTTTGGGCCTTACGTTTCCGAGGTTTTGCCAGAGCCGGAACCGGAGCCAGAAACTGAGGGTAAAAAGCGTACCCGTAAGGCAGCTAAGGCTAAGCCCCGCACTGCCAGTCTGTTTAAAGACATGAGCCTGTCCAGTGTCACTCTCGACGACGCCCTTAAGCTACTGAGCTTGCCGCGCGTGGTGGGCACGGATGCTGAAGGCGTAGAAATCACCGCCCAAAATGGTCGCTACGGCCCCTACCTCACCAAGGGCAAGGAGTCTCGTTCGCTAGAAACCGAGGCGGAGCTGTTCACGGTGACCCTAGAGCAGGCGCTGGAGCTGTTTAGCCAGCCCAAGCGTAGGCGCGGCGCGGCTGCTCCCAAGGGCCCGCTGCGTGAACTGGGCACTGACCCTAACTCTGGGCTACCGGTGGTTATTAAGGACGGGCGTTTTGGCCCCTACTTCACTGACGGTAAAACCAATGTGACCCTGCGGCGCGACGACGACCCAGCCACCGTTACCCCTGAGCTGGCCTATGAGCGTTTGGCTGAAAAGCGCGCTAAGGGCCCGGCTAAGAAGACTGCCGCTAAGAAGACCACCACCAAAAAGACGGCAACTAAGACCACAGCTAAAAAGACCACCACTAAGAAGGCTGCGGGCACCAAGGCCGCTGGTACCAAGACCAGCACCGCCAAGACTAGCGCTGCCAAGACCGCCGAGAAGAAGACTGCCACAAAGTCGACTACCGCTAAGAAGACCGCTGCTACCAAGGCTGCTGCCACCAGCAAAACCTCGAAGGCCAAGGCCAGCGCTGCTAAGGCCGCCGAGGCTAGCGAGGCCTAAATGGGTCGCGGAGTTTTCATCAGCTTCGAAGGCGGCGACGGGGTTGGCAAAACCACCCAGGTAGAGCTGCTTACCAACTGGCTTGAAGACCAGGGGATAAGCGTGCGCTGCACCCGTGAACCTGGCGCCACCGCCCTGGGGGCCCAGTTGCGCTCCCTGCTGCTGGGGACGGCGTCGGAAAATGCGCAGCGGACGCAAATAACCGCCAAAGCCGAGGCGTTACTGTTCGCAGCCGACCGGGCTCAGCACGTAAATGAGCTGATCAACCCGGCTTTAGCGGCTGGTCAAGTGGTTGTAACCGACCGCTACATCGATTCGTCTGTGGCTTATCAGGGCGCTGCCAGGTGCCTGGGGGCCAAGGAAGTGCGTGATCTGTCCCTGTGGGCCACCGATGAGCTGCTGCCAGACCTAACTTTGCTGCTAGACGCAGATCCGCAGCTTGCCGCCAAGCGCGTACACACCCGCAGCGGCCAGGCCGATGCGATTGAAGCTGAAGGCCTGCAATTTCAGTATCGCCTGCGTGAACAGTTCCACCGCCTAGCTGAGCAGGAACCAGAACGCATAAAAATTATTGACGCTAGCGTCGAAATTGAGCAGATAGCTGCCCAGGTGCGCGCGTTGGTTAGCGAACTGCTCAAAGAACGCGGAATTATTGACGCATGAGCGTATGGGACGAGCTGGTCGGGCAAGCACAGGTGGTGGCCACATTCCAGGCGGCCGCTGCTGGGGCGCGCCCACAAGTGCCCACCGCCGCCATGTCTCACGCCTGGCTGGTTACCGGCCCGCCCGGATCAGGTAGATCCACCGCCGCACTGGCTTTTGCTGCCGCCCTTGAATGCACCGGCGCTGAGCCTGGCTGCGGCCAGTGTGAGGGCTGCCGCCAAACCCTGGCCGGCACCCACCCCGATGTGGTACGCCTAGCCACCGACCGCATGATTATCACCATCGACGAGGTTAAAAGCCTGATCGAGCAGGCCGGGCGGATGCCTTGGCAGGGACGCTGGCGGATAATCCTGGTGGAAGACGCCGACCGCATGGATGAGCGCACCACAAACGTGCTGCTCAAAAGCATTGAGGAGCCGCCGCCCTATACGGTGTGGCTGCTGTGCACGCCCTCCAGCGAGGACGTTTTACCTACCATCCGCTCGCGCTGCCGCCTGGTGCGGCTGTGTGTGCCCAGCGCGCAGGCGGTGGCTGATCTTTTAGTTAAGCGCGACGGCGCCGAACCCCAGCTGGCTTTGCGGGCTGCCCGGGCCAGCCAGTCCCATATTGGTTTGGCCCGCCACCTGGCCAAAGATGAGGGGGCCTGGGAGCGACGCCGGGCGCTTATGTCCGCCCCGATCTCGCTGCGCAGCGTGGGTGACGCCGTTTTTGCGGCCTCTGACCTGCTAGAACAGGCCGAAAAAGAAGCTGAAGCTGCCTCCACAGCCCGCGACGCCCAAGAAAAAGCGGCCCTGATCCGCACCCTTGGCTTAGAGGGGGAGAGCCGTATTCCTCCAGCCATGCGTGGCCAGATCAAAGCCCTGGAAGACAACCAGAAACGTCGCGCTAAACGCGCGGTAACTGACGTGTTAGACCGGGCCATGGTGGATCTGCTGTCTTTCTATCGCGACGTGCTTTCACGTCAACTGGGCAGCCAGTTAGACAGTGTCAACCTTGATCTGGAACAAGAGATTGCCCAGGTGGCAGCTAACTCCACGGCTGAGCAGACACTGGCTAGGGTGGCCGCTGTAGAGCAGTGCCGCACCCGCCTAAAAACCTATGTTTCGCCGCTGCTAGCCCTGGAATCATTGATGGTGCAGCTGCGCCCGCAGGCCTGAGTGGGCGGCGTCGTCGCCATTGGGACCGGCCGCAGCGCAAGAGCAACTTAACGGATGTGCAGGCGGCGGCGTCGGCACTAAATAAGTAGAACAAATGTGACCTAAGTTAACCTCGCTGCGCTATAGTGGAGAAACTTCCGCTGCAGGCGCCGTGGCCTGTGGCAACTTGTAAGCAAGGAGGTTTACGTATGGGCGCACTGACGCGATTTTTTGAGCTGCGCACCGGAACTACCAAACTAACTTTGGAGCAGCAAAAGAAAGCTTGGCTAGGGGAATTTTTAAAGACTTACGCCGTGCTCATTGTGGTTTACGGCGGTTTCTACCTGCTGCGCACTAACTTCAAGGCCGCCCAGCCGCTGCTGAAAGAACAAGCCGGGCTGAGCACTGCCGAGCTGGGCACGATCGGTTTCGCATTCTCGCTCACCTACGGCTTTGGCGGCCTGATCCTGGGCTTCCTGTGCGATGGACGAAACACTAAACGCATCCTGGGCTTCCTGCTGGTCAGTGCCGGCGTGGTGAGCGTGCTGGTAGGTGGGGTGCTGCTGAGCGTGAACCACCCGATGGGCATCATGGTGCTGCTGTGGAGCCTAAACGGTTTAGCGCAGGCGCCGGGTGGGCCTTGCTGTAACTCCACCATGAACCGGTGGACTCCACGTAAATACCGTGGGCGCTTTATCGGCTGGTGGAACGCCTCGCACAACATTGGTGCCATGATCGCCGGTGCGCTGGCGCTGTGGGGTGCCAACACCTTCTTTGGTGGCGGCGTGGCCGGCATGTTTATTGTGCCCGCACTGATCTGTATCCCCATTGGTTTGTGGGGCATGTGGTTTGGTAAAGATGAGCCCGGCGAGCTGGGTTGGGACAAGCCTGAGGCTATTTTTGGTGAGCCTGAATCCAAGGTAGACACTGTCACCACCTCCATGTCTAAGGGCGCGATTGTGTGGAACTATGTGGTTAAGAACCCGGCCATCTGGTTCCTATGCATTGCGAACGTGGCGGCCTACGCGGTGCGTATCGGCATTGATAACTGGAACGTGCTTTACACCTCTGAGGCGCTGCACTTTAGCAAGCAGTGGGCGGTTAACTCTACGGTTGGCCTGGAGCTGGGCGGTTTGGCTGGCTCGCTACTGTGGGGTTACTTCTCTGACCGTTTGGGTGGTAGGCGCGCGCTTACCGCCGCAATTGGTTTGGGCCTGGTGATTATCCCAATTTTCACCTACTCCCAGGCCACTACGCCGACGGCGGTCTACGTGTCTTTGTTCTTTATCGGTTTCTTGATCTTTGGGCCGGTAACTCTGATTGGTATTTGCGTGATTGGCTTTGCGCCCAAGACTGCCACGGTGGTGGTTAACGCGGTGCCGCGCGCTTTTGGTTACATCTTTGGTGACTCCATGGCCAAGGTGATGTTGGGCTATATCGCTGACCCTGAGGAGGATGGGCTTAACATTTTGGGCTACAACCTGCACGGTTGGGGTTCTACCTTTATGGTGCTGATTGCCTCGGCGGTGGTTGGTTTGGCCTGCTTGCTGCTGGTGGCGCTGTTTGAGGAGCGCATGATCCGTGCCGACCGGGCTTTTTCCGGCGCTGACGGCAAAAGCCGGTAATAAAGACACCCAAGGCGAGAAAGAAGGCTAGAAATGGCGGCTGATAAGGAGACTGAAGCCAAAGTGGATGAGTCAGGCGAGGCTAAAGCTGCGCTGAGCAAGGCTGGCGAGGCTAAGGACCTGGCTTTAGAGGATTTGCTGGAGCTAGTCTGCGACTTGCTGGCTGGGGTGCGCCAGACTGTCCTAGATCCCGGTTTTGAGCTGGATGTTGAAACCAAATCTAACCGCAATGACCTGGTTACGGCGGTGGATAAGCGCATTGAGGCCTACATCAGTGAGGAGCTGGTGGCGGCCACGGGCTACCCGCTACTGGGGGAGGAAGGCCACTCTGTCAGCTCATTTGCGGGGCGGGTGTGGGTGCTTGACCCCATTGATGGCACCATGAACTACGTAACCACTCACCGCGACTACGCCATTTCTTTGGCCCTGTGTGAGGATGGGCGCCCGGTGCTGGGGGTAGTGGTCGACGTCGTCGCTGGGCTCACCTATACGGCTATCGCTGGGCAGGGGGCTTACTGCGACGGGCAGCCACTGGCGCGGGTCAATGAGACGCGTGGGCGGCGTGAGGTTGTGATCATCACCGACATTAAGGAAATCGTGGCTTTGCCTCGATTGACGCGCTGCCTGGTGGAATCACGCGGACACCGCCGCTACGGCTCGGCGGCGCTTGAATGCGTGGAGGTGGCCGCTAGCAGGGCTGGCGCCTTTGTACACATGTGGGTATCTCCCTGGGACATCGCAGCGGCGTACCTGATCTGTGTAGAAAGCGGCGTGACATTTACTCGCCTGGACGGCACGCCTTTGGATGTGCGCTACCCCGGTAGCGTGCTGGTGGGCTGGCCACAGGCCCACACTGAGCTACTCTCGGCGCTAATGCGCCAAGTGGAATGAGCTTTGCGCGATAGACTAGCCGCCAGGGCACCCAAGGCAGGGCGCCCTGGCGGCAGTTGCAATCAAATGTAACCAATCACTTGCGAGTGCCTTGAGTGGACGGAGTGGTAGCTGATGGAACAGGAAATACCTGAGAAGCAGCCTGGAGAGGCCTTAAAGGAAAAGCTGGCTAGGTCGCAGCGGATAAGCGGGCAAGTGCCTACGGTTATGCAGCAACCAATGCCCTTTGTGCCGCCGCCAAAAAAGGTACTTTCTGCTAAGGGTAAGCGTAAGCGGCTGATTTTCTATATGTTGGCGCTTTGCTTTGGTATTCCGGCAGTAGCTCTGATCTTCAGTCCATTTATTTCAGCCTATATTATTGCGGGCGTGCCGGGAGATCATGGTGATAGTGGAGATGGCTTAGCTTGGATGCCTATTGTAGCATTCATAAATTTTGTACCAATAGGGGTTGTTGTATCTGGTATTTCGGTAGCTATGATGTATCTGGCTGCCAGAGTTAAAGAGTGATTTAGTTTCGAGTATGCAGTGGTATTAAAAAGCTCTAGTAAATGTGTGAGAGTCAGTCAGAAAAGGCGTTTAACGAAAAGCTGGCTAGGTCGCAGTGGATAAGTAAACAAGCTTCTCCGGTTAAGCTACGACCAGCGCCTCCAGTTGTGTTATCGCAGGAAATAGGGCTCTCTTCTGGAGGTGAGCGTAAGCGAAAGAATTACTTTACGGCAGCGTTCTGCCTGGGTATTCCAGGAGTGATCATGCTCTTAAGCCCATTTATTTATATTGCTCTTCTGCCAGGAGATCACGGCGATAGTGGAGATGGCTTAGCCTGGGAGCCTTTTCTAATGTTTATCACTTTTTTCCCAATAGGGCTTGTGCTATCTGCTGTTGCACTAATTATGTTTGATTTTGGCGAGAATCTGTGTAAGTAGATTGGGTTCGGTATTAGTGTTGGCAAGGATTTTATTCGCGTATGGGTTGTATCTACAATGGGCGATAGTTCATTTTGTTCGCGGGAAAGCAAGTTAGAAAATGAATAATGATCAAACTAATGTCGAATTCTATACGCTGTCTCTGATTGATGATGTATCAAATCCTGATGGCCAGTCGGAAAAAGTGTTTAATGAAAAACTGGCTAGGTCTGAAAAGGTTGCTCAGATAGGTAAGGGCTCGCGGGAATTAGGCCGTCAGAAACGCGAAATCTTAATAGCGTTTTCAACTGTAGTTGTCAGAATTGGGCTGTTTCTGATAGTTAGTCCACTTATAGTGTTTATTGTTACTCTCCTTGTTTCTGAAGAATATAGCAGTGGTGTAGGTTGGGCACTCTTGATGTTTTTAATATCTTTTTTTATGTTGGTACCTTTTGGATTTGTATTTCTTATAGTTGCTGATTTGTTGGCTCTTCGCGCTCGAGGGTGTGTGGGGGCGGCGCATCGTGACTAGGTAAGGAATGAGGTCTTTCGATGATGAGGATTCATATGTAGTTCATCTGAAAAATCTCGATACATTTAGTGCTATCTTTGAACGCCCTGGCCTAAGCGTTCCTCGAAACTGTCAGATTAAAGCTCCAATTACATCTCCAATTATGAAGGGGCGCTTTGTTTAAAGTAATAAAAGCTGCGCTGAAATATCGATATGGCGTAGGAGGGCTTAATGTTGTAGTAACTATAAAAGATAAGAATTTCGAAAGTGGTTAATCGAGAATCAGATGGTAGCTAATTTTGATAAAACTTTGTTATGTTTAAGCAGTCAGTTACCCAGCTTCCTGTGAGTAAACACGAACGAAAGCGACAGATCCTGCGTATAATTGCGACACGTAGCGCACTGGTTGGATTTGTTTTAATAATGAGCCTATTTGTTACTAGCGGTCTTGCTGCTGTTCCAGGGGCTCATGTCGATGATGTTGACAGCTTTAGCTGGTTTTGTCTCGGCCTTTTAGTTTTGTACGTCCCTATAGGTTTTGTGCTCTTGGCAGGGGGTTTATTAGCAGCTAGAGCGTCGTTGCGTTAGCTGTGTCAACTCGCAGTATGTGCTGTATGCGCTGATGCAATACTGGCGGTGCACTAAAGGAGGTGCGGCAAATGGCCGATAAGAAACAGAACAGTTTAGCTTTTTGGATAAGGTGCGTTGATGCTCTTGGGGTTCTAATATTAGTTAGTCCCTGGGTGGCTATGGCGTATATAACCTCGTTTTTTGGAATTTATGGGGATGGTGGGGCTTCTGTAGATCCTACGAGATATATAGCTGCATTGATTAATTTTCCGCTGCTAGGCTTTATTGTTACACAGGTAGTGGTAGTTATTATGAAAGTGGTTGCTGTCTATAAAGAGTAAGTGCCACCAAACAGTGGGTAGCCCTAGCGGCTGCTAGATTTGCGCCGTCGCAACATGCTGATTTTGGTAGCAACATTTGTTCGAACCGCAGGCAACCTTGAGCTAGGCTTAGCTTGCCCCTCTTTGAAGCGGCCAACACTACCAGCTCACCTCTTTTAGCGGCTTATGGCTGGCAAGTGATTGGGGTTAGAAGGGAGGTGGGCTTATGTCCGGCAAGTCCAGGACTGGTCAAGGTAAGCAAAAGGCCCGGAAGGAGAACATTGACACCGCGAATGTCACTGCTCTCATCCAGGCCCTAGCGGCTTTGATTGGAGCCCTCGCGTCACTGCTCATCGCTCTTAAGTAGCAGTGGCTGAGGCAGTCAGTCCTCTTTAAATAGGGGATTGGCTGCCTCTATTATGCCTCACGCTTATTTACAGGCTCTAGCCTTTTTTCTGGGCTGTGAGCTTAAAACGCTGCTCTAATTTTGAACCGCCACTTGCCGGACTCTTGCTAGGCTTATTTTGCCCTCTTTTAAGCGGCCAACGTTCCCGGTACATCTTCTAGTGGCTTATGGCTGGGAAGCGATTGGAGGTTTGAGAGGAGGTGGGCTCATTGTCTGGCAAGTCCAAGACTGGTCAAGGCAAGCGAAAGGCCCGGAAGAAGAGTGTTGACACCGCAACTGTCGCTGCTCTCATCCAGGCCCTAGCGGCTTTGATTGTAGCCCTCACGCCACTGCTCAAGAACTAAAACAACAGTGGCTGGAGGCGGTCAGCTCCCCTCGCGGGGGCTGGCTGCCTCCATTATGCCTCATGAGCCTCTAAAATCTCTAGTCTTTCATGGGCTGCTAGCGAATAGTGGCCAGTTAGCTAGTTGCCAGTTAGCGACGACGCGAGGGGCGCTTTTCACAAGCAACGCCGTCGTTATCGTGATCTAGTTTGCTTCGGTAACCAGGCTCGCCACGGTAAATAGGGGCAGCTCCAGCATTCCAAGCCTCAGTGCAGTTGCTGTAGTACGCAGAACTGGACTCGTCAGCGGGCGCTTCGGCTTCCTCGCTGTTTTCTCCCGACTGAGATTCAGATTCTGGTGCTGGCGCGGGGGCGGGTGCAGCTTCAGATTCGGGCGTGGGAGTCGGGGTAGGTGTTGGGGTGGGAGTAGGAGTTGGGGTTGGCGTGGGAGTGGGAGTCGGGGTGCGAGTCGGTGTTGCGGTAGGAGTGGGGGTGGGGGTTGGTTTAGTTTCTGAAACCGTTAATTTAATTTTTGTGCTGCTTGGGTATCCCTTAGTGCCAGCTGGATCTTGGGCTGAGACCAAATAGCCATCGTTGTATTTTGACTTGGCAATCGTGGCACCGTGCGTGTCTACAACCGTTATCTTTTTGAACCTTGCTTTTTCTAGAATCTGAATAGCTGCAGGTAGTGGCTGTCCTACTGTGGAGGGGACGGTTGGAGGTTTACAGGCTCCTACTGCGAGTAAGAGAGCAATAACGCCTATGATCAGCCTTCTGAACTTCATTAGTCCGCCTATCGTGACAAGTTCCCTACATTGGTGAAACCTTGTTGATATTAGCGAATTCAATAAAAGTATAGCAAGTTAAACTAAATTTTAATGCGCTATGTCTAGTATGTATTTTCAAACTATTGCTTTGTATTTTATGACATAAATCAGCCTTGATATATTCTATTTATAATTGCTGAGTTTGTGGAAATAACGATTTCTGTAGAAATAAAGCAAAACCCTCACCAAACCTTGGTGAGGGTGCACTGTCTGAAAAGTACCCCCTGAGGGACTCGAACCCTCGACCTGCGGATTAAAAGTCCGTAGCTCTAACCAACTGAGCTAAGGGGGCAGGCCTGCTCACTGACGTGCCGGCATCTTATGGATACGAGCAACGCTCGACGGGCTTTTGAAGTGGCCCGCAGCGAACTGACAGCCCCTATCATAGCGGACTTGTTAGCCTACGTCTAAAAGGAGGCACGCATGACCCGCCAATTCCACCGCCCCGTCCTCATGGAACCCGCCGAAGCTGAGCGTTACACCGGCGCTGAAGACACCGCCGCCACTTCCGCTCTGGCTCACCAAAGCGCCCAGCTACTCATTGGTGGCTACCTTGGGGCGGACACTGACACCACGCTAAGTGCCGCTGGGCTGCGCAAAGTTGTGGCCTCTCACGGCGTAGATGTGATTGGCGAGCTATGGGCCACCAGTCCTGCGGGCACCTTACCTGGCGCGCTTTGGCGCCTACTACTGCTACGCGAATGGATTGAGCGCGACCCGGCCCTGGTAGAGTCACGTTACGCCACATCAGTAACTATTAACGACGACGACGCTGCTGCTCAGGCCCGCTTTGAGGCCGCTTTATCCCAGGGGCAGCGGGTAGACAGTGTGGCCCAGGTGCAAGCCCAATTAAACGAGCTGCTGCTAGGTGGTGGGTCTGCCGACAGCCAACGGACGTCGTCGCGCCGGTCCCAGCTGTATCCCACGCTACTAGCCAGCGCCGCACTGCTAGAGCGGCTCAGTCGCGCCAGTGAACAAGACAGCTGGATCACTGACGAAAACGACCCGCTTTACGACGTGGTCACCGCCCGTGCTCGCGCCCTGGCCACCACCGCCGCCGAGCTACGTGAAGCAGCCAGTAAAGCCGCCGTCGGGAAACTGGATTAATCCCCAGGGGCATTAACGCCCAAATATCAGTACAATATTCCTGCAAAGATTAACCTCTATCACTGACAGAATACGAGTATGCAAGATCACGCTGCACAGGATGTCGACGTCGAAGAAGCCAAGCGCACCGACGCAGCCATAGCCGCCGTTATTGAAACCGCAGACCCCCGAGATTTCGAGGACGACGCCGGACCCGCCTATGCGGATGAAGACTTCGAGGAGGAGGCAAGCTCTGCCACTGACGCCAGTGGCGTTGAAGCTGCAATCGAAGTGCTTGAAGCTGGCGAGACTGGCGCCGAAGAAAGTGTCAAGGCTAGCGCTGGGGCAGATGCGCCGCCAGCTAAAAACACTAAGAACTCAAAGCGCGGCAAGGCAACCAAGACCTCCGCTGGCGCAAAGGCGGCTGACGCGGCTGGTTCGGCTAAAGCTGGTAGCGCTAGTGCTGCTGGTGGCGCTGGGGGTAAAGCCGACGGCGCTGGCGCGGGAGCTAAAGTCGACGCCGCCGCTGGTGTGGGGACTGAAGGTGGCAGCGCTGGCGGAGTTAAGGGTGCTACTGGCGCTAAAGGCGCCAAGGTAGACAGTGTAAAGGCGGGTAGTAAAACTGCCGCCAATGACGCTAAAGCTGACACAGCCAAGCGCGCCGGTGAGACAAAAGATGCCAAGCCGGGCGCCGTCGTCGGCATCGTAAAAACCACAGGCAGTACGCAACTAGACGGCGTCAAGCAGGCGGAAGCTGCAGAGGTAGTAGACCCCTCAAGTAAGGAGTACTGGGCGGATATTGACCGCCTGCAAGAAAAACTGCCCGCGCTAGACAAATTCCCCGAGCGTTTCGTAGACCGGGAACTGACCTGGATAGATTTCAACAAGCGCGTGCTGGAACAAGCCCAAGACCGCAACCTGCCAGTACTAACTCGCGCCTGGTTCCTATCTATCTTCTCCTCCAACCTAGACGAGTTCTACATGGTGCGCGTGGCCGGGCTAAAGCGACGCATCGCCGCCGGGATCACTCCCGTACGCGCCTCAGGGCTGGACGCCAAGCAGGTGCTAGAGCTGATCACCTTGCGCGCCAAAAAACTCACCGCCGCCCAAGCCGAGCTATTCCAAAACGACGTACGCCCGGCCATGGCCCAGGCGGGCATCGAAATCACCGACTGGAAATCGCTAAACCAGGAAGAGCGCGACAAGCTCACCCGCTACTTCCGCTACCGGGTCTATCCGGTGCTGACCCCGCTAGCGGTGGACCCCTCGCACCCCTTCCCCTACATTTCCGGTCTGTCACTGAACCTGGCGGTTATGCTGCGCAACCCACGCAGCGGCAAAAACCACTTCGCCCGCATCAAACTGCCCGGCTCTCTGCCACGATTCGTGCAGGTGCCCGGGCGCGAGCTAACCAACGCTAAACCGCGCAACCTGGCGCTCATTCCACTTGAGGAAGTCGTGGCCTACCACCTGGACCATCTCTTCCCGGGCATGGAAATCGTGGAGCACCACGTTTTCCGCGTCACCCGCAACGAAAACCTTGAAGTTGAAGAAGACGACGCCGAAAACCTGCTCACCGCCATGGAAAAAGAGCTGGGCCGCCGTCGTTTTGGGCGGGTAGTGCGTCTGGAAGTAGAAGACTCCATCAGCGACTTTGTGCGCACCTACCTGGTACGCAAGCTAAACATCACGCAAGAAGACGTGTTTGTCTCGCCCGCGCCGCTGAACTTGTCTGACTTGTCAGAAATTCACGACCTGGACATCCCCGAGTTCAAATACAAGCGCTACGTGCCAGTCACCCCGGCCGGGATCAACCCGCGCGAATCGGCGCGGCCCCGCAGCATTTTCGCGGCCATCCGTGAGCACGACATTTTGCTGCACCACCCCTACGACGCCTTCTCAACCAGCGTCCAGGAGTTCATCTCCCAGGCCGCCCACGACCCCAAGGTACTGGCCATCAAGCAGACCCTGTACCGCACTAGTGGCGACTCACCCATTGTTGATGCCCTGATTGAGGCTGCTGAACTGGGCAAACAGGTTGTGGCCATTGTGGAAATCAAGGCCCGCTTTGATGAAGAAGCCAATATCGTGTGGGCGCGCAAGCTTGAGCGGGCCGGTGTACACGTGGTTTACGGCATGATCGGACTTAAAACCCACTGCAAGCTGTCACTAGTGGTGCGCCAGGAAACTGATGGCCTGCGCCGCTACTGCCACGTGGGCACGGGCAACTACCACCCCAAGACCGCCCGTGGCTATGAGGACCTGGGCCTGCTGACCTGCGACCGCGACGTCGCCCAAGACCTGACCACGCTGTTTAACCAGCTTTCAGGTTATGCTCCGCGTGCCCGCTTCCGCCGCCTGCTGGTAGCTCCGCGCGGCCTACGCAATGGATTGCTGGAACGTATCAAGCGCGAAATCGACAACCACTTGGCTGGGCGTGAAGCTTGGATCAAGATCAAGGTCAACTCCATTGTTGATGAGCGCATCATTGATGCTCTCTACCGGGCCTCGCGTGCGGGTGTGCGCGTTGACCTGGTGGTTCGCGGTATTTGCGGGATCCGCTGCGGAGTTGAAGGCTTAAGCGAAAACATTCACGTCACCTCAATCCTGGGCCGCTACTTGGAGCACTCGCGCATCTACGCCTTTGCTAACGACGGCAATCCCGAGATTTTCATTGGTAGCGCTGACCTGATGCACCGTAACCTGGACCGCCGCGTGGAGGCCCTGGTTAAGATCACCCAGCCGGATCTGGTGGAGCGCCTGCATTGGCTGATTGACCTGGAAACCTCCGGCCGCATCAGCGCCTGGCATCTACTTCCCGACGGCACCTGGCAGCGGCGTACTCATGACGACGACGGGCGGGAGCTTGAGGACGTGCAAAACGTGCTGATGTCCCAGGCCCGGGCCCGGGTTAAATGAGTCTTGCAGCTAAGGCTGGTGCGCGCAGCAAGCTAAGCAAACCGCGTGAGCAAAGCAAACGCGGCAAGCCGGCAGAAGCAGACAAGCGGCAGGCTAAGCGCCGGGCCAAGCGCCAGGCTAAGCGCCGCAAGAAAAGCTTGCGGATCAAGGCCTCACGCCGCCCGCCGGTGTTAGCCGCTGGCGCGCTGGTGTGGCGCCTTAAAAACGATAAGTTGCAAGTGCTGGTAGTGCACCGCCCGCGCTATGATGACTGGTCTTTCCCCAAGGGCAAAGCCGAACCCGGTGAGTCCATGGTGCTCACCGCCATCCGGGAAGTAGCTGAGGAAACCGGCCGTCAGATTGTGCTGGGACGCTACCTGGGCAAGGCCCGCCGTCGCCTGGTAAGTGGCCGCAAAAAACGCACCCTGTACTGGGCAGCCCAGGTTTTACCTGAGGCTGGCCCGGGGGAGGGGCTGCGAGCTGCGGTAAAACCCGCGTCCAAGCGTGAAATCGACAAAGTGCGTTGGTGGAAGGTGAAAAAGGCCGCCCGCAAGCTCACCCATGCTGACGACAAGCGCCTGCTGGCGCGCCTGGTGGACTGGTATGAGAGCGGACAGCTGCAGGTGCGTAGCCTGGTGCTGGTGCGCCACGCCAAAGCGGTTAGCCGCGCCACCTGGGGTTATGGGATTAATAGTGAGCTTACCCGGCCTTTGGTGATGGGGCGGGGGCAGGCCCAAGCCCGGGACGTGGCGGCTCTGCTTAGCGCCTATGGGGTGGGGCAGCTGGTTTCTTCGCCCTGGAGGCGCTGCGTTGACACCCTGGCGCCCTACGCGCATGGCTGCGGCCTGGATTTGCACACTGACGAGGCGTTCACTGAGGTTAGCGCCTTAACGACGCCTGAGATTATGCAGGCTAACTTCCGGGATCTGCTGGAGCGCGGCTCTGGTGCTTCGCTGGTGCGTGAGCCTGAAGCTTGGGCTGGGCGTGAGCCTGTGGGGTGGCCGGAGCCTGAGCCCGAGTCTGGGGCCCTGCTGGAGCGCGGCTCTGGTGGTTCGCTGGTGCGTGAGCCTGTGGGGTGGCCGGAGCCTGGCTATCCGCTGGCGCTGTGTGTGCATCGCCCCTGCTTGCCGCTGCTTTTTGAGACTCTACGTGAATATATGGGCCCTGAATTGGCCACTAAGCTCCCTGATAGTGATCCTTGGCTGCGTCCAGGGCAGGCGGTGGTGGTACACCTGCGTCACCGGCCTGCTTCGGTGCAGTTAGGGACGACGCCGGAAGGTGACGTTGAAGCTGGG
>ERZ772966.55-NODE-55-length-45964-cov-6.794594_pt1 | contig 45964 bp, 40 predicted proteins | sample MGYA00580680_ERZ772966 | MGnify/ENA primary metagenome ERZ772966 (study PRJEB29015, sample SAMEA2738055) | human oral metagenome | biome: human oral; feature: human-associated habitat; material: saliva | place: China | collected 2225 ...
CAGCGGGTCTGATCAAGAACAACGCTCAACGCCAACAGCACAGTGAATTTGCAGAACAATTGATAAACAGCAAGGAACTTCGAGAAAAAGCTGGCGGTCACGTATTCAAGGATAAGAACGGTAAATTAATCGGAGCAGACGCGGCACTGGCGTCAGCTATAGCAACCAGCCGTAGCGAATATGCCAAGTCAGTCGATGAGGCTCGTCAAATCATAGAACACTACGGACTAAGCTCGGAGCAAAGACAAGATTTAGCTTTAGGTAGAAAAACCATACCTCTTCCTGGCGGAGTAATATTGGGTGGAGACAGTATATTTGTACGTGAAGCCTCAATCAAAGAACAGGTTAAATATGGCACTGCGGCAGAAGTAGCTGAACTTCTTAGCGAATTACCACTTGAATTCCGCTCCGTCTTAGCTTCATCGTTAGCGGAATCTGGCATAAAGAACAGAGCATCCTTCATGGGTGGTAAGCTTATCGATGATGTGGGTAAGGGAGAGATTAGAAATAGAGGTGACCTCATGAACTACTTCGCTGAATGGCTACAGGGTGGTAAATACAAGTCTGAAACCTTAGCGTCTACGGATGCTGATGCCGTTAAGTTGTTAATAGAGGCTGTAAATACCACTTCTGTTATTACAGACAAGAAACGTCAAGATATCAAGGATGTTATCAATACAATTCTTACCGACAGGAGATTATCTGCAAACGTAACAGATGCCGCCAAAGAACAATTTGAGATTTTCCGCAACATGTTATAATCTCCATATTTTGATATAATATAAGCAGTATGTCGGTGTATAAAGTTCCTCAAGATGTCGAGGCGGAGGACAAACTGCTCGGGCCGTTTAGTTTCCGACAGTTTGTATTCTTAATTATAGCTGTTATCGGAATCGCTATTGCGTACGGTTTGAGTACAATTTTACTACCTTTGGCAATAATTCCTGTGCCGATAATTATATTCTTTGGAGCGCTGGCTTTACCTCTTAAAAAAGATCAGCCAATGGAAGTTTATTTGGCAGCAGTTATTTCTTTTATGCTAAAACCAAAAAAGCGTCTATGGCAACCTGATGGAATTGAAAGGTTAGTAGAAGTTATCGCGCCAAAAGTCGAGGAGAAGAATTACGGAAATAACTATGACCAAGCTGAAGTTCAGAGAAGATTATCGTATTTGGCAAATCTGGTAGATAGTCAAGGTTGGTCGATTCGTGGCGTTAATAATCCGAATAGTTCAATGCGTGCTGATTTATTTAACGAAGGGCAAGCAGCTAACGATATATTGGATGAAAATAGCACTACGGCGCAGAATATCAATCACTTAATAAATCAGTCAGATGTTCGTAGACGACAAGAAGTTATTCAAAAGATGCAAACAGGGCAATCTGCTACGCCACCTCCTACGCAAACACCTCAACCAGATAATCCTACTCCAGCCACACCACTACAAATGAATCCGTACCCAACGATGCGTCAATCTGTATTAAATCCTGTGTCCGAACGACCTGCCGCGAGCGCTCCAGCTCAAACTCAGCCGACAACCACGCCGCAAGCTAGCGTAAACGAGGTGCCACCTGCTATAATAGAACTGGCAAATAACCGCGACCTCTCGATTGAAACGATTGCGCGTGAGGCAAATCGAATTCAGCAAGAAAATAAATTATCAGATGAGGAAGTGGTGATTTCACTACGTTAGGTGGGGTTTATGCAACCAGAGTTACAAAATCAACAATCTTATCAGCAGGTTCCGCAAACCAATGCGGCTCTTCCTAATGTCCCTCAGCAATCATCAGGGGCAATTGGTTCGGGACCAAATCCAACTGCGCCGTCCCCAGATAAAACTCCTGATGACAAGAAGCAAAAAGGACCAATCAGCACCCAGAATACGCTGCTTTTCTCTGAGATGCGCGAAAATATGATCATTATGAGCGACGGCAGTTTTCGGGCGGTAGTGGAATGTGAATCAATCAACTTTGATCTGATGAGTTCACGCGAAAGAGAGGGAATTGAGTTCAGCTATCAAAACTTCATCAACTCTCTATATTTCCCAATTCAAGTTCTTATCCGTTCACGCCGCGTGGATATTGGTCCGTACCTGGACAGATTAGCTGAAATTCGCCGCAATCAAGACAATATGCTCCTCAACGTTCTAATGGACGATTATATGGATTTCATTGATATTCTGGCGCAAGAAGCAAACATTATGGATAAGAGTTTTTATGTTGTCGTTCCATATTATCCAGCTGGCGAGGAAAATGCCTTCAAGCAGCAAACTAAGGGACTATTCAATAGCTTCTTTAGCGGAAAAAAAGAGGCAACCGTAACAAAAATCGACCAAGTTACTTACACTAAAGCCAAAGATGAAATTAAAAACCGCGTTGATTCGGTTATGAACGGACTATTCCAAATGGGCGTAAAAAGCTGGCAATTAAATACCCGACAACTGGGCGAGTTGTTCTACACTTCATATAATCCCGACACGTCGTCACGCGAATCGCTAGAAGGAATTGACCCAAGCGAGCTTACGACCACTTACGTAACTAAGGGAACTGGTCCGTCACCGAGAGGAGGAAGGTCATAATGGCAAAGAAGAAATTAGATGCCGTTGATATTGCTGCTCAACAACGAGCAAGGGAGCAAGCCGAAGTCGAACAGGCCTTCTTAACTGGTGTTCGAACTTTGCGTGATTTTATTGCGCCAAGTAGTATTGAGCTTCATTCCGACCATTTCCGACTTGGCTCAAAATATGGCCGCACGATGTATGTTTACGGCTATCCTCGCCAAATCTACACCGGCTGGCTTAGCTCAATTATTAACATCGATGAAGTGCTGGATATTAGTATGTTTATTTATCCAGTCGATACGCAAATTGTCCTGAATAACCTGCGTAAAAAAGTTACCCAGCTGGAAGCAACCATGAATATAAACATGGAAAAGGGAAAGGTGCGCGATCCAGGCTTGGAGGCGGCTTTGCAAGACGCTGAAGAATTGCGCGATCAATTGCAGATTGGCGCCGAAAAGTTCTTCCGCTACGGCTTATATATCACGCTTTACGCCGACAGCTTGGACGAACTAAACTTCATCCAACATAAAATTGAAACTATTTTTGGTCAGCAATTGGTGTTCTCAAAAGTGGCTTCCAGCCAGCAGGAACAAGGATTGAATAGCTCTATTCCACAATTGACCGATGAACTACAGATTCGCCGCAACATGAATACTGGCGCAATTTCAACCAGCTTCCCATTCACTTCAGCCGATTTGACGGACAATAAAGGTGTGCTTTACGGAATTAATATGCATAATAATGGTTTGGTGATTTTTGACAGATTCTCTCTGGAAAACGCCAATATGGTAGTGTTCGCTAAGTCTGGTGCCGGTAAATCATTTACCGTTAAATTGGAAGCTTTGAGAAGTATGATGGTCGGGGCTGATATTGTGATTATTGACCCAGAAAATGAGTACCAGAAACTATGCGACGCAGTTGGTGGCAGTTATATTCGATTGAGTTTAAGTAGCGACACGAGAATTAATCCGTTCGATTTGCCGCGTGTGATTGATACTGATGAGGCAGATGACGCACTGCGAGCTAACTTGGTTACGTTACACGGACTACTCAGGCAAATGCTGGGCGGCGCAGGAGTAGGAGCCGGCGGGCAAGTCGTAGCAGGATTATCACCAGCGGAAGAAGCTGATATTGATCAAGCGTTAATCGACACCTACGCGCGCGTTGGCATTACTTCAGACCCATTGACGCACAATTCTACACCACCGACAATTTCCGACCTATACGACACCTTACTTCACATGGGCGGGACTGGTCCAAGTCTGGCTCAGCGACTTCGCAAATTTACCTCTGGAACGTTTGCTGGAATATTCTCACAACAGAGTAACATTGATATTAATAATAATATGGTCGTCTTTAACATTCGCGACTTGGAAGATGAACTTCGACCGACGGCGATGTATATTGTTCTGAACCACATCTGGAACATTACGCGTACCGATCAGAGGAAACGTATGCTGATTGTTGACGAGGCTTGGCAATTGATGAAATATGACGATTCTGCCAATTTCTTATTCTCATTAGCCAAGCGCGCCCGCAAATATCAATTAGGACTAACGACAATCACGCAGGACGTGGAAGACTTCGTCGGAAGCAAAATGGGGCGAGCAATCGTTTCCAACTCCTCAATGCAGCTACTTTTGAAACAGTCCGCCAGCGCCGTTGATGTTTTAGCGCAAGTGTTCAAATTGACAGATGAAGAGCAGAAGCGACTAGCCAATTTCCCAGTTGGGCAAGGATTATTCTTTGCTGGACAAAATCACGTTCACATCCAGATTCAGGCTAGTGATACCGAGTATAATTTGATCAATACAAATCCCGTATCACAACAAATAAAACCGTCAGATTCACCGATCGGCGGCTACGGAGCGGTGTAGAAAAATAGCGAGAAAATATGGCACGAGTTGATTACACGACGGATTCCGAAACTGACAGCAGATTAAATCCTGCTGAGCAGGCTAAGTTTGATCAAATCTCGGCTGGTTATGACAGTGGGTCAGAGCTAAGTGATCGCGAAAAAGATGCCATAAACGACCTTGAATCTCAGTTTGATAATAAAGATTCGGACTTGAATCCTAATCAAAACGATTCCGCCAGCGCTGCCGTTAATAACCAAGAATCTTCCGTTCCAGGCAACGGTTTTTATCAGCCATCTAATGACAAAAAACGAAACAATTTAAAATCTACTCTAAAGCTTGCGAAAAAAAGTAGAGGCATAATAGCTATAGTTGGCATTCTACTTTCCTTAGCAGCCACTTTTTCAGCTCTTCTGCCATTAAAATTAAATTCTCTACTGGACAATATAGACCAACAGATAGGAAGTGTTGCTCATTATTCAGTAGAAGAGCGCTTACAATACATAACTACACGCTGGTTGGCTATGAGAGTCATGAAAGAAGCCTATCCGGGAGATGAACACCTAGTTTTTTGTAAAGGCGGTGGCATAATATGTTCACTCACTTCAACAAAATATTCCGCTTGGTTTGAGAGAATGCTTGACGCTGAATTTAAAAAAGAAGGTCGCAATGTAAGAGTAGTTATAAATTCCCATGGGCGTTCGGGGTTAGGAGGCAAGGCTTCTCATTTCACTATCAAAAACGTTAACAAAGACCCCGCTAGTGTAATGAAAGGCATAGAAAAAGAGGTTGGCCATAAGGAAATAAGGAAAAGAATTAAGAATGATATAAAACGAGTGCACGGTCGTAATTATTTAATGCGCTTTATATCCAAACGTATTCTATATAATAAATATGGCGTAAAATCGTTTAATATTATACCCGAAAAACATGTTAGAGCATGGAAAGATTTTAAAGCGAAAATTAAATCCGAATTCGCTTCTCGTGCCATCGCAAAAATATCACCAAAACTTGCCGCCGTCTTATCGTGTATTAATGGTAGAGATGCCTTAGGTTGTGCAGAAACGCTCGATAAGCTTAAAACCAAACTAGATGGAGATGTAGAAAAAAAAGAGAATGCCCTTAAGGAAAAACCCGACGATCCTAAAGCAAAATTGGATTACGAAGCCGCTAAATCCAACAAAAATACTTTTAGTAAATTTACCGATAATCTAGCTAATGGCGACGGTCTTATTGCAAAAATAATAAACAAAGAGCTAATGAAAAAATTCACAACTGCTTCAGCTATCGTAGGCATGATTGATATGGCTGCTGGCTTCATAGGTGCTCTAGACTCGGGTACTCTTGAAGTTATAGGACGAGCTCAAGTCGCCCAAACCTACGCCTCTTTCGCTTACGATGAAGGTATTAGTCCAGTTGTAGTAAATGATATGATGAAAACTGGAGACTTACAAGATATTCGATATTTAGAGCTTGCGACAAGCTTATTTGACGGAGCAGAATCATCACCACTGTACAGTGAAATTCAGGCTGGTGGAATCACATCATCTATACTCCCAATCCTATCTGGCAACAGTGTATCTGCATCTGGCGGAATACGAACTAAATGTACTGTTGACGGCAAAGAGAAGGTTGTTACATTAGATCCAGGCGAACTTGTTTGTCCTGAAAAGAAAGTTGTCCAGGATTATACAGCATTTACCAAAAATCCAGCATGGCAAACACTAGCCGCAGTAGCTAACTTTTGGAATAATTCTATAGGAGCTGTAATTGACGTAGCTCAGGATATAGCATCCCAAATAACGGAACCTATTGTAAACTTTGTAACTCAATTACCTGGAATTAAACAGGTAATGGACTTTTCACAGGACATAATGGGCACCTTAGTGCAATGGGCAATTAGTTACATATTTAATATTCCAAACGTTGGTATTGATGCTCCAGGAAACAATAATTACGAAGGTTTGGTTGGCGCACAGATGGTCTCAACGGCGGATAGTCTAGAAAACGGCAAAACAGAGTCTGGATCTGGTATCGGTGGTAAATTATTGAGCGATAATGAATTGGCGATGATAGCAACGAAAACAGAGCAAGAAGATAAAGAAGAGTTTGAGCAGCAGCCGATGCTAGCAAAGATATTTGATCCAAACTTAAGAAATTCAGTAGCAAATCAAATGCTTGCTATAATGCCAATCGGTAAAAAATCTGCAATTAACTTCTTAGCGAAGACACCAGCCTTATTATTGTCGCCATTAATGCCGAACAATCGAGCTTCAGCTGCTACTAATAGATTAGCCGTCATGAAATCTATGGGAATACCTTGGTATGGGTATACAGATCCTGAAGTACTAAATGCCGACCCAAACAAATATAATACAGAAACCTGTAAGACGTATGATGAAACTCGAAAAAAAAGCCTGGAAAGAGATAGAAGTACAGGATATGTCGTTCCTGTTTACAAAACCTCCGATCCTTGTGCCTTAGAGGAAGTAGTGGCTGGTATATTAGCGGAGCGTGCGGGCGATACTGAAAGTAAATACTATATCAAAGACCCTGGCGGCGGTAGTGGTAGTTCAAAGTCTTCATCTTCAACCGGCGAAGCCGTCGGAGAACCTGAATTAGAAGAAGCTCAGCAGACAGGATGGGGAGGTTATGAAAATGGTAAAATTCCAGATTCAGATTTACAAGCTCTATCATTCTCACCAGACAACAAGATGAACAAGAAAGCAGCTACAGCCATGGAAGAAATGAATAAAGCATACAAAGCCGATAATGGGTCCGACCTAATTATAAATGATGCCTATCGAGAATATGATAGACAAGTTAAACTTCGTGAACAATTAGGTAGCACCGCAGGCGTTCCAGGTACATCAAAACACGGTTGGGGTCTTGCTGCAGACATTGAAGTTGGTCCATTTGGATCTTCTACATATAATTGGCTAAAGGCTAACGCTCATAAATACGGTTATGTGCATCCTGCTTGGGCTGAACCAGATGGAAGAAATCCCGAACAGTGGCACTGGGAGTATGCAAGGAAGGTTTAATTAAAATGAAAAAGTCTATTATATTTTCTATGATCGCAATATTATTGTTATCGCAAAACACCTCAGCTCTAACGGAGGCTGATTATCCTGCTCAAAATATACGATTATACAGTTCAAAAAGTTCTGCCTGTACCGAAGCAGCAGGTTCCGTGTCAGCCGAATTATCTAAAAACATCCCATCGGACTGGGGAAAGATTTTTTCTGCAGCAGCAGAAAAGAGTAACGTTAATCCTAACTTCCTGGCAGCATTATATCTAACAGAACAGGGTAATACTTGGAAACCATTAAATTCTCAATGGGCATATTCACCAGTCGGCGCTAGTGGTCCTATGCAATTTATGCCGGGAACGTGGGCTAGTCATGCTCAAGACGGAGACGGCGACGGCAAGGCTGATATCATGAACCCTTACGATGCAGTTTTCGCAGCTGCAGATCTAATCAAAAGTATGGGTACCGACAAAAATACTCCATTAGGCGACATTGGCAGCCCATGGAAGCGGGAGCCTATGACAATTCTATATGCAGCGGGTGCTTACAACTGGGGTGGAGGTAATATTCAAAACCACACGTCTGACTCCAGCCCCTTAACTGATGCTCCAACAGAAACTCAAAACTATCTTAAAAATATCTACGAACTATTTAACAGCGACTTTACAAAATCAGGTCACCCGAACTACAAGGATCCGACATCTACAGGAGAAGGTGGTAGTGAAAATACCTCAACTAATGTGTCAAATTGCGCAAATAGTGGCGGCGTACATGCCGGAAGTATAGTAGAAACGGCAAAAGGACTGATAAATAAAGACAACCCAGGCACACCCTCACAGGCATATATAGATGCTCGTGCTAAATACAACCCTGAAGCCGGTGGCGATATGAATGACTGTGGAAAGTATGTATCTACTGTTATGCGTGCCAGTGGAGCTGACCCAGACTACCCACCAGCAGGCACCAGCATCCAAAGAGATTATGTAATGAATTCATCAAAATATACCATCATAAATACTAAATCTCCTAGTGATCTTCAGCCTGGCGATATATTAGTCTACAGCGGTTCGGGATCTTACGGGCACACAATGATATATATCGGAGATCAAGGAGATGGTAACGTTGCGGTAGAAGCATCACTTGGAGACCATCCGCCTAGGTATGCTAATATTGGTCGCGTTCAAACGCAGCTAGGATATTCAACTAATGTAGTAGCGAGGTTAAATAAATAATTATGTTCAATATTTTTATGCAATTAGATCACAGAGTCAAAATAGCTATCGTCTCATTCGTAGGGTTATCCATCTCACTGATCATATACGCAGTTTATCTACTGCAATTCGATGCCACGATATATGTATATTCCATACCTGATAATTTGACGATGTCTTATGGTGACGTAAAAAGCCAGCGAATTTCATCCAGGAAAGATATTAAAGTAAAACACGGCAACCATAAATTTACTTTCTCAGCTAATGGATTTGAAAGTTATACTACAGAAATAAATATTAGCAAAAATGAGAAGAGAAACATCATATTCGCCTTAGAACCTATTACAGATGAAGCTAAAAAAGAATACGCAAAAGACAAATACACTGATATCAAGGAGGGCATAGCTGGTAAAAAAGGTAAAGAAGCTACTCGTCAATTGGAAAATAAAAATCCTGCTATCAAATCTTTACCTATCCACGGCAGAGATTTCTATATATTTCCATGTGACAGATATCGATCTGGAGGAGATAAGACTATAGGAATATGTATAACAGTAACGGACTATTTTAACCGCTCTCAAATTGACGAGGCGTTTGCCAAGCTAAAAGAAAAGGGAATAAATCAAGAAGACTATGACATCAAAGTCAATAATCACATCTGGCCAACAGAGAAAGAGAAGTCTACAGGAGCTGCAGTTCAATGTAGAGGCTCGAATCCTGACTGGTGCTACACCTACAGAGATATTTAGCTCTTAAGCGGCATAATAATGTGCGTATAATCAGGATTTTTTACCTGCTCGCGAATTACGCACGGCGACAATTTGCCATTGAACGAAAATACAATTTCATCCGCGTCAATAATATTCAAAACCTCCGTTAGGTAGCGTGAATTAAGCGTTACTTGACCGTCTGCGGATATTTTGGCTGTTGCCTCTGATGTGTTCTCGCCAAGCTCAGACGCAATCGAATGAATAGAAAGTAGGGAATTTTCCTCTGATGCGGTAATTGTAATTCCACCACCAGATTCACGCGCGAATAACGCCGCAATTTTCGTAACTCGACTAAAATCAGACTTCTTAATAACAATCTCAGTTTTAGCGGTTGCCGGAATTAATTGGCGATAATCAGGGAATTTCCCGTCAATTAATCGGCTAACAATTTCCATATCTCCCGTCTTAAAACAAACTTGAGAATCGTCAAAAAGAACCGTAATTTTCTTCTCATCGCCGACGCTCTTACTGACCTCCGCCAGAGTAGAAGCGGGAATAATGGCTGACACTTCATTATCTGACTTTATTAGACGCTTTTCTGCCAGCCTGTAGCCATCAGTAGCGGCTAAGTATAGCGATCCTTCATAATTATGCCAATAAACTCCCGTAAGAACTGCTCGCGTGACGTCAGAGCTGACAGCCAACTTCGTTTGGACTATGGCTTTCTTAAGATCCTCAACGTCAATTTCATATTGTATAGCGGTTTTTTCATCAATTGTAGGCAGCTCAGGATATTCATCAGCCACCACGCCATTGATAACTGATGAGAATTTTCCTGAAGTTATATGCAAATGTTCGTTTTTAGTTTCAAGTTCCACCGGGCCGCTTGGTAGGTTTGTGATGAACTCTGATACCAATCGAGCAGGGATTGTAATAGATCCATGATCTTCAATTTTCGCACCAATGTATTGAGTAGAAGCAATTTCCAAATTTGTTCCAGCAATCAATAATCTTCCTCCATCAGTGCGAAGTAAAATATTATTCAATATTGGCAGTTCATTACGACTTGATGCGATATCTTTGATTAGATTAAGTGCTTTTGCAAGTTTTTCTTGGGTGACTGATACTTTCATTATACTTTCCTTAATTTTTAATTAGTCTTAATAGTAATAGGTGCTGTGGAAACTGGGTAAAAAATGTGTTCAAACAGGGGTAGAGTGGCGATAAAATAGGTGGAAAACTCTGTGTGCTATTTGTGGACTTTATAGTGGATATTTGTGTATTATTCCACTGTCTGCTGACTTGTCGTTTTCTTTCCACAGATCTGTGTGTTGGTAAGTCACCGCAAAAACACAACATCTGCACAGCTTTTCCACAATTAATGAACATATAATTTATCCTTAATGTCGTTAATTTGCTCGCGAATACTGACGTTGGTAAGACTTTCCTTAGTAATTTTTTCAATTGAATGCATAGCGGTTGTGTGGTCTTTTCGTCCAAGTTCTTGGGCAATTTTCGGAAAACTCATTTTCAGCTCACTACGTAGAAGAAACATCGCAATTTGCCTTGGCATGGCTATAAATTTATCTCGCCTGGATGAGCACATATCTTTTACATCAATATTATAATAGCGCGCCGTTTTATCAATTATTTGTTTGGCGGTTATATGTTGCGGTCTATTACGTTTAATATCTCCCAAAATTCCTTCAGCCGCCGCTAAATCAGGAGTGAAATTCTGCATTTCCGCATAAGCAAGCAGTCGATTCAAAGCACCTTCCAGCTCGCGAATGTTCGTCTTAAAGTTGGTCGCTAGATATTCTACGACATCGGAATCTAGCTCAGTGTTGCTGAGTTCGGCTTTTGCTTTAACGATAGCGCAGCGAGTTTCATAATCGGGCATCTGAATATCAATTGCCATACCCCACTCAAATCGACTACGCAAACGATCGGTTAGAGTAGGAATACTCTTCGGCGGTTTATCTGAGCTAATAATGATTTGTTTATTGTTTTGATGAAGATCGTTAAATGTATGGAAAAATTCGTCCTGAGTTTTTTCTTTTCCAGCGATAAATTGCATATCATCGACAATCAATACATCGACATTGCGATATTTATCAGAAAAACCTTTTTTCTTAAATCGAATAGAATCTAGAAACTCATTAACGAACGTTTCCGTAGTAATATAAAGCACTCGCGCTGAAGATTGTTTTTTAACTATCTCATTACCAACAGCTTGCATTAAGTGAGTTTTACCAAGTCCAGAGCCTCCGTAAAGATAGAGCGGATTATATTTTTCTCCTGGATGTGCGGCTACCGCTTGGCAGGCAGCATAGGCCAAATCGTTACTTGAGCCAACGATGAAGTTGTCAAAGGTATATCTGGGGTTAAGATTACTAGAATGAGATTTCCTCGATGGTAGAATCAGCGGCTTCGCTGTTTCTTGTTGTCCACTTTTATCAACTTCACGATTAACGCGCGGTTTTTTATTGCTAGATTCGACGTTATAAGAAATGGACGGGGCGTTAATGCCGTTGTGAGCCAAGGCCTCTAATATTTGCGGGTGAAATCGCTTTTCAAGTTGAGTCCTAGCAAAAATATTCGGCGCAATTATGAGAACTTCTTTGTCGGAAATTATTTCCAATTTGGTATTTTTGAACCACGCAGTAAACGACGAAGACGATACAGTTACTTCAATCTCACCTAAAACACCCTGCCAAACCGCATGACTATCCACGAAAATTACTCCCTCAAATCCTGTTAACTATCTTTACTATAGCAAATAAGGGGAGTTTTCCACAAGTATAAACGGAGTAGAAAGGTTACTATTCAAAACAGGGGTGGAGTTTTCCACAATTAAAATTCTCATCTGTTAAAACTGTGGAAAAATATGCGTCGATAGTGGAAAAGTCATTGTCGACTTGCAAAAAGTACTGAAAGAATATATACTATTTGTTGATATGCCAAAGCGAACATTTCAACCACACACCCGACACCGTGCAAAGACGCATGGTTTTAGGGCACGAGTTTCTACCAAGGCTGGTAGGATGGTTTTGAAGCGCCGCCGCCTAAAGGGCCGCGCTAAAATTGCTATTTAATTGATAGCTAAAAATTATCCCGTCGATGAAGGCGGGATTTTTTGATATAATTGTAAAATATGTTACAACAATGTAATCGGTTTCATGGTCATGGCAGTCTTAAGTTCGTCTATAAAAATGGGCAAGCGGTTCGTTCGTCTATAGCCACGATAAAATACGTGAAGAACCCATATCGAAGTCATAGCAGATTTGCGGTTGTTGTTAGTAAAAAAGTTCTAAAATCAGCAGTACGTCGGAATCGTATACGTCGACGTGTTTATGAAATTATTCGCCTGGAGCTGCCTAATATGAAAAATGACCAAGATGTGGCTGTTATTATATTTTCGGCGGAAGTTTTATCGATGCCACATAAAGATCTAAAACAGACAATAAAGAATCTTTTCTCTCAAGCTCAACTGTATAAATAGGCGCTTTTTTGCTATAATTAAGACATGAGTTTTTTTGATGAGTTTATTGTTCGACCGATTTTAAATTTACTAATGGCTATTTATAGTCTGATTCCGGATTTTGGTGTTAGTGTCATTATCTTTACGATTATTGTAAGGCTTTTACTTTGGCCGCTAATTAAGAAGCAGCTTCATCAGGCAAAGGCGATGCGTAAAATGCAGCCAGAGTTGGTGAAGATCAAAAAACAGTACGCAAAAAATCCACAAATGCGTAACTTAGCGATGGTGGAACTTTATAAAAAACACAACGTCAGTGCCTTTGGCTCAATTGGTGTTATGATTATTCAGTTGCCGATTTTGATTGCGATGTATCGAGTGGTGCAGATTTTCGTTTCTAGCCGCGCCGACTTAGGAAAATATGTTTATGATTTTATGAAAAATCTGCCGGTTGCTAATAATCTAGTAAATAATCCAGATCAATTTAATCAGAATTTCCTGGGAATTATAGATTTGACGCAACACGCGATATCAAAGAATGGTATTGTTTTTGGCTTGGTTATTTTGGCGGCAGTTGCGGCATATTTGCAATATTTAACTTCAAAACAATTGTCACCCCAATCTGACAGCAATCGTAAATTGCGAGATATTCTAGCTGAGGCTGGTGATGGAAAAGAGGCAGATCAGGCGGAAGTGAATGCTATTATGACGCGAAAAATGATGAAATTTATGCCAGTAATGATGTTCTTCGTGATTGTGTATTTGCCGGCGGCTTTGGCGCTTTATTTGACGACAGCTAGTGCCGTGGGATATCTCCAGAACTATATCATCTTCAAGCAAGACTCTAAAGAAATGCAAGAAATTGCAGATAAAAAATCATCCCAAAAATCTAAAGCATCGACAAAAATCGACAAACGTGTTAAAAAGGCTACAGAGGCCAGGATAACTCGGATCAAGGCTAAGGATTAAGGAGGATTTATGGACCAAATTGAAACGGTTGAATTTGTAAAAAAATATTTAGAGGATTTACTAACATTCTTTGACTTGAATCTGGAAGTTTCAGTAAAAATCGAAGATGGAATTGTTGTAGCTTCAATTCCGCATAGCGAGCGAAGCAGTATTTTAATCGGTAGAAATGCGGAAACATTGCGTAGTATTCAGAATCTTTTGTCGACAGCGCTTCATCATAAAGAAGCGTCAACTGTTCGAGTTAATTTGGATATTGCGGACTATAAAAAGCAGCATGCTGAAAAAATTGCCGAAAAGGCGCGCGGCTGGATTGAGGAAGTTCGACGAACTGGTGAGTCAAAGGTAGTGGACTTGAATGCTGCTGATCGCTGGACAGTGCATCACTTGGCTGGTGAATATAGCGATATTGATACGCATTCTGAAGGTGAAGGTCGCGAACGACGGCTGATTATTAGTCAGAAGAGTTCTTAGTGTCTTTAAAGACTATTCTGGAGTACAGAACGTAATTCCAAACGAGGCTGACTACTGTGGCGGTTAATTTGCTAATTAATAGGGCAAGTGATTTATTTAATCCGAAGTTTATGAATATCGGCGTGATAATAGCGATAATAATTGTCTGAATTACCCATAAGCCAAATAGTGTAACTGCGACGAATAAAAGAAATTGTTTTTTCAAGTTTTGGGATGTTGACTTGAAAGTATATTTTTTATTTGCAAAAAACGAGAACAAAAAGGCAACGAATGTTGATATAAAATTAGCAAACTCTTTTGGGATATTTAAGAAGATTGTTAAGCTAAAAAGTATGCCAAAGTCTAGTATTGTATTAGTACTGCCAACGATAAGAAATCTTAATTTATCGGCGTGTTTTTTTAATATCTCCTGCATGGTATTCCTCTATTAAATATAATGGTCTGTTTTTCGTCTCAATAAATATTCGCCCTACATATTCACCAATTATGCCCAGAGACAGTAACTGAACTCCTCCGAGAAACAGGATGACTGCCATTAGCGAGGAATATCCAGCGCCAGTAGAAACTCCGAACAAAGGGCGAACTAAAAGATATATAATCCAAATGAAAGCAATAAACGAAATAATGAATCCAAAAATAGTTGCCATTCGTAGCGGCGCGGTAGTAAAGCTGGTAATTCCGTCGATTGCTAAGTTGAGTAGTTTTTGGTAATTCCACTTGGTTTGACCAGCCAATCTGGGGTCGCGATTATAAAATATCTCTTTTTTCTTATATCCAATCCAGCTGAAAATCGCTTTTGTATTGCGCTGAGATTCGCGGAATTTTTGCAAAGCCTCAATGCATCGGCGATCCAGCAAGCGAAAATCTCCAGTGTCGACCTGAATAGGAATGTTGGTCGATTTCTGCAGTATTCTGTAATACCATTGGCTGGTTTTTTTCTTCAGCCAGGTTTCGCCTTGTCGATTGTTGCGGCGAGCATAGACGTCATCGTAACCATCTTCCCAATACGAAATCATTTCCTGGATGATCTCTGGCGGGTCTTGTAAATCTGCATCAATAATCACCAGAGCGTCACTTTTTACGTGGTCAATTCCAGCTATCATGGCAATTTCCTTACCGAAGTTTCGCGATAGATTTATATAGCTAATTCGAGAATCTTTTTTCGATTGCTCGGCTATGATTGAAAAAGATTTATCGGTGCTGCCGTCATTTATGAAGAGAAATTCGAATTGATAATTGGGTGTGTTTTTTGTAAATTCGTCCAAGCGCTTAAATAATTGTGGTAAAACAGATTCTTCGTTGTAGACAGGAATGAGAAGGGTGATGGTTTTCATAGTATTAAATATATTATTTTATTCTGAAAAAATGCTTAAATTTTAATAATCCAGTTTGATTTGGTAGTGGTCCATCGTGAATAATATTGCGAATATAGTCGACGGAAACCTTACGATTTTTTTGGATATGAAGACGTTTTTTATAAGCTGCTGGTTTGTGAATAATTGATACTAAAGTGCCCTTGAATGCAGGCCAACCGCTGCCGTGGCGAATTGCGCTGGCAAAAATCAACCAATATGTCAGTAAAAATCGTATACCAATACACCAAAATAGCTTACCCGGAACGTTTTTAATGAAGACTAACGGCAAGTTTTTAAAAGTATTGTAGACAGCTAATCCGGGAACTTTTTTACTACTAGCGCCAACTTTATGATAAGCGATAGCCTTGGGCGTGAAGCGAACTTTCCAGCCGGCTAATTGTGCTCGGAAGCTTAAGTCGACATCCTCATAATACATGAAGAAATCTTCATCAAATATATCTATATCATCAAAGATTTTTGCACGATAAATAGCTCCGCCGCCAGTCGCACCAAATACTTCTCCAGGCTTAGTTGGTGCGTTTTTTATGGGCTCGTCACGGTTTCTTGGTCCAGGAAGTCCCCACGTTGTGTAAAAATCTCCAGTTGTGTCAAGAGTTTTGCTGTTGCGTCTTTGTAAAATTCCAGTCGCAATTCCGCATTCTGGGTATTTTGATAATTGATAAACGAGAGCTTCACACCAGTTTCTATTAGCTATCGCATCCGGATTAAGTACTCCAATATATTCAAAGTCGTTTTTTAGGGCGTAGATTAATCCTGTATTAATTCCTCCCGCAAATCCTAGATTGTCTGAATTTTTGAGCAAAATAATCTTTTCTTTTTTATGCGATGATATATATTCTTCAAATACAGCAACAGAATTGTCACTACTATTATTATCTACTATAACAATAGTAGGTTTTAAGGTTTGTTCTATTAATGAATCAACACACTCTATGGCGTCGTCGGATCCGTTCCAATTAAGAACTATAATTGCAAGTCTATTCATAATGTTCTTTTTGTATTGTATAATAGGTGATATATATTATGAAGTGGTTAGAGGTTTTCAATAGAAAAAATAGGATTCTCCTAAGAGAGTTAGTTATTACGGATTTTAAATTGAGATATCAGGGCTCTGCTCTCGGATATGTATGGAGTGTTCTTAAGCCGCTTTTTCTATTTTCGATATTGTATGTAGTTTTTGATAAATTTTTAGGAGTAGGAAGGAATATAGAACATTTTCCAGTGTATTTATTGCTGGGGATAATTTTATGGAACTTCTTCGTAGAAGCAACTAATCAAGGTTTAAACTCTATAGTAGGTCGAGGTGACCTACTCAGAAAGATTAATTTTCCTAAATATATTGTTGTAATTTCTGGCACTGTATCCTCATTGATAAATTTGCTATTTAATATGATAGTGGTGCTCTTATTTGTGTTAGTAAATGGAGTCCAGTTATCATGGATGTCACTATTAATCGTACCACTAATAATTGAACTGTATATATTTGCTTTAGGAGTGGCTTTTTTCTTGTCTGCTCTTAATGTTAAGTCGCGAGATACTGGATATCTATGGGAGGTATTTACTCAGGCTGCATTTTACGCCACCCCTGTTATTTATCCAATGCAGATGGTTTCACAGAAGAGTAATTTTGCTGTTGATCTGTTATTTCTTAATCCTGTTGCACAAATTATTCAAGATAGTAGATATGTGCTTATAACTAAAGATACGATGATTATGTGGAATAGATTAAGCCCGCTAATGATGTCTGTGCCGTTTTTAGCTATAGCTATAGTGGTTCTATTTGCGGTTTGGTATTTTAAGAAGCAGTCAAAGACATTTGCGGAGGATATTTAGGATATATGAAGGACGTAGCTATAGAAGTTAACTCTCTTACTAAGACTTTTAAGATACCAACAGAGTCTAGTAACGGGATTAAACAGAAGACTATTAATTATATTAAAGGCAAAAAAGGCTACAGGGAATTTACGCCATTAAAAAATATATCTTTTGATATTAAAAAGGGTGAATTTTTTGGAATAGTGGGTAAAAATGGTTCAGGTAAGAGTACTCTATTGAAGTCTATAGCTCAAATCTATTCTCCGACGAAGGGCTCAGTGCGAGTAAATGGATCTCTTGTCCCGTTTATCGAGTTGGGTGTTGGTTTTAACCCAGAATTAACAGGTAGAGAAAATGTATTTTTAAACGGAGCTTTACTGGGATTTAGCCATAAAGAGATGGAGCTGATGTATGATGATATTGTTGAATTCTCTGAGTTGGCAGATTTTATGGAAGAGAAGCTTAAGAATTACTCATCAGGGATGCAGGTGAGGTTAGCTTTCTCTGTAGCCATTAAAGCTCGTGGCGATATTTTAATGCTTGATGAAGTGCTGGCTGTCGGGGACGCGGCTTTTCAGCAGAAGTGTTTTGATTATTTTGAAAAAGTTAAACGTAGTAATCAGACTGTGGTTTTTGTGACGCATGATATGAACGCCGTGCGCAGATTTTGCTCGAGAGCTATGTATATAGAAAATGGAACGATAAAACATATTGGATCACCTCAGGAAATTGCCGATATATATACGGAGGTTAATATGGATGCGGTTACTAGTGTAGAAGAAGAGTCTCATGACAATTCAGTTAGCATGTCTGTTGATATACCTAGTAAAAAAAATTTTACACAAGAAGACTCGATTGATATTGGCGTGACTGTAGACGGTATTGCTGAAGATGTTTTTGTGAATATATCCTTTGTGTACGGAGGGTTTGTATTTGCTGATCGCAACTGTAGAGACACTCCTAGTGACTTTATACAAAACAATAGGAGGATTAATTTCAATCAGAGTTTGGATGGCTTTAATCCTGGCAAATATGATATTCATATGTCATTGCACCGCAGGGCTGATGATGGCATAATTAAACATTTGCCACGAGCATTTTCGTTTATTATTACAGGTAAGGATGATTTTCGTGATGGTCCAATGAGAATAATGGGAAAGTGGAGTGTAAAGAAGAGGGGATAAAATCAGATGAAAAATAAGATTATAAAGAGTACTAAATTTGTTATTAGAGCAGCATTACATCCGTCGTACGGCAGTGAACAAGTGAGGTTGTTTCGCGATCGTAGATTTATTAATAAGAAACGATATGAAGATTATATTGAATGGTTTGATAAGCATAAAGTCACCGATGAGCAGCTTAAGTTACAAAGAAAATATTCCAAGGAATTTAAGCGACGTCCATTGATTAGTATTTTGTTACCGACATACAATACAAATCCAGTATATCTGCGTGGCTGTATTGACTCTGTCCTATCTCAGAGTTATGACAACTGGGAGTTGTGTATTTCTGATGATAATTCTACTAGCGATCAAACAAAGAGTGTTATAAATGAATATGTAGAAAAGTATAATAATATTAAGGCTACATTTCGTAAAGAAAATGGTCATATATCAAAGTCATCTAATACAGCTCTTTCGATGGCTAAGGGTGACTATATATCATTACTCGATCATGATGACATTTTACCTCCCAACGCCTTGTTTGAAGTGGTTGATGTTATAAATAAAAATCCTGACGTAGATCTTATTTATACAGATGAAGACAAGATCGATAGTGACGGTATTCATATAGAACCATTTTTTAAACCTGACTGGAGTCCTGATTTTATGAATTCATGCAACATGGTAACGCATTTTGCTACCATAAAAGCAGGTGTAATTAGAAGTGTTAATGGATTTACCGTCGGAACACATGGCGCGCAAGATTGGGATTTATTTTTGAAGATTTCTGCTAAAACTAATAACATTTATCATATTCCGAAAATTTTATATCATTGGCGTAAATCTGAGACATCTACTGCTATGAATGCTGATAGTAAACCATATGCTTATATAAATCAAAAAAATGTCCTTCGTAGTAGTGTAAGGCAAAGAGGAGAAAATGCTTATATAGATTCTCATGTTGCGTTAGGATTTTGGCGTAAAAAATATGTAATTCCGACAAACCCGTTGGTGTCAATTATCATACCAACCAAGGATAATTTTAGATATATAAAAAAGTGCATAGATTCAATTATTGAAAATACTTCGTATCCATATTTTGAAATAATAATTGTAGATACGGGATCTATAGATTCTCGAGTAAATGATTTTTATGAAAAATTGATAGATAATAATAGCAATGTGCATGTTATTAAATACAAGAAGAAATTCAATTTTTCAGATGCATGTAACTATGGTGTAAATAATTCTAGTGGAGAATATCTACTATTCCTTAATAATGACACGGAGGTTATTACTCACGACTGGATTCAGTCATTGCTTGAGCATGCTCAGCGTCCAGAAATAGGGATGGTTGGACCTAAGCTTATATTTGAGGATAAGACAATACAGCATGCTGGAATAGTCTTATCTGAAAGAGATATCGCATTCCATCCGTTTTATGGTCAAGATGAGCGTACAGATATATTTACGTATATTTATACCGCCAATATTCGTAATGTATCGGCAGTAACTGGTGCTTGTTGTATGATTAGTCGTGATAAGTTCAACAAGGTGGGCGGGTTTGATAATAAACTTCGTATAACGTATAACGATGTAGATCTTAACCTTAAATTACGCAAAGAAGGCTATTATAATGTCTACACTCCATACGCAGAGTTATTCCATTATGAGTCTAAGAGTGTTGGTCGCATAAACACGAGTGAGAGAGACACTAGCGAACTAGAGAGTGCTCAAAAAGAGATGCGTAAGAGATGGGGCGAATACTTGAAGAGGGATCCATTCTATAATGATAATTTTGAGCAATTTGGTCCGGGATATAGGTTGCCTGAATAACGTTAACTATTAATTATAAATAGCCGCGATAGTAAGTTGTACTGTCGCGGCTATTATACTTAGTATATTCCTGATGATGTAGATATGTGGCTGGCCCATGATTGTTGACCGTCGCCCCATCCATGTACTTCGACGGTATTATTGGTTGTACCTCTGTATTTGACATAATAGATAGTGTCTTTTCCTCTTCCTTGCAAGTCGGCTGCTACTATGTCGTTTGATCCTATCACATAGCCAGATTCTGGGTAATTGCTTGCGGTGTGACGCACCCAGTTTTTTAATGAAGAATCCCACACGTGAAATTCGATAAGACCGCTCGTAGTATTATCGTATTTAACATATATAAATTCATCTTTTTTATCTCCATCAAGATCTGCCGCAATAACTCTTCCTGTGTTCATGCTAGCTGAAGGGTGGCTTGTTGCTGTGTGTCTAAACCAACTAGTTCCATTATTATTCCAACCATGTACTTCAATCATGCCGGAATTAGTCTGCTCATAATTAATCAGATAATATTCGTCATTACCATCGCCATCAGTATCTGCTGTTATAACTTCAGAAAATAGCGGATCAATAGGTCCGGCAGATGTTGCAGTGTGAGCTAGCCAACGCAATCCATCTTGAGTCCACGTATGAAACTCTACTCTACCACTTGCAGTTCCATTATAATCAACCTTTGTTAATACGGTATTTTTGCTATTAACCTTCCTTGATATAACCTTGCTGTACTGCTGATTAAAGGTGTATGAGTTTGTCGCTGTATGCTGAGACCATGCCTGTAAGTTACTATTGGCCCATGTATGCATTTCGGCACATTTACTGCCAGTATTATTAGGGACGGATATAGTTAAGGTGTCATTATTTCCATTTATCCTAGTTGGTATAATTCTAGCGCCAGTTTCTACGTTAGGTATATTCTGTCCGTTTTTACAAGAGAATGAACTGCTTGATCTGGTATCTCCAAACCAGTCTGTAAAGTAGTTATAAAAGTTACGATTACCATAGGCGCTACACCCATCACCTACGCCATACCCAGATGACATAGCAGCGGCATTTGGTTGATATGGTGTATAACTATAAAGAGCGGCGGTTGTCCAATTCTGAATATTTACACTAGATCCTCCGCAAGCAGCATTTGGACTCCATTGAACGAAATTTACGCCTGTTGTATATGGTGAAAACCAATTAGGATTACGTGTTATTATGTAGTGAAAGTGTTTCGCTGCCCATTCTAGCTGGTTTTCTAGACCAAAATATTTACTATCACACGCGGCGGTGTCTGGACATCCATAGCCAGTTGCGCTTTTGAATTGCCCACGAGTTGGCCACGTGTCAGTAACTAGGGCTTGCTCTTTTTGGAGCAAAACTATTAAAAGCTGTGGGTTTACATGATATTTTTGAGAGACATCAAAGATTAATTGAGCAGCGCTTCTTCCATCTTTTGTTTTATAATCACGGAGACATGTGTATGGAGGACTATGCCACCCTTTCGATGCGGCATACTGGGCGTGAGTTATATCGGGTCTTCCAAACTCACTGGCTGGTTTGGCGCCATTTGTGTCACATTGGGGAACTTTACTATTTAAAAATGACTGAATTTGGTCTGCACTCATGGATCCGTAATTTGTCGCTACGGCATCATCCATAATATTTCCTGGGTCAAAATCATTTAATACTGCAGATGCTGGCGTAGAAGATAATATCGTTCCTAAGCATATTGACGTAAGTATGCCTAATTTTAATATTAATTTCTTCATATAGTTATTTCTCCTTCAGTATCTCCAGTCACGTTGTTGTCTTCATAATGAATGTTTATTGTCCATTTTCCAGGTGACAATTGAGATAACGGAACGTTAAATCCTTTACAGCTAGACGTACTTGGCCCAGCCTGCAGCTCTACGCTATTGGAGTACGTTTGTCCGCTAATATTGTGCATTGATAACGTACATCTTCCGCTTGATGATATAGTTTGGATCAAACTACGGATATAAAGAGTGTTTGAATCTTTATCGACTGTTGTAGTTGTTATACTTACTCCAACTGTTGGTTTTTTTCCGTTGGATGATGGAGTCGGTTCTGGCGAAGGATCGCTTCCTTGTAGTGTTTTAGATTTTTGACCTGATGACTCTTTTCCTGACTTATTGGATGCATCATTTAATGATCTTTTTTTTATGTCTTGACCAGCTGTTTTCTGTTCCTCGGTGACCGCGTTAAATTGATTCTGGATGAAGGGCCAGAACTTAAATTTATAGGAAATTAAGCCATAGCCTGTTATAGACAATAGTATAACAGCTATCAGAATCAATACTTTATTTTTTTTATTTTGTTTTTTCTGTATTTTCATAATTGTTACCTAATCAACACTACTATAGCAGATATGGATAAAACGGTAAAGCTTTAAAAAGTTCTTTTATAGAATAAAATATCTCCATTATGTACAGTGACTTTATCGATTAGTTCATAGCAAGGTAGCTGTAGTGGCGTCGTAGATAATACACGAGTAACAGATTTTCCTATATGATTACTACAACTCAATTTTGCAATAAATACATCCGGCTGAATAAGTACGAGATCTTTATCTATGGTGTCAGATAGAAGTATATGTGCATACCTGTTATAAATTGTCCTATCTTTTGATACTTTTGACCAGAAATCTTTATCAGGGTAAGTATTGACTCCCGTAATTGATTTTCTATTTGCCATTTGAGGGAAATTTTCTAGCACGCTTGTGCCAGACAGTCCCCATGTGTCGTCACTAGACGAGGTAGAGATAATCTTTTTGATTATAATATTATCGTTATATCCGCTTCCTAGACCTCTATATAACGGCTGTATAGTTATTGTCGACATAATACATAAAGAAGAAAGCACTAACAGTCCAAGTTTTTCCTTTTTTATAAATATAAGGGCTAGTCCACCAGAAAGGCTTATTGCGGCTAATAATAATACGCGAAGATCTCCGGCAAAGTTACGATTGAACTTTACGACATATACGATGGTGCAGACGTAAATGATAATCACTATTGTTGAATATAGATATGGTAAATAGCGATATTGTGATGAAAATTTTATAGTATTGGCAAGCGTGTATATTAATGAAAAGATTCCTATAAAACCTAATCCAAGTTGCAATCTTGTTATCGGTACAAGATGCATCATGAAAGGCTTTGCTATTGAAGAGAATCCTGGAATAAATAAATGAGATATGAATATTAAGCAGGAGACAAAAATAGCAACTCCAACCCAATCTATAGTTTTATTTTTACGCCATTTGCTATATAAAATAAACAGTATAGGAATGATAAATGCAAAAGGCGTGATAATGAATGCAGACATTTCACTTTGATTGATGGATCCTTTACTTGGATCTATCGATGAAATGGATGCGCCATCCATAAGTCGGTATTGACTATAGCCAGTGAGACCGATTAGATCAGCCTGTGATGGAGCTCCCGAATGTACGAATCGTGCCCCGGGATAATCTGTACCAGAAATGGCTTGTACGGCATCTATTCTGGTGATTAAAAATATACCAACTATGCCGATCGCTGCTAGAGCGGATCCTACTATGAATGCTGTATTTACATATAGTATTTTTCGTACTTTTTTGGGTGCTTTTTTCCAAGTATTTATATAATAGCCAATCGCCACTAGAAATACAGTGATGATAACAGGTATCTGAAAGGCTGGGTACAATAGTAGGGCGAAGCTTACCATTGAATAGGTTAATAAAAGTGATAGTGTGAGTTTCGATATTATATCACCATGTTTATATCTCTTTAAAAAAGATAAAGATTTATTTTCTATTAATTTCATTATTAATAGCAGTATGACAATTCCCCAGACAATACTCATTATGGTAATGGTTTGGTACCACCAGAATATAAAAGGGGTAAAAGAGCCTATGATAGCGATAGATCCCGATAATACGTATTTATTGGGAAGAAATTTTAACGATAGAAAGTATATGCTTAATAGCAATGATGCTAGTAATAGCCACCACTTAAAGGCAAAAGCAAACTCGAAAGGAACTATTAAAAAGGCAAGATTTTGAGGTCGGAATATTGTTGACCATTCTTTGTATGGTGCATCAGATATAAGGCTCATATTCTTGCCAGAATTGCCAAAGTTCTTGTTGATTAGTGGATATCCAGCTTCTTTTTGTGCAATTGTGAATTGTGTAACGACTAGCCACTCGTCGCTGCGAATAGGTCGAGCTTCGCCTGATATGAGATTAGATGATTTACCATTAAGGAAAGAGTCATAGTATAAGCCAAATGAAGATCCAGATATCTTAAATCCTGTCGCAAAAATTAAACAAAAGATAATAGTAGACGGGAAAATCCATTTTTTATAAGAATCGTCTTTTAATTTTGTAAAAATAGAACGTAGAGCTTGCATAACATTCATTAGTATACAGTAAAAATAGCAAGTATAAAAATTGTGTTTTTTTGAGAACAAGTCTAAAAAACGAAAAATAAAAAATGAGTGATGCGCTATCTTTGTTAAAGATAGTAAGAATGTAAGGAGGTTACGTAATGATAAACATCGCATCACCCGTTATAGAGGAAGAGGAGCGTCGGGCTGTAAATGAAGTTATAGAGTCAGGTATACTGGCTCAGGGTCCAAAAGTCGCTGAGCTTGAAGAAAGCTGGGCTAAATATTGGTTTGCAAGGGAGGTATTTTAATACCTTTTCTAATACTGCTATATCCATTATTTATTAGGTTACGAAAATATATAAAAGTAGATACAAGCAATAAATATTTTTGTAGTTTTTTAATTTTGTTTTTTATGTGCTTTATGTTAGCTTTTTATACTGTTCAAACGATTTACTATAATGTACGGGTTACTTAATTGTAAGGAACTAAACGAGTAGTAATAGTTGATCATATAACTAATGACAATGAGGGGCTATTTATGTAAAAATTATCAAATATGATATTATATGATTAAGTAAATGGGGGTTTATGACTAAGAAGATATTAATATATACAGGGTATTTTATTCCGCACCTGGGTGGCGTGGAAAGATATGTAGATAAATTAACAAGTGCTTTGGAGAAGATAGGGTATCAATGCACAATAGTAACTACTGCACACGATAATAGCTTACCCTCCAAAGAGACGATAGGCAGCAGAACTATATATCGATTACCTACGCATAATATTTTTAAACAGAGATACCCAATCATTAATAAACGTAAGAGTGCTAGTATTATTTCAGATATTGATTTTAATAGTTTTAGCTTTTGTATAGTTAATACCAGATTTCATCTAACAAGTCTTCTAGGTGCCAGGTTGGCAAAAAAGCATGGGATAAAGGTTGCTCTTATAGAACATGGAACTGCTCATTTTTCGGTTGGGAATAAACTTCTTGATTTTTTTGGGTTAATATACGAACATGTTTTGACTGCAATTATTAAGCAGTATGTTGACTACTACTATGGCGTATCGCAAAATTGTAATAAGTGGTTGAAACATTTTGGCATATCTGCAGAAGGTGTTTGGTACAATGCAATTGACTCGAAGGATAAGTTGCTGGCGACTAATAAATATGATTATTTTGATAAGCGAGAAATCATAGTTACATATGCTGGGCGTATTATAAAAGAAAAAGGAATCATCAATCTACTTAAGGCATTTGATAAGGTCAGAAGCGAGATGTCAAATCAAAAAATTCGGCTAGTTATTGCCGGTGATGGTCCTTTAAAAGATGAGCTTGAGTCTAGATATTTAGATGATAGTTCTATACAATTTTTAGGTAAAATAAATTTTAGTGATATCCTATCTCTCTTTAAGCGTACTGATATATTTGTTCACCCGTCACTCTATCCTGAAGGGCTACCTACGGCCATATTAGAGGCTGGATTGATGCGAACGGCTATTATTGCCACTCCTAGAGGGGGGACGGAAGAAGTGATTATTGACAAGCGCCATGGTATAATAGTTGACGGTAGTGTGGATAGTTTAAAGATTGCTCTAATGGAAATGGTACAGAATGAGTCTATGCGCAAAAAAAGTGCAGATAATGTAAAGAAGAGAATAGAGAGTGTTTTTAGTTGGCAGTCGGTGGCGAAATGCGTTGATAATAAAATCAAGGAGAGTATATAGTGTCTAAAGCGGTAAAGTTCGTAATAGTTGGTGCTGGAAATATATCAAATACAAGACATATCCCAGCACTCAAGAAAATCAAGAATGCTGAGATATTTGGTGTTATAAGTAATAAAATAGAGCGAGCCAGAAAGACAGCTAAAAAACACAATATTCCTCACGTGTCTCAAATAAAAGAATCTTCTGACGGTTTAGTTGTGGTTAATGCTGATTGGATGAATGATGCTGATGCCTGGGTGATAGGTGCTCCTCCACACCTTCATTATCCATTGGTTAAATTGGGTTTATCTCTTGATAAGCATGTACTCGTAGAGAAGCCAATGATGATGAATGAAGGTGAATGCAACGAGTTGATAAAACTGGCTAAGAGTAAGAATAAAGTGTTCTATGTTATGCATAACTTCCAGTATGCAAATAAGATGCTAAAACTAAATGACATTATTGAGTCTAAAAAACATGGTGAAGTGGTGTCTATTACTGAAGTACAGTTTACTAATCATGACCGTCGACTGCCAGAGTGGTATAATGATTTACCTTTGGGTCTGTTTTATGATGAGGCTGCTCATTTCTTGTATCTTCCAGAGAGACATGTTGGCAAGTTGCAAATACAGCATGCACATGCGGTGTATGGTAACGCTAAGAAGGAGACCACTCCAGTAACTCTTTCGGTCAATGCTATGGCGGGTAAAGTTCCATTAACAATGTTCTTAAATTTCCGCTCACCAGTGTGTGAATGGTATTATATGGTATCCTTCAAGAAAGATATTTACATCTACGATTTCTTTAAAGATATCCTAATTCACCTGCCAACAGACGGAGAACATCTTGGTAAAGATGTGTTGCGTAGCTCGATAAAGTATACGACTCAATATTGGGGGCAATTTATAGCTAACGGTATGCGCATGGTGATAGGAGATCTGTTGTATGGTCACGATAAGGTATTAAGTAGTTTCACGTCTGCAATTGTCGACGGCAATGTTGATAAGTTTTTGACAGCTGAAAATGGTAAGATAAATGTAGCTGCTGCCAATTCTATAATTGATAAGGTCAATAAGCGATAGATGAATATATTTCTGATAATTGCGTATGTTGTAGCGGCGGTTAGTGGATCAACATTAATAAAATTAGGAGGATTGTCAGCGGGTTCAGCTCATTTACTTACAATTCCTTATACTAATTTACATCTTCCTATAATGAGCCTGTTTGGTATATTGTTTTACGGGGTAAGTTTCTTTTTATATTAAACAGGTTTGAACTATCATTTATTTCACCGCTAACGATAGGACTAGTCTACCTGTTGCTTATGTTAACAGCTGTAGTAATTTTTAACGAAAGCTTTACTATAATTAAAACTATCGGCTGTATATTAATATTAGTTGGTGTTTTGATGATTGCTGCGACTAATAAATAGAATAGGATATAGGGAAGTATTAATAAAAATTATCTTCTAACAGATAGCCTAATTGATAATTCTTGATGTAGGTCGCGTAGTCTGCGCTCGTTTTGGTCGATACGTTGGCGTTGGTTGTTGGAGATATAGAATAGAAAAATAATCGTCGTAGTTTGTAAAATATCAAACAAGCTTAATTCTGATGAATCAAGTGGCGGATGCCCAAGTGAGATGTTGTATATCGGGAACGACCCCATCAAGGAAACCATGATGACTAGCCAAATAATGAGTTGATGACGAAAGCGTGCCGGGCTGACTTTACGCAGTTTGTATTGAGTGATTATATTGATTAGTGCCGCCAGAATAATCGGCACATTGAGTAGTATGAGGATAAGATATCTCATTCAAATAACTCCGTTAAGCGTTGCTTAAATAGTCGTTTGATAATATTGATGGCGTTCCAGTTGTTTTGACCTTTGGCTCGGGAATAGTCGGTGTAAATTGCTTTAATCGGGTATTCAGAAATAACCATGCTTGCCTGTTTAGCTCGCCAAATCATCTCTGAGCAAAACTCATAACCAGTTGATTTCCAGTCAAGGCTATCAATGGCCTTTCGTGAGTAAACTCGCAGACCAGATTGTGAATCGGTAACGTTGATACCGAACAGTACGTAGGTGATGAAGCTGAGGCCTTTGTTTCCTAGGACTTTAGTCCTGGACATGCCCTCGCTATTGATGAGTCGACTACCAATCAGTAGGTCTGTATTAGAAGTGGAGATTTTTTTAATTCCAGCTAAAACATCTTCTGGGTCATGTTGGCCGTCGGCATCCATAGTGGCGACAATGTCATAATTATTTTGTCGAGCGTAGGCGAGGCCGGTTAATGTGGCGCCTCCAGCTCCGGAATTCAATATATGATCAATAACTATTGCGCCGCCTTTTTTAGCTTGCTCAAGAGTATCATCTCTGGATCCGTCATTGATTAGCACGACGTCAATAGAATATTCTTTTTTAGCCTCTGAAAATGTTTTCTTAGATTTTTTAATAACATTTTTTATAACAGGAGCTTCATTGTAAGCAGGAATGATAATACAAACTTTTTTCATATTATTTATTAATTAACCTTGTAAAATAACTACCATATCCAGATTTAGCAAGTGGTTCGGATAGATTTTTTAGCTGATCTTTAGAGATCCAACCGTTATAAAAGGCGATTTTTTCAGGACTGCCAATAATCCTACCGGTTCGTTTTTGGATAACTCTAACGAAGTCGGATGCGTCAGTTAAACTGTCGATTGTCCCTGTGTCCAACCAAACATCTCCATTGTCTAAGGTTTGAACTTGCAATTTACCGCGACGTAAGTATTCTGCATTAATGGATGTAATTTCTAATTCTCCTCGAGCTGACGGCTTTACGTTTTTAGCAATCTCTACTACGTCATTATCATAAAAATATAAGCCAACAACTGCGAAGTGGGATTTTGGGGAAGTTGGTTTTTCTTCAATTGATATTGCCTGATTTTGGTCATCAAATTCAACGACACCATACCTTTCTGGGTCAGATACTTTATAGGCAAAAACCGTGCCTCCGTCGGGATTTGTACATTCCCGCAGAGACTCATCTAAACGCTCTCCATAAAATATATTATCTCCCAGTACTAGGGCTACTTTATCGTCACCAATAAAATCTTCACCAATAATAAAAGCTTGCGCCAGACCATCTGGAGTGGGCTGAACAGCGTATTCTAGATTTATACCCCATTGTGATCCGTTGCCAAGAAGCCTCTTGAAGCCGTCTTGGTCATCTGGAGTGGTAATTACGAGAATGTCACGAATTCCCGCTTGCATTAATGTGGTAAGCGGATAATAAATCATTGGCTTGTCGTAAATAGGCATTAATTGCTTGCTTATGGCCTGAGTAATTGGCCATAATCGCGTACCCGATCCACCCGCTAAAATTATTCCCTTCATCATATTCTCCTTTGTGTTGTATGATTATATATCTATGATTCGACAGTATCAAGGTTAAACGGTTTTGAGATTTATAAATGTTACATTTTAAGCGTTGTTTAATATATATTGCCTTAAATCCTCTTCCCAGTTACGGCTTTGAAATCCTGTAGAGTGCAGTTTATCTAGACTCATATCACTATTGAGTGGTCGTGGCGCAACCCCCGGCTTGTTGGCAAAATATTCTGCGGTAGTTGTATTAGAAACGATTAAGTCTTTATGATTAGATAATTCAAATATTTTTCTAGTAATGTCTGCCCAAGAAGCGAGTGGTCCGTCATTTGTTGCATTGTAAGTTCCGAATGGAGCTTTAGTTGACAATAAATGATCTATAATACGCACTAGCTCACTGGTGAACGTTAAGCGACCTATTTGGTCATTAACAACGGTTGGTGAGATATTCTTTTCTGCCAATCCTAGCATGGTGCGGACAAAATTTTTGCCTTCACCAATTACCCATGTAGACCGAAGTAGATAGAAGCGGTCTAATTGTTCGACCAATAGGTCTCCTGCGGCCTTACTCTGACCATAGACACTAAGAGGGCTAAGCGACTCGTCCTCTGTGTGAGGTTTTTTGGTTCCATCGAATACGTAATCGCTGGAAATGTGAACCATTGTCATATCATATTTTCGGCATACTCGAGTAAGGTTAGACACTGCAGATGCATTAACTTTCCAAGATGCTACGCGGCCTTCTTCGGTTTCTGCTGCATCAACGTTAGTCCAGGCTGCGGCGTTTATAATGATCGATCCATGTTGCCAATCGAAAGAGTCGACAGCGGTTTTATTGGTAATGTCTAAATCTTGATGCGATAACGCCGTCGCATTGGGAAAAACGTGCTGTAGTGCTCGTCCTAGTTGGCCATTAGCTCCAGTAATAAATACAGCTTTATTATCCATTAAATCTCCATAGGAATTACATTATTTAATAGTGGATGTGCGGCATCTTTTTCGGAAATAATTGCTTGATCCTTATTGATTGGCCAGTTGATATTTAGCTCTGTATCAAATAAATTAACAAAAGTATATTTAGCATCTGGGAACCAATGAGCGTCAACTAGATATGTATAGGCGACATTATCATCAAGTGTTTGATAGCCGTTAGCTACGCCTTTAGGAACGAAAATTGCCGTACCCGGATTAATCTCGTGCGTGAAAACTTGGCCGAAACTCTCACCTTTACGAAGGTCACACCAAGCTCCAAAAACACGCCCATTGGCTGTTGAAATGAATTTGTTCCAAGGCTCAGCATGAAGACCGCGTGTGGCGCCAGTTTTGTCATTGAAGCTGATATTGTTTTGTACGATATTGAACGATGGCAAGCCTAAGGCTTCCATTTTTTCTTTTTGATAATTCTCTTTGAACCAGCCACGATTGTCGTCATGTACGGGTAATTTAATAACAAATAACCCTGGAATTGACGATTCAGTGACTGTAAGTTCATTGTAGTCAGTTGGGTCAAACATAATTATTGTCCTTGTTTTGCATAAGCTGCTTCAACGGCGTCTTTTTGGGCGCGCCACCAGTCTTCGTGTTCGCGATACCAGTTAATAGTTTGCATTAATCCATCGTGCATACCGGTTTTATTATCTGTGTATTGCGGTTGCCATCCTAATTCGCGGCGTAACTTGCTGGAATCCATTGCGTAACGCATATCATGACCTGGACGATCGTTGACATGTTCATACCAATCTTTACCTTTACCCATTAGCTCACAAATCAATTCAATCACCATCTTATTATTAACGTGATCATTATCTGCGCCAATGATGTAGGTTTCTCCTAGAGTGCCTTTTTCTAGGATTAAATGAACCGCTGAGTTATGATCATCGACATGAATCCAGTCGCGAACTTGCTCGCCGGTGCCATAAAGTTTTGGCTTGATATCGCTTAAGATATTGGTAATCTGCCGCGGAATAAACTTTTCAATGTGTTGGTATGGTCCGTAATTGTTAGAACAGTTTGAGATAGTTGCTTTAATACCAAAACTACGAATCCAGGCACGAACTAGCATGTCACTGGAAGCTTTAGTGCTAGAGTAGGGGCTGGAAGGTTTGTATGGAGTGTCTTCTGTGAAGCGATTTGGATCATCAAGCTCTAGATCACCAAAAACCTCATCAGTTGAGATGTGATGTAGTCTCTTATCATGTTTTCGAATAGCTTCTAGAATGGTATATGTGCCAATTATATTTGTTTCAACAAATGGCCATGGATTACGTAAAGAGTTATCATTGTGACTTTCGGCGGCGAAGTGTACAACTATGTCATTTTCAGCGACTAATTTGTCTATTAATTCGGCGTCACAAATATCGCCCTCTACGAATGTAATTTGGTCAGTTACAGCTTCCAAATTAGCACGATTTCCGGCGTAGGTTAATTTGTCAATAACAGTGACTTCATATTCTGGCTTGTGTTTTACGGTGTAATGCACAAAATTCGAGCCAATGAATCCCGCGCCTCCCGTGACTAGCATCTTTGTCATAAGTATAGTATATCAGGTATAATAGAGAAGTTATAGAGGAGGATATTATGAAAGTTGTAATTGTTAGCGGCTATTTTAATCCATTACACGGTGGGCATTTAGATATGATTGAGGCGGCTGCAAAAATGGGTGATTATTTGATTGTAGTGGTGAATAATGACAAGCAGCAATTGCTAAAAAAAGGAAAAATTATCCTTGATGAAGAAAATCGACTTCGCTTAATGCGAGCATTAAAGGGTGTCGATCAGGTGATGCTGTCTATTGATGAAGAGCCTCCAGTTACGGAAACATTAGAAATGATCGCTCGGCAATATCCGGGATGTCAATTGGTGTTTGCAAATGGTGGCGATAGATCAGCGCCAGAAGTTGTTCCAGAGCGTGATGTTTGCGAAAAGTACAACATTGAAATGGTCTATGGAGTTGGCGGCTCAAATAAAGCAGACTCGTCTACTCGAATTAATCAAGCTACTGGACAGGAAAGCTAATCTCAGCTTTTCCGACCATATTTTTCATACACAGCCAAAGTTTGCTCTGCCATGCGCTGCCATGAAAATGTCTTAACGTGTTTCTTGCCTTTTTTAACGAGTTCATTGCGCAATTTGTCATCAGATAAGATGTCGTCAATTGATTTTGCTATATCCTCGACACTGAAAGGATCAAAATAGTGAGCAGCATCGCCGTGAGTTTCTGGTAGGCAAGTAGCCGTGCTCGAGGCGACTGGTGCGCCGTGTAGCATTGCCTCTAGCCCTGGCAAACCAAATCCTTCACTGAGCGAAGGGAAGCAATAAACTGCCGTATTTTCGTACATCCAGCGTAATTGCTCGTCTGATATAAAGCCGGTAAACACAACATTTTTAATTCCATGCTCATTTACATATGTCTCGTGGCGAGCGTAATTGCTATCTTTTTTACCCGCCAAAGCCAGCGTTAAATCTGGATATTTTTTCTGCAACAAAGCAAATGCGTCAATTAGTCGTCGAAGGTTTTTATGTGGCGTCGGCCTACCGATATACATAATGAATTTTTTACCAATCAGCTCGTCAACAGGCTCGTTGCCTTTTGGCAGTTCGTCTGCAGATTCCAAAGTTACAGTAATTTTCTCTGGGTTTACGCCGGTGAATTTAATTAAATCATTTTTTACGAAGTTAGAAATTGTGATGATGTGCGAAGATTTTTTCGCAACTTTTTTATTGACCCATTTATAAATTTGCTGCTTAATCCAGAAAACGACAGGATTTTTATCTGGATTTCTAAATCTGACAGTGGTCAAATCTTGCATCGTAGTAACAACTGGACTGGAATTATACCAAACAGGCTGCTGAACCATCGCAAAATGAACTAAGTCTGGATTGAGACTTTCAAGTTGTTTTTTAAAGCCGATTTGTTCAGCAAAAGTGTATTCTTTATATGGGCAAATAACTTTCTGAAATCTTGGGTTACTTGGCTGCCAATTGTCAAAATCTTTTGGCTTGAGCAGAATAACATAATCGTTTTTATTATCAATTTTCTGCAAATAATGAATCAGCCGTTCGATGTACCGACCAGTGCTAGTCCTTAATGTTCGGGCGTCAATTACGATTTTCACGATAATGTTCCTTCCATGATTTATCAACTATATTTTTTATCGCTTTATGGAAAATTGCAGCTGAAAATTCGTTAGCTGTGGCTGAGATTTTTGTAGGTGAAACTTTTTTTCCTGGAAGTTTATCTAAGGTTTTTATCAATGAAGAATCTGTTTGCTCAGAAAAGAACCAGCCGTTTTTCTCAGATTTTATATAATCAAGTGCGCCGCCGGCTTCATACGCAACCACTGGAATGCCAGATGCCAACGCTTCGACTGGCGCGATTCCAAAATCTTCGTGTGAACAAAAAATAAACAAATCTGCTTTTTTAATATATTTTTCTCGTGTGGCATTATCGACGAATCCTAAGAAATTAGTATGTTTATCAGCAATATTTTTTAGATTATCAACGTCTGGACCTTTCCCAATAATATCTAATTGCCAGCCAAGTTTCTGACAAGCTTTAATAGCAATATCAAGTCGTTTCATCGGTACAATTCGCCCCCAAATCAGACAGCGAGGTTTTTTGGGGATGGACGTTTGCTTGCGATTCTTGGCAAGCGGCGAAAAGCTCGACACGTCAATTGGCGGAAAAATAACCGTACTTTTTCGTTGGTAAAACTCTTCAATATCAGCCTGAATCCCCGTAGAGTTGGCGATAAAAACATCAACTTGCTGAGCGGCATTGAAATCTCGTTTTTTCAGTGGTCGAACTAGGGTTTTTAAGCCTAGGCGTGCCAGCCATTGTGGGCGAAAACTTGGTCGTTTGATATATTCGTCGTAATGTCGCCAATAAAAATGCGTTGGCGTGTGGCAATAACAAATATGAAGTTGATCTGGTCTGGATTTGCGGACGAATTTTGCCTCACCATTTCCTGAGCTGGAGATGATAATGTCAAATTCGCTAAGATCAAGCTTAGCGAACCACCACTGTCTAAGAAGTGGTAGCAATCGTCGAATTTTTGAAAATGGCCATCGCTGTAAATAGCCAGTAACGACTTTATTATCTAATCTTTCTCGCCATTCGTCGCTACAAAAAGAAGTGTAAATTGGCGCATCTGGGTACAATTTGTGAATTTCCAAAACGACCTTTTCGGCTCCGCCGCCGTAAATCCAATCATGAACTATGGCAATTTTTGGCTTACTCATTAATTATCTTTCTGGAAAATAACCAAGCAGGTTTTTAATAAAATCGTGATGTCCATCCAAAGACTCCAGTTCTGGACGTAATATAAGTCAATTCGTCGCCGTTCTTCAAAGCTAATACTGCGCCTGCCAGATACTACTGCAAGTCCAGTGAGTCCTGATTTGACCGCTAATAAAACGTGTTTTTTGTCGTATGCGCTTAATTCGTGCGGTACCAGCGCTCGCGGTCCGACCAGGCTGATATCTCCTTTAACGACGTTGAATAATTGTGGCAATTCATCAAGACTAAAGCGACGAATAAATCGACCAACTGGCGTCACGCGAAAATCATGATCAAGCTTGTCGCCGTTTTTACGGTATTCTTCGATTAGCTCAGGCTTACCGACCATTCGAAACACTTCTTCGTCAGTTTTGCCGTCAAACTTTGCATAATGCGAGCGGAACTTATAGACCTTAAACGGTCGATTGTAACGAGTGAGGCGTTTTTGCTGTTTGCCGTGCATTAAAATCGGTCCCGCTGGGTCGCTGATTTTTACGGCAATTGCCACCAAAAGCATAATTGGCGAGGCGATGATAATTCCAATTGTCCCGCCTACAATGTCCATAATTCGCTTAACAATTCGCCCATAGCCCATTAACGGCGTCGGATGAGTGTGAATTAGCGGCACGGAGTCGATGATATCAATAGTGTGTTTGGTGGTCATAATTCCGTCGAATTCCGGCGCTTGATAAAAATCCAGATAATGTTTCTGGGCAATTTGATAATGTTCGCTAACGTTTTTTGAGTCGGTTTGGATAATAACATCAATTTTATCCATGGTGAGCGCCGATTCTAATGACGAGCGTCGAAGCTTTTTTAATTCAATAGGAATGAACTGGGTTTGCGCAACAATTCCGCTAATCTTAAAGCCAGTTAACGGATTAGTTTCTATAAAATCAGCCAAAACGTGAGTTAAGTCACAATTGCCAATTAGTATAACACGGCGCGCACCTAAACCGCGTTTTAATAGTTTCAGACGAACAATATTGGCGGCGCTGCGGAAAATCATTAGTAAGATGAAGCCAATTCCAGTGGCGTAAACCGCGACAAGTTTGGCTGGGAATAGTGGGGTATTAGTAAAGAACGCCACGGAAATCATAATCATAATTCCAGTTATTGACGCCAAAAGTATTTGTCCGAAGTTTCGCAACGGGTGTGTGTAAACCTCTCGGTCGTATAAGCCAAAGAAGTAGAACATTACAATCCACAACGGCAACGTCATAAAAATTGAGGTAATAAAATCTATGGCATTGATGCTGATATGGAATGGTCTAGGATCCAGGGAGATTCGCAAAATATAGGCAATAGTAAATGCACTTAATAAAGCTAAGATATCAAGAACGACCAGAGCAATTTTGAAGTAAAAATCAGACTTTTTCCGCATAATCTCTGGGGTAATTATACAAAAATATGCCGATTATAGCAAAACAATGAATCGTATTTATAAAACTGCCAAAAAACCAGAAATGCACAAACATCGCTATGGCTAGAGATAAGATAAATTGAGCTTTAATTTTACGGATATTTTTTATGGCGAAAAATATAATTGTCAACGGGACAATTAGAAGGACGAATAGCCCGATGATCCCTAAGCCGCTGAGTAATAATATGTAAAAAACGTAGACTGTTTGGTCTGCTGGGACGTTTATATAAAAATGTTTTTGGATGAAATTACCGAGGTTGCCGAGTCCAACGCCAAAGAAGAATGTTCGTGGCGATGACAGCCAAGATTTTATAGCTAAGTCACTGGCGCTGAGTCTGTCATTGGCGGAAGCTTCAACGAAACCGGCAGGCTGGAAAGAATTGTTGCTTGGTGGAACGTTTTCGGCGGGTTTTGGCGACGGATTTTTGGTGATGGATTTTTGCGGAATCTTAATTTTCCCGAGAGATAATTGATCGACCATACTGACGAAGGTATTGTGCGCAATGAAGGGCGTGTTGGCGTATCTAATGTTGGCTGATGAGAATAATAAGATGAATCCGAGTAATAATCCAGCGAAGATGATTGGAAGCTTTTTACGGATAAAAGATGTGTCAATTCGTTTTACAAAAGCGATTATAAATAAGGCTGTGATGGCGATAAAAATTGCTAAAAATCCGCCACGGGAAAATGTTAAAGATATGGCGAGAGTTGTGAAAAATAGGCTAAATTTGGCTAGGCGAGATTTTGATTGAAAGAGCGCAAGGAAAAATGCTGGAAGTAGAGAATTGGCGAAGAACTGAGGTTCGGCGGCGAATAAATTGATTCGCGGAAATCCAAAAACGTTGGCTTTACAACCAGCACAAAGCGTACCAAATCCTGTTGGCTCAAAAGTGGCGACGATGAGCTGAATGATTGCTAAAATCCCAAAAACTAGACCGCTCCATAATCCGACATTGATGAGTTTGCGTTTTTCTGATTTTGACAATTCGCCGTAAATTAAGCCAGCGGATAATCCGACGGCGAGTAAGAATAATAGCGATAATGAATATAACGCGGTGCGTAGGCGTGCTTCTGCGAAAAATACGCCGACGACGATGGCGATAAAAATTGCTAAAAATCCGCCGATCAGCCATCGGTTTTTCAGTAATTCTTGGCGTTTTTTAAGTAGTAGTGGCAAGGAAAATAACAATAGGCTTACAGCAACGATTTGATATAATCCTACGCGTAGTGATGGGAAATCCAGAATTGATAAGCCGACACTGGGATGCAGGGCGAAGCCGCCGCCAAAAATAACAATAGTCAATATCCAGAATCGAACGTCGTTAATGTATTTTTTTGCCATATTTTAAGTATAGCGTATGGTGTATACTTTAGATATGAAACTGACGAAAAAGCAAAAAATAATGTTGGATTTTATCGATGGATTTATAAAGGGCAATGGCTATAGTCCGACGCTTCGGGAAATTATGCGCGCCTTGGGGTATAAATCGGTGTCGACGGTAGCAAAACACGTTGATAATTTGGTGGCTGCGGGATTTTTGGAGAAGCAGGACGGCGAAGTTAGGTCTTTGACGCTGAGCAGTGAGAAAAAAGAAGTTTGGTGGCAAAATTTAGCGAAAGAAATTAAGAAGAGAGAAGCTGAAGAAGACGAAAAATCACGCTCGGAAGTGGAGATTTTAAAAAAAGCATTGGAAATTGTCCGCCAGTAACTTTACAACTATTCAAAAACTCGCTATAATACAACACATATTCCGGGGTAGCTCAGCGGTAGAGCGGTTGGCTGTTAACCAATAGGCCGCGGGTTCGAACCCCGCCCCCGGAGCCAAATCGAATTTTAAGACCTCAACAAGTATAGCTGAGGTCTTTTTTATTGTTTTTGCAGTTATATATTTCTAATAACGCGGAATAGGTGAGATAATGATAGCTATGAATAATACTTATTGCGATGGTATGTGGGCTAGATTTCTTTCTAGTCAATGTTTACGGGATGATTTTAAGAGCAGCCCAAGGAGTAATGATTTAAAGGATATTTTTAACTTTGCTAGTAGTTCGGCGGAGAGCGCTGAAGATTTTGAGCGGCGATTTCCGGTGATTGCGCATATTGATCTTTATAGACATACTGCTGTAGACGGCTACTCATATGTTCGGCTGGTAGAAAATGAATTGCCAGAGATACGAAAGTTAGCGGAAGAGAGGCGAGAGGCTGATATCGTCATGCAAATAGATGATTTGATGAGGTTTATAGAGTTGGGTGTTAATGGCGCAGATGGCGATGTAGTTTTATTAGTCTTTGATGGTATGTAAACACTCTGAAATATTTGCAGATGTCTTAAAGCATTTTTACAGAACGCTTGTTTATAGTGGTTTGCATGAGAGCAATAACCACACCCCAGCCATTAGCTAGGTCGCGACTTATTACGTCCGATTCTAGTCCATCGCCGTTTCGAGCGATAGTTAATCCATTTGTCGACATAGTCGTCGTGCCGGTGCTGAACGAGGAGAAAATTCTTCAAAGCAGCATTGAAACGCTTGACGAATACATGATGGAAAATTTGCCATATCGTTATCAGATAACAATTGCAGATAATGGTAGCCAAGATAACACCTTAAAAATAGCGAAAAGCTTGGCGCAAAACCATCAATCAGTTCGTGCCGTAAGGCTGGCTGAACGCGGTCGCGGGCGAGCATTAAAGCAGGTTTGGCAAAGCAGTCAGGCGGATATCCTGACATATATGGATGTCGATTTATCCACTAGTTTGGATGATTTTCTGCCGATGATTCAGCCGCTTGTGGCGGGCGAAGCTGGCGTGGGGATCGGTTCTCGATTGATGAAAAAATCAAAGACCAGCCGCGGTTTTAAGCGGGAGTTTATTTCACGGTGTTATAACAAGATTATCAAATTGACGTCGCGGACCAAATTTAGCGATGCGCAATGTGGATTCAAGGCAGTTCGTCGCGATGTAGCGAAGAGATTTTTGCCAAAAATTAAGGACAATGAATGGTTCTTCGACACAGAGCTTTTGATTAAAACGGAGCGCGCGGGCGTGCCGATTCACGAGCAACCCGTTACTTGGATTGAAGATACTGATAGTCGTGTGAAGATTGTAAAAACTGCGATCGATGATTTAAAAGGACTTCATCGAGTTAATAAGGAATTGGACAATCGTTCGTGGCTTGAGAAAATGGCTCTTCCGATATTACTGATTGCGACGGGTGCGTTGTATATGTTTGGCGCGATGCATAATGGCATGGCGAACAGTTATTACGCGGCGGCGGTGCAGGCAGCAAGCCAAAGTTGGACGGCGTGGCTGTTTGGTAGTTTGGACGCGGCGAATTATGTTTCAATCGACAAGCCTCCGCTGGCGACGATGATAATGGGACTTAGCGCTCGACTGTTTGGTTTTTTCAGCTTTTCAATGTTACTACCAAGCGTATTAGCGGGCGTTGGTTCGGTTTGGCTGTTGTATTCGGCAGTGAAACGACAATTCGGCTTTACCAGCGCGATGATTTCTGCAGTCACATTAATGCTAACTCCTGTTGCGGCGTTGATGTTCGGATTTAATAATCCAGATGCTATCTTGACATTTATGCTCACCGCCAGCGGTTACGCATTTCTCAGGTCGTTAGAAGGTAGGCGTCCGCTTTTATGGCTTGGTCTGGCGGGGTTGTTTACGGGACTAGCGTTTAACACGAAAATGCTCCAGGGCTTGATGGTTTTGCCTGCGATGGTAATTGTCTATCTAGCGTTCGCCAAGCCGCCAATTGTTACGCGATTTCTACATTTGATGTTTGCGGGCGTAATTACGACGGTGTCGACTTTATGGTGGAGCGTGCTTGTTTGGCTGACGCCGTCTGGCAATCGACCGTGGGTTGGTAGTACGAATGACAATAGTATTTGGAGTTTGATTTTTGGCTATAACGGTTTTGGTCGACTATTGGGAAACCGCGGCGGCGGAGGTGGTGGAATGGCAATGGCAAGCCCTGGCGGAATGGGTGGCGCTCCCAGTGGCGGTCACGGTCCTGGAGGTACTGGATTTGGCGGGCAAACGGGAATATTTAGGATATTTAATAACGATTTTGGACCGAACATTGCATGGTTGTTAGTCTTAGCATTAGCGAGCGGCGGACTGCTCTTATGGATTTTACGCAAGACTACGCGGACTAATCGCGGGCGAGCAGCGGCGATATTCTGGATGCTTTGGCTGATCATTCACATCGTAATATTTAGCATGACTAGCGGCGTGATTCATCCGTACTACGTGGTGGTTATGGCACCGGCTGTCGCGGCTCTGGTTGGGATTGGCGCGCCGTTTCTGTGGGGTGCGTACGTCAGACGAAAGTCGTATGCTTGGATTTTACCGATGTTGGTCGGCGTAACGGCGGCGATTGCGATAATTATCCTTAGCTACGCTGGTACGATGACTTGGCTAATGTGGACGGTTGGTATTCTGGGAGCTATCGGTATGACGGGACTATTGGTCAATTTGTATATGCCGAAACGTTGGCTTCAGAACTTGGCAATTGTCACCTCTGTGGCTGCATGTATGGTCGCTCCAGTTATTTACACATTGTCGACCGTCAACGTCACGCATACGGGCAGCATTCCGACGGCTGGTCCGAACTCAACAGCGATGCAGGGAAGTAATAATGAAAAATCTCAGGCAGACAGCACGTTGGTTCAGTATCTTTTACAAAACCAAAATGGTGCAACTTGGTTAGTGGCAGTGGATAGCGCCAATGAATCGGCGGCAATTCAGCTAACCAGCGGTCAACCGGTCATGGCAATTGGTGGCTTTAACGGCAGCGACACGCCACTCACGCTTGAACAATTTAAGCAATTGGTGGCGGATGGTAAATTGAAATATTATGCCGCTAGCTCACACGGTCATGGCGGTGGTCCAAATGGCGGAAATAGCGAAATCACAAATTGGATTAAGAAAAACGGTAAAGTCGTTAATTATGGAGGTAGTGATGTAACATTATACGAACTGTCTGCATAGGAAATAAATTTAACCAAAGGAGAAATATTATGAGAAAATTAGATCAAGAATCTCAAACAACACCAGAAAATATCTTTAACAATTCGGAATACGCCTCGAACGAAAAACGCTCAATTAGCGTCGGCGCGGCAATGGGAATAGCAATTGGCGGCGTGGTTTTGTGCGGACTGGGATTTGTTGCGGGTATGCAAGTTGGCGGCTCAAGCGGAAGCCAAATGAGCGGGCAAGCTGGCGGTCCTCCAGGAATGAGCCAATCTCAAGGCGGTCCTGGCGGATCTAGGCAGCAATCTGGCGGAAATGGCAGTACGTCTCAAGCTCAATCTGGTCAATCGGGACAATCGGGTTCATCTTCAACTGGACAAACTCCGTCAGCTCAAAATAGCACAGCCAACACGCCGCCATCAGACGCTTCACAGTCTGGCGTGGCACCGCAACCAACTTCTCAATCCTCTCGACAATAAAAACCAACTTCTCAATAAAAAATTACCACCTCATCACGGGGTGGTAATTTTATGTAGTTGCAGGTTAGCGCAGAATGAATAGTCCTGCGGCAACTAATGCTAGGATGGCGATAACACCTAAGAAGACATTAAATCCTGTGTTTGCGAGTAGGCCGCTTACGGCATTCTGAGGCTTATTAGCTGGATTATGAGCGGCAGCTGACGGATTTCCAGGCTGAGGCTGCGGCTGTGGTTGTGGTTGTACTGCCCTAGGGATCGCTGATGTGTCAATAGCCAGAGTACCGCTAAACACAGCTTGAAGTCTTCCTATGACGGTTATCCCGTTTACCCAAGAAACATTCAAAATAGGGGATGCTCCGTTGGCTGGTAGCGATAGTATATGAACTTTTCCAATAGTTTCTGTATCGTTGATGACATCTTCTGAGTGAAATATATAAAATGGACTTCCCGTGATATCTCTCATTGGTGAAACAAATGATTTGTCGTTAGGCTTAACAGTAGTCCGCTGATCTTCAAGATGTAGGGAAGTTAGGGATGTTAATCCAGCTAGCGGACTTATGTCGGTGATGGCATTCTCTTTTAGAGACAGGGTCTTTAGAGAAGTTAGACCGGATAGTGGGCTTAGATCTGAGATTGAGTTGTGGTTTAATGACAAATTCTTAAGGTTTTTGGCAGCTTCTATTCCAGTTAGGCTGGTAATGTTTGAGTTGTCCAGGTTAAGATCTGTCAATTTTTCTAGCTCTACGTCAGTAATTTTTTGATTTTCTGTACGAGTTGTGCCAAGTTTTTCTCCCAGTTTTTTATTAAGTAGTTTACGTAGCTCTGTATCTTTTACTTCAATCTCTTTAGGTTGTCGTCTTTGGTATATACGAACGTAGTCGACTGACATAGTTGCAGGGAATGTGCCTGGTTCTTCTGCTACGACATTGTAAGCATTCGACCATTTACCACCAGGACCGTCGATATAAGTACCGCCAATTGCCATGTTAAGACGCAGGAAGAATGGTACGTCGAATGGTCCGTGCGGTGTGTTTGCGGCATTTGGTTGACCAAATCCTTCAACTGTATGATAGCTTTTTCCATCAATGAAGTATTCTAGCTTTCCTTCGGTCCATTTTACTCCATATGTATGCCAGTCAGTAGTATTTGAAAAGCCTGCCGGTAGGTCCGATTTGTGGCTATTCTTGTGTGTCTTATTGGTTATGGATTTTCCCCAGTGTGCATCCGCGGCAGCATAATCCAAATCAGAACCCTTTGTTTCTACGATGTCGATTTCACCATTCATAGGCCACCCGTCACCGTATCTTTTTACGTTAGGGCTCATCCAGAATGCTGGCCAGGTACTTTTATTATTTGGCATTTTTATGCGAGCTTCAAAATATCCGTAAGTCCAAGCTTGTTTATCTTTTGTTTCTACGAATCCAGAAGTAAAATCTTTATTTTTACCCTTATTACAGGTTACGCCTGGTTTATATAGACCGATCAGATTCAGGCTACCTCCACTGACGTTTATATTTTCCGCGGATTCTGTATAGCACCCCTGAACCTCACTAGCGTTCCAGCCTCCTATGTATGGAGACCATACATCCGTATCTAATGAATCTCCATTAAATTCATCTGACCAGACTTTCTCATATTCACTATCTGTTGGCGGATATGGACTTCCTGCGCCTTTAGCGTTATCTATAGGCAGGGCGACTAACGACCCACCGATAATAACTGCAGCGGTCATTAATCCAGCTACCGCCTTAAGTCTTGTATTCAAAAAACGTTTTTTTATTAACATTTTTTTATCTCTCCCAATATTTTGATATTTAACATCACTATAACAATAAGCGGAATAAAAGTAAAGTTTAATATGTAGCTATTTTAACAACAGAAATATAGAGGTGTCGAATACTGAAGTTTCAGGTTGAAATAAAAAATTGCCACCCCATAATGAGATGACAATTTTTCTGTAAACGCCTAAGCTAATTAGCGATTAATAGTTAGGTTTACTGATTTTAGAGATTTGATGTTGGAAACCGCTCTTAGGTCGAAGACAGAATTGTTCTTAAGAGATAAAGTCTTAAGGTTTTTAGCTGCTTCTAATCCTGTTAGATCGTGAATCTTTTCTGCTTCTGATGCGTTGTCGGCTGCATCTAGGTTAAGATCTGTCAATTTTTCCAACTCTACGTCAGTAATTTTTTGATCGTCTTTACGATTAGTACTAAGTGCTGCTGACAGGTTTTTATTAAGTTGAGCGCGCAAGTTATTGTCTGGTACGTTAACTTCTTTAGCTGTTCGCCTTTCGTATACGCGGACGTAATCGATTGACATAGTTGCCGGGAATGACTTTGGATATTCAGCTAGAGCGTTGTAGGCATTTGACCACTTGCTACCATTGCCGTCAATGTAATCACCGCCAATTGCCAAGTTAAGTCGTAGAAAGAACGGCTTGTCGAATGGGCCGTAAGGTGTGTTTGCTGCGTTTGGCCACCTAAAACTACTGACGGTATGGAACTTTACGCCGTCAATGTAATATTCCAATTTTCCTTCAGTCCATTTTACGCCGTAAGTGTGCCACTGAGTAGTGTCTTTAAATCCAGCTGGCAATTTTTTACCTTGGGCGTGCTTCTTGTATCCTGGTGAGATTCCCCAGTGAGCATCTGCTGCCGCGTAATCTAAATTAGAACCTTTAGTCTCTACGATGTCAATTTCACCACTGCGAGGCCAACTACCATATGTAGATTCGTTAGGGCTCATCCAAAATGCTGGCCAAGTACTCTTATTATTTGGCATTTTTATACGAGCTTCAATATATCCGTAGGTCCAAAATTTTTTGCCCTTCGTTTCTACGAATCCAGAGGTGAAATTGCCGCTTTTTTCATTGCCACTACACTTTTCGCCTGGCTTGTATAGTCCAACTATATTTAGGTTGCCGTTTTTGACATTGACATTCTCTTCTCTATCTCTATAGCAACTTTGAACGTGGTTTGCACCCCATCCGCCGCTACGTACATTCCAGGACTCTCTATCCAATGATGTGCCGTCAAACTCGTCGCGCCAAACAGGCTCTTGATTCCAGTTGGCGCTATCATTTAGTGGATAATCATCACTAACAGTATTCTTAGCTTGTACGGTTGGCAAGGTAAGTAGTGATCCACTGACAACTAATCCAGCTATCATTATGCCGGTTAATATTTTAACTTTTGTATTTAAAAAGCGTTTTCTTATTAACATACACTCCCCTTAAATTTATGTTAGACACCAATTATAACAACAAGCATAATAAAAATAAAAGAAGGATAGTCAATTTTACAGCAAAATTAAAGAATGCTCGTTTATCATAATAACCATCACTAACCAGAGAAAGGAATATTATGAATAAAGTTCAATCAAAAGAAGTTAATTTAACAACAAACGAGGCGTTAATTTTACAACAAATCTATGAAGATGGCGGCGATGACGTCGTAGTTTTGGCTGGGCAAGTTGGATTATCGCGTCGAACAGTAATGAATATTTTGGCGGATTTGCGTCGTAAAGGTTTGATGGCGATTGATCAGATATACGGTAACGCGTGGGTGCGATTAACGGCACGCGGCAAACGGTTAGTTCAGAAAATTTGGCCAGAAGCACAAATGATAGCGATGTGTTAGTGTGTGAAATTGTTGAGATATAAAGGTATAATATATCTGTGAGAGTTTTACTGATTGAAGATGACGTTACGATTGCTCGACTATTAAAAGAAGGGTTGGAAGACGAGTCGTACGCGGTTGATGTGGTGAATGATGGCAGCGAAGGTTATCGAACTGCTGTCGCCGATGATTATGATGTTATTATTTTGGATATAATGTTGCCAGAAATGAATGGCTATGAAGTTT
>ERZ772966.66-NODE-66-length-43847-cov-18.472917_pt1 | contig 43847 bp, 35 predicted proteins | sample MGYA00580680_ERZ772966 | MGnify/ENA primary metagenome ERZ772966 (study PRJEB29015, sample SAMEA2738055) | human oral metagenome | biome: human oral; feature: human-associated habitat; material: saliva | place: China | collected 2225 ...
AGCTGATGAGTGCGGATGCCAAAACACTCGCTGCTTATAAGGGCATGGGTTTGGCAAGCTATACTCAATTTGCAGTGGTCAAAGAAATCGGGCGGCGGATTTTGGGTGAAGATTTGCAGGAGCAGATGGTTCTGTCAAACCCGAAATCGGTTGCGGATTATCTGCGCCTGCATCTTGGGCATGAAAAAATCGAGGTCAGCGTTGCTTTGCTGCTCAACCGTCAAAATCAATTGATTGCGGTACGGGAGTTGTCGCGCGGTACGGTGGCGGAAAACACGGTTTATATTCGTGAAATCGTCAAATTAGCATTGGATGAATACGCCGACAGTTTGATTTTGGCACACAATCATCCGGGTGGTTCGGCAAGGCCGTCTAAATCTGATGTGCAGTTTACAGAGCGTTTGAAACAGGCTTTAAGTTTGGTCGATATTACGCTGTTGGACCATTTTATCGTGACGGCAAAAGAAACCTGTTCTTTGCGCGAACAGGGCTATATGTAAGGATGAATGTTCAGACGGCCTCAGTAAGATTAGTTACCTTGCTGAGGCCGTCTGAAGGATTATTGCGCTACTTCGTCGGAGGAGTCTTCTTTATAGATGATCTCTTCCGATTTTGGCTTTTCTTTGCTCTTTTCCTTCTCTTTTTCTTTATCCTTGTCTTTTTTACCGTCAGGAATGGCGGCATCAATCACTGCACCTGTTCCTTTAACAACCAATTTTCCGGCAGTCAGGACGGTTGTGGCAGCCAAATCAACAGCCGCGCCTACAACACAGCCGTTAAGCGTTAGACAAAGGAAAAGTGCCGGAGTCAGGCGTTTTGTGCATCTCAATGGCTGCATCCGCAGTGTCCTTCGTGATGATGGCCGCATCCGAGTGCTTCTTGCCAAGCGTCATCATCGCCGTCAAATTCTTCAACTTCGTCAAATTCACCGTTTTCTACCATGCTTACCAGCTCTTCTAAACTTTCTGCGCCTTCTACCCAAAAGCAGGGAATATCGGGCGGCGTGTCGGGGGCAAGCAGGGCGGCCTGTTGGTCGTGCCAAGCAATCCAGTAGCCGTTTTGCGTTTGTACGAATAGGGCATCGGGATGGATGGTTTCGTTTTCGGTATTGACCAGCATTCTGTCAGCGATATCGGTTTGAAAAGGTAAGGTTTGCATGATGGTTTGAGAATGTGAGAAAAGAAAGTATTGTAACATGGCAAAAACAAACGCACCGTCTGAGTCAGGCGGTGCGTTTGTATCTCGGCAACTTGGGTACGGTCAGTTTAGAGTGTCAGCCGCACCGGAAATGTCATTCCGTCAAGATTATTTGTCGTCGTTAGCCAAAACGAAGCGGTAAATAGCCGCGCCAACTGCTGCGCCGGCAATAGGAGCCAACCAGAACAACCACAGTTGTTCAACAGCCCAGCCGCCTTGGAATAAGGCAACACCGGTAGAACGTGCTGGGTTAACGGAAGTATTGGTTACAGGAATACTGATCAAGTGAATCAGGGTCAGACCCAGGCCAATGGCGATAGGAGCGAAGCCGGCTGGAGCCAATTTGTCGGTAGAACCCATGATGATGATCAGGAAGAATGCAGTTAGGACGAATTCGATCAGCAAAGCGGCCATCATGTCGTAACCGTTAGGAGAGTGCTCGCCGAAACCGTTGCTGGCAAAACCGGAAGCAACAGCATCAAAACCGGTTTTACCGGAAGCAATCAGATACAGAACGCCCGCAGCGGCAATCGCACCGATCACTTGGGATACGATGTAAGGCAACAAGTCTTTACCGTTGAAACGGCCGCCGATGAAAAGGCCGACGGAAACGGCAGGGTTGAAGTGGCCGCCGGAAATGTGGCCGACAGCGTAAGCCATGGTCAGTACGGTCAAACCGAATGCTAAAGCGACACCGGCAAAACCAATGCCAAGTTCAGGGTAGGCTGCTGCCAAAACCGCGCTGCCGCAGCCACCGAATACCAGCCAGAAAGTGCCGAAAAATTCTGCAAAATATTTTTTCATTTGTTTTTCCTCGTAAAGGGTGGGGTGTTGCCGAAGGCATGAATCATAATAATATTGTTTCTAATCGAAAAATGGATTTACCTGTTTTTTCCGGTCTTGACAAAAGGCCGTCTGAAAATGGCGACAAATGGATAGGGATATCTTGCAGGTTGAGTTTTGTTTATTGAGGCTGGGTTTATTTAATAGCGAGGCAAATACCGTTAATGCAAAAGCATTTGATTTTGTAAGAAATGTCGTTTACAGATTACTTATTTGCTTGTTTATTTATTTAATTGGAATCTTTGAACCCATTATCTGATTTAAAAAGGCCGTCTGAAAAGTTTTCAGACGGCCTTAATTTTAAACAAGGATAAATTAATCCAGATGGTCGTTACTTTGCGCCAAGATGGTACGGTTGCCGTTGTTTTCCGCCGGGGAAACAATACCGTCGGCTTCCATTTGGTCAATCAGGCGGGCGGCGCGGTTGTAGCCGATGCGCAGTTGGCGTTGGATATTGGAAATGCTGGCTTTACGCGATTTTAAGACAACGGAAACGGCTTCGTCATACATGGGGTCAAGGTCGCTGTCGTTGCTGCGGCTGGTGCCGGTAAAGTCTTCGGTCGAACCGCTGCTCAAAATATCGTCGATATAGTCAGGTGCGCTGAATTGTTTCAAGTATTCCACTACGCGGTGTACTTCGTTGTCTGATGCGAATGCGCCGTGTACGCGTTGCGGATAGACGATGCCGGGCGGCAGGAACAGCATATCGCCTTGGCCGAGCAGATTTTCCGCACCCATTTGGTCAAGAATCGTGCGGCTGTCGATTTTGCTGGATACTTGGAAGGCAATGCGTGTCGGAATATTGGCTTTAATCAGGCCGGTGATGACATCCACGCTTGGGCGTTGGGTGGCAAGAATCAAATGGATGCCGGCTGCACGCGCTTTTTGGGCAAGACGGGCAATCAGTTCTTCAATTTTCTTGCCTGCAGTCATCATAAGGTCGGCAAACTCATCTACCACGACCACGATAAACGGCAGTTTCTCCAATGGTTCAGGATTCTCAGGCGTGAGGCTGAACGGGCTGCCGATTTTTTCGCCACGCGCGGCGGCTTCGGCAATTTTTTGGTTAAAACCGGCAAGGTTGCGCACGCCCATAAAGCTCATCAGGCGATAGCGTTTTTCCATTTCGTTGACGCACCAGTTCAGGGCGTTTGCTGCCAGCTTCATATCGGTCACGACGGGGGCGAGCAGGTGCGGAATGCCTTCGTAAATGCTCAGCTCCAGCATTTTCGGGTCAATCATAATCATGCGCACGTCTTCAGGCGTTGCTTTGAAGAGCATGGACAGAATCATGGCATTCACGCCTACGGATTTACCCGAACCGGTCGTACCGGCAACCAGTAGATGCGGTGCTTTGGCCAAGTCTGTCACAACAGGCTGGCCGGTAATGTCTTGGCCGAGAGCGAGGGTCAGTTTGGATTTGGATTCGGTAAACGCAGGCGAATTGAAGATTTCGCTCAAGCGGATCATTTGGCGTTTCGGATTAGGCAATTCCAAGCCCATGCAGGTTTTGCCGGGGATGGTTTCCACTACGCGGATGGAAGCCACGCCAAGCGAGCGCGCCAAATCTTTTTCAAGGTTCAAAACGGCACTGCCGCGTACGCCGACATCAGGCTCAATTTCGTAGCGCGTAATGACCGGGCCGGAATAGGAGTCCATCACTTTGACTTTAACTTTGAACTCCGCCAGTTTTTCTTCGATGGTAATGCTGTTTTCCAACAACTGTTCTTCAGTTTGTGATGCGCTTGGGTCAAATTGCGGCGGCAGAAGCAGGGCGGTAGTCGGCAGGTATGCCTCGGTAAGCGTTGCCGAAGTTGGGAGAGCTATGCTTGGCGTACTCTCTTGGACGCTTGGTTCTACGCTTGGAACAGGCGTTTCAACGACTGTTTGTGTATATTCAGACGGCCTTGCGATTGTTTCAACAGATTCAACGGGTTCAATAGGTTCAACCGCTTGAATAGCTTCTGCTTCCGGTTGTACAGTTGCTTCCGGCTCACTATCAAACTCTGTTTCTTCGACGGCAGATTCGCTGATTAAATAATCGCGGATACTGCGTTCAGGCTGGTTGCTGACGTGCGCATTGACTTGTGCATCAAAAATCGGTACTTGGATTTTATGTTCAAAAGTAGGCGGTTCGGGGATATCAATCGGCGCAATCGAGGTTTGGAAAACGGGCGGTTCGGGAATATCGGTTTTAGCCATAGGGACAACCGGTATGGCAGGGGGCTCGACTACGGTTGCGTTTGGCGCGGCAGGTCGGGAGATATAAGGGGATTTTTTAACAGGCGCAGCCGGTTTTGGACGAGACGGCGTTGCCGGTGCGGCAGGTTGTGGTGCAACAGCTTCCGTAGCAGCTTGTTTACGCGCCCATCTTTCGGCGGCCGCTTCGGTATGGCGAACTTGACGGCGCAGGCTGGCAGGACGGCTGATTTGTCCCAAGTTGGCCAGAATTTCGTCATTTTCGATGGTGCGCGGAGAGTAGTCGCGCAATGGGGCGACGGCCGCAGCCAGTTTGTGGCGGGCGGCAGTGCGGCGAGCAAGGTTGTCGTGAATATCTTCCGCTTGGATTTCAGAAGGGAATGCCTGCATGGAAGTATAGGGGAGGATGGCTTCTTTTTCGGCAGTTCTTAAGGCCGTCTGAACGGTTTCGATATGCGGCGCATTGGCTTCTGCTACGCGGACATTGTTGGCACGCGCCAAGGCACGCTCGCGTGTGCGGCGCAAGATAGGGTCGTTGTAGTCGATGATTTCCATGCCTGTCATCGGCAGGGATGAAGCGCGCAACAATGGGGTTTCGACTTCGTCTTTGTAAATCGGCGCATTTTTTTCGGCCAAATGCTCGTTCCATTCCTCAACTGCTGCTTCGTGCAGGGAACGGGTGGCTTCTTCTAATGTGATTTCTTCAAAATTGCTGTTTTGCACCAAAGACGGGCTGTATTCGGGCGTTTCCATTTGTGCAAACGGCGTGATTTTAGGAATGCGTTCCGGTTTGGCAGATTTGCGGGTTTTAGGCGCAACTTTGATTTCTTCTTCGGTCGCTGCGATGTGTTCCGGCTCTTCGGTAAACGGTTCGGCTGCGTGCTCTTCGTCTGTTTCGGCACGTTGCATTTTATTGTGTTCGAGCGCGGAAAGCAGGCGGATGCGGGCGATTTTATGGTTGTCGGCAGCGCGCTTGTTCATGCTGAACAAACGTTTCAGGCTGTCCAGTTGGTTGGAAAAACCGACCGAGCTGTCTTCTTCGTTTATTTCTTGTTCGTCGCCACTAAGTCGGGCCAATTCTTGGCGCCACTTTTGCTCTTGTTGCTGGCGCCACCAGAACAAGCCGGCTATGACAGTCAGCAGAATTAAAGCCAATATTGTCCAAAGCATGCGTCCATCCCCTTAATTAAACGGCAAAGTCCGTTATTCTAACGCTTTTTTCGGGTAAACAAAACCAGCCGAAACAAGCTTTAACGGCAAAGGCAGACAGGATTGTCAAAGCTGTGGCTTGAGACGCGTATAATAGGCCGTCTGAACATTTTGCGGATGAGATGATGATTTTTCAAAACGGATGGTTTCCCGTTGGTGTCGTGATGGCGGCATGGCCCGTGTTGCTGGTGATTTTTGCTTTGTGTGCAAAGCAGGCATGGGTGTCGGTATCGCAGCATCGTTCCGCATTTTTGGTGGCTGCCGTGATGTTGCCGCTGGCTTGGAGTTTGAATGCTTCTCCTGAAAGCGGACAATTAGCAGGTATGAGCTATCATCTGCTTGCCTTGAACTTGACGGCTTTAATGCTGGGCACCTCTGCCGCATTCTGCCTTGGCATTTTGCTGTTTTTTCCGTATTTGTGGCTTTGGGGCGATTGGCATATGTTCCCCATCAATGCCTTGTCCGTATTGCTTCCGCCTTTGTTGGTAAACTTGGGTTTCCGCCATTGGGTATCGCGTTTGCCTGCCAATATCTTTATCTTTATTTTTCTGAATGGTTTTTGGGCTGCGGCGGTCGGCATGGTGTTTACCGGCGTAATTTTGGTCGGTTTGCTGGACTGGGCAGATGTATTTGATACGGCGGTATTATGGAAAACCGCCTTTCCTGTTTTCTTCTTAATCGCTTGGGCAGAGGCATTTTTGAGCGGTATTTCAACAGCCATTTTTATCGCGCTCAAGCCGCAATGGATTTGTACTTTTGATGACGACAGGTATTTGAAATCCGCGCCTAAGATTTGGCAATAAAATATGAAGGCATCCTTGCTTGGTTTTCAGACGGCCTAAATGACCGGATGGCCTGCTTTTTGAATTGAATTTTTAACTTGTTATGTTTGCTTATATTTTTCCCATTGTTTGCGGTGCCGCTGTCGGAGCTGTATTGCGTTGGCTGTTTGGCTTGGTGCTGGTGTCTTCGGCGCCTTTTTCTATCGGTACATTGGCGGCAAACTGGCTGGGTGCGTTGCTGATCGGTGTATCGGCGGAACTTTTAACCGATCCGCAATGGCGTTTGCTTTGGATTACCGGCTTTCTCGGCAGCTTGACTACATTTTCAGGTTTTTCTGTGGAGATGGTGGGTTTGATGCAGGCACAACGTTGGGGCATGGCCTTGATGGCAACCTGTCTGCATGTTTTCGGTTCGTTTGGTTTGACGGTGCTGGGGATTAAATTGGCTCAGATTTGGAAGTAAGTTGCTATTTTTTATTTGAAATATAAACTGAAGGCCGTCTGAAAATCTGTTTTCAGACGGCCTTCAGTTTAATCAGTTAGGGTTGTACATAGTTTTTTGTGCGCGCTAAATCGGTAATTAACAGCGGATTGTCTTTGCGCATCATCTCGATCAGCTCTTGGCAACGTTTGGTTGTTGGATCTTGCCAGAGCCAGTCAAGCTCGGACTGGGTAAGGCCGACTATCTGCAGAAATTGAACTTCGCCGTTTGGTGTTTTGATAGCGGGCAGCTTGGGGTCTGGTGCGAAGGCTACGCCGACGATGGCGGTTTCTGTATCCATTCGGATAGGGCCGTTAGTTGAAGTAAAGTGGTAAGCTTCAAACCAGTTGCCGCTTTCAAAAACGTAACGGCCAAGGTTATTCATCATGTTGATTGCCCAATAAGGCTCGTGTTTGGTGTTGTAGTCGGAATCCGGATCTTGATCGTAAGGGGGAGTACGGAAAGTAAATTCAAATCCCCATTTACTGTAATCTGCACCGGCAAGTTCTGGATTAAAGTAAAGTTCGCTCATGCCGTAGGAAACAATATGGCGATGGAAGGTTTGCTCTTCGCAATCAAAAATGTCGCTATTGTCCAGTGGATCGGTGCCTCCCAACCAATATTTGATTATAGGGCCGTAGGAGCGTGGTTTGACATCTCCATAAAGTGCTTTAAGCGCAGCATCGATGGCTTCCCAGCCGACAGCCTGATCTTCTTTAAAAGTTTGGCGGTATTCTTGTTCGTTCATTGTCTGTTTCCATGTCGTTGATAATTGGCCTGTAAATTAATTGGCGTGTTTCTTTTAGAATGAGCAGTTTCTAAAAATAAAGCGATTTAAATATGACATATTATTTGCTTTTTTAATCAATGCCAATAGGTAGACAGACAGTTTCTTGACAATAGGTTTTGCCGGACTCGCTTAAGTGTGCCGGTTTGTAGGCGGCAAAGGTGTAGGTCAGGTCTGCGCGGAATGTGTCGGGATCGGCTTCGGCGGTGTCGCAGTTGAGGCCAGTGGGAATATCGAGGGCGACTTTTAGGCCGTCTGAATGATTGAGTTGGCGGCAGAGGGCGGCGATTTCTGATGGAAGCGCGCCGCTGAAGCCTGTGCCGAATATGCCTTCGATAATGATGTCGTAACCTTTTTTCAGACGGCCTTCCAGCTCTTGCTTGGTAATAAATTCAATATGGGGCAAACCGTTGAGGCGTTTGTGATTGGTTTGAGCCAAGGGAGAGAGGTTTTCCCCGAGTGAAAACAGAATATCAATGTGCCAACCTTGCGCCTGCATATATCTTGCCATGACTAGGCCGTCGCCGCCATTGTTGCCTTTGCCGCAAACGATCAGGGCGCGTCCGGCTTGAGGATGACGCTGCATGAGGTCTTGGGCGGCAGAGCTGCCGGCGTTTTCCATCAGTTGGTCGAAACTTGTACCTTTATCGACGGCTGCTTGCTCGCGTTCGCGCATTTGGGCGGCGGTATAGACTTTCATGATCGGTTCTCTTTGCAGGAAGTTATTTGTCGGCGGTATTCATCAGGCGCAAGGCTTTCAGACGGCCTATTTCTTTTTGATATTCCACCAGTCCGATAAATGCGCCGTCTCGGCTGTACACGCGGATGGGCTGCTCGGCGGAAATGTCTTCGGTGAACTGGGGACGTTGGCCATGTTTGAGCATGGTAACGGCGTAGTCGTTCAGCTCGAGTTTGGGGAAATGTTGCACCAAGACATCGCAAGGCAACAACAGGGCATCGCGTTCGGCTTCGTCCAATTCGGCCAAGGCTTCGAGCGTGTGGCTTTGGGCAATGGTAAAGCCTGCGGTTTCAGTGCGGCGCAGGGCGGTCAGGTGGGCGAATGTGCCGATGTGTTTGGCGATGTCTTCGCTGAGGGTGCGGATGTAGGTACCCTTGCTGCAACGTACGTCTATCACGGCTTTGGGTGCATCAAACTCTGTGATATCAATGGAGTAAATCGTAATATCGCGCGCTTTGCGTTCGATAACGATGCCTTTGCGTGCGTATTCGTACAGCGGTTTGCCTTCGTGCTTGAGGGCGGAAAACATAGGCGGCACTTGGCGGATATCGCCTGTTAAAGCTTGGCAGGCCGTCTGAAGTTCGGACAATGAAATATCGGCGCGTGCGGTGGCGATGATTTCGCCTTCTGCATCACCTGTGCTGCTGGCTTCGCCCAGTTTCAGTGTGGCCGTATAGGCTTTGTCGGCATCAATCAGATATTGGGCGAACTTGGTCGCTTCGCCGAAACAAACAGGCAGAAGCCCTGTGGCCAAAGGATCGAGTACGCCGGTATGTCCGGCTTTTTCGGCACGGAACAAACGCCGCGCTTTTTGCAGGGCGGTGTTGCTGGAAAGGCCTTCGGGTTTGTCGAGGAGAAGAACGCCGTTGACCGGGCGTTTGGTGGGTTTGGCTGTCATATTAAGTAGGGGGAGTGTTAATGTTCAGGCCGTCTGAAAGCATTCAGACGGCCTGCGTGTTTTAATCAATTAGTCTTCAACCGGTTTTTCCGCCGCCACTTGGTCGATCAAGCTGGAAATGCTCATGCCGCGTTCGAGTGATTCGTCGTATTTGAAGTGCAGCTCAGGCGTTTTGAAGAGTTTGATGCGTTTGGCCAATTCGCTGCGCAAATGGCCTTTGGCGTGTTCCAAAGCTTCTTCGGTAATGTCACGCGTGCTGTCGTCGAGGACGGTGTAGAACACGGTTGCGTGGCTGTAATCGCGGGTGACTTCGACTTCGTTGATGGTGATGAAGCCTGCACGCGGATCTTTCAGGCCGGTGCGGACGAGTTCGGCAAGCTCTCGCATGATTTGTTCTTTGACACGGTCTTGGCGGGCGTAGCCGCGTTGGGGTTTTCTCATGGTTTTCCTTGATGTATGGCAGGCTGTCGTTTTCAGACGGCCTGCGGTTTGGATTTTGAAAAGCTGCCTATTATAACGGAGAGCGGTTTATTGTGCTTGAACCGAGAAAGGCATATCGATTTTTTGCCATTGCGCGCTTTCGTAGTCCAGCGCGTCGGCGATGAGGGGGTGTTGCTCCAGCCATTGGGCGTTGATGCGCAAGATAAAGCTGAGGTTGTTTTCATCGACGCGAAGCTGGGTTTGCGGCGGCAAATCAAGCGGCAGGCGCGAGCGGCAGAAGAGGGCGGCCAAGCGCAGGGACAACACGGCACACCACATGATTTCGTTATCGCCGATAATATCCGCCATTTTCTTGAGGTCGCCGCGATGGCCGATAACCAGTTGCGCCAAAATGGTTTGCTCTTTGCGTGAGAAGCCCGGCATATCGGCGTTTTCGAGAATATAGGCGGAGTGTTTGTGATAACCGGTATGGGCGATATCCAAGCCGATTTCATGCAGACGGCCTGCGCGGCTGAGGTATTGGTTCCACAGGGCAAGCTCTTGAACGGTTACGTTTTTGGCGTGGCACAGGCTGTTCATGAAGACTTGTGCGGTATCGGCAACGCGTTTGGCTTGGTTGAGGCTGACGTGGTAGCGTTTTTGGAACTCGGCCGTTGTCTGCTCGCGCATATCGACATTGAGGCTGCGGCCGATTAAGTCGTAGAACACGCCGTCGCGGAGGGCGGCTTCGGTAACGGTCATTTTGGTCAGCGAGAGTTCTTCAAAAGCGGCCATCATCACGGCCAATCCGCCCGCAAAAACTTCGACGCGTTCGGGTTTGAGGTTTTCAAATTTGGCTTTTTTAACCGAACCGGCTTCGATAATCCTATCGGCAAGATAACGCATGCCTTGGGCAGTAATGTCGGCTTCTTGTGGCAATTCGGTCGCCAAAACGTCGCGTATGGATTTTGCCGAACCGGACGTGCCGATGGCGAAATCCCAACCGGTACGCTTCATCAGTTTGCTGATGCGCTGGATTTCGATACGCGCGGCGGAAACGGCGGCTTGGAAATCTTTGGTGGTCACTTTGTTTTGGAAGAAGCGCATGCTGTACGTTACGCAGCCCAAAGGCAGGCTTTCTGTGATCAGCGGTTGCAAATCCGAGCCGATGACAAATTCGGTCGAGCCGCCACCAATGTCGATAACCAGCATTTTGTCGCCTTTGGGCGGCAGGGTATGCACTACGCCGGTGTAAATCAGACGCGCTTCTTCGCGGCCGGCAATGACTTCGATGGGGAAACCCAGCGCCGCTTCGGCACGGGGCAGAAATTGGGCGATGTTTTTGGCGACACGGAAAGTATTAGTGGCCACCACGCGCACGTTTTCAGGCTGGAATCCGCGCAGGCGTTCGCCAAATTTTGCCAAACATTCCAAGGCTTGTTCTTGAGAGGCTTCGCTCAGGTTTTTTTGTTCGTCCAAGCCGGCGGCAAAGCGAACCATTTGTTTGAACGAGTCGATGACTTTCAGCTGGCCGTTGTTGTTTTCACAAATTTGCAGGCGAAAACTGTTGGAACCCAAATCGACGGAGGCTAAAACGTTGGCGGGAGTGGTGGTCATAAAAAATACCGCTTGATTAGAAAAACCTAAATGTTACTTGAGGCTGTATCACTTGACAATAAAAGGAATACAGCTCTTTGATTCTGCTCATAGATGTATTTTATAATGCTGATTTTAAGCAAATATATCAAAGGCCGTCTGAACTTTTCAGACGGCCTAAAAAGAGAAAACACATGAAATCGGAAAACCAAGATTCCTTATTTTTATCGCGTCGCCGCCTGTTGCAAGTGGGCGGAGCCATGCTTTTGACGCCTGCGGCCGCTTGGGCGGGGGCGCAACGTGAAGAAACGCTGGCCGATGATGTGGCGTCCGTGATGCGCAGTTCGATCAATAGCGCCAGCCCTGCGCGGCTGGTGTTTACCGATGCAAGGGAAGGGGAGCGTTGGTTGGTGGCGATGTCTTCCCGATTGGCACGCTTTATTCCCGATGAAGGCGAGCGCCGCCGCCTGCTGATCAATATCCAATACGAAAGCAGCCGCGCCGGACTCAATACTCAAGTGATTTTGGGTTTGATTGAAGTGGAAAGCGCGTTTCGCCAATATGCCATCAGCGGCGTGGGTGCGCGCGGTTTGATGCAGGTGATGCCGTTTTGGAAAAACTATATCGGCAATCCGTCGCACAACCTTTTCGACATCCGCACCAATCTGCGCTACGGCTGCACCATTCTGCGCCATTACAACAATATCGAAAAAGGCAATATTGTCCGTGCGTTGGCAAGGTTTAACGGCAGCTTGGGCAGCAACAAATATCCGAATGCCGTATTGGGTGCGTGGCGGAATAGATGGCAGTGGGGTTGATTCGGGATAAATGGGATAGGGCGGATCTTGCGTGAGGTCGTTTTTTGTTGAAACCGTTTTATACCGATGGAGCGGGTTTGCAATAAACGGCTTGCGATTTGACCCCATGCAATTCCTTTGAATCCTGTATAATCAGAAAATCTGTTAATTCACACTTTCAGACGGCCTTGCGCAAACTTGAGGCCGTCTGAAACATTATTTATGGCAAGAGATAACCGCATTCAAATGTTTCCGCACGAATGGCGTGCCAGTACCACACTTTCCGGCGTTTACGCACTGCGTATGTTGGGGATGTTTTTGGTGCTGCCTGTTTTGGCGATGTATGCCGCTTCGTTGCCCGGCGCAGAAAACAATAAAGCGCTGGTCGGTATGGCGATGGGTATTTATGGGCTGACACAGGCTTTGCTACAGCTGCCTTTGGGCATGGCTTCCGATAAGTTCGGCCGTAAAAAAGTGATTTATGCCGGCTTGATTGTGTTTGCGGCGGGTAGTTTTTTGGCCGCAGTTGCCGACAGCCTGCAGATGTTGGTTGCCGCTCGTGCCATTCAAGGCGCGGGTGCCGTCAGTGCGGCGGTAACGGCTTTGCTGGCGGATTTGACCCGTAACGAAGTGCGGACGCGTGCGATGGCGATGATCGGCCTGAGTATCGGCTTGACTTTCTCCGTCAGCCTAGTGCTTGCGCCGATGATTGCCAGCTTTATCGGCGTATCCGGCCTATTTACGTTGACCGGTATTCTGACGGTAATCAGTATCGGCGTGGTTGCCTGGATGACGCCTGATCCTGAAGTGTCAAAAATGCACGAAGATACGCAGGCGCAGCCTTCGCGTATGGGCGAGGTATTGAAAAATCGCCAACTGCTCAATCTCGATTTCGGTATTTTTGCCTTGCATGCGGCGCAAATGGCTTTATTTACCGCATTGCCGTTTGCCATGACGCAGTTGGGTTTGGAAAAAATCCATCACTGGCAAGTCTATCTGCCGTCAACCATTACCGGCCTGATTATTATGGTGCCGCTGATTATCGTCGGCGAAACGCGCAACAAGCTCAAACAAGTGTTTATCCTGGGTATCGTCTGCATTGCCGCGGCGCAAATCGGTTTGCTGTTTGGAATGCACTCGGTATGGTTGATTACCGCTTATCTGATTGTTTATTTTATTGGTTTCAATGTATTGGAAGCCAGTCTGCCGTCTATGGTATCGAAAATCGCTCCGTCCGATTTGAAAGGCACCGCGATGGGCGTGTATAACACCATGCAGTCGGTCGGCTTGTTTGTCGGCGGCGCAACCGGTGGTTTATTGTTCCAAAAATACGGTTTTGTAGGCGTATTTGCCTTTTGTAGCGTATTGATGTTGCTGTGGCTGGTATTGGCAGTCATTTCTCCGGCACCGAAACCTGTCAAAAACCTCAGCTATCCGCTTAACGCCGAATGGCAACAAAATCCGGATTTGCTCTACCAAAAACTGACCGAAATTGAAGGCGTTGAAAGCATCAGCTTTAGCGCAGACAAACAAACCATTTATATCAAGGCCTTGCAAAAAGGATTCGACCAAGAGGCCGCCGAAAAAATTATCACAGGAGTGTAAAATGTCATTGAATAAAGTTATCCTCATCGGCCGCCTCGGCCGCGACCCGGAAGTCCGCTATATGCCCAACGGCGAGGCCGTCTGTAATTTCAGCGTTGCCACCAGCGAAACGTGGAACGACCGCAACGGCCAACGTGTAGAACGTACCGAATGGCACAACATCACCATGTACCGCAAACTCGCCGAAATCGCTGGTCAATACCTGCGTAAAGGCAGCCAAGTGTATTTGGAAGGCCGTATCCAAAGCCGTAAATACCAAGGCAAAGACGGCATCGAGCGCACTGCTTACGATATCATCGCCAACGAAATGAAAATGCTCGGCGGCCGCAACGACAACAGCGGTGGTGCACCATACGATGACGGCTACAACCAAGGAGGTCATTCAAGCCAAGGCAGTTACCAACAAGCGCCACAACAGCAATACCAATCTGCTCCGGCTCAAGAACCTCCAGCCGCCCCTGCCCGTCGTCCTGCCCCGGCACAACCGACCGCTCCGGTTGATGATATCGACGACGATATTCCGTTTTGAATTCCATATATATAAATTATGTAAAAATACATCATAAAGATCAGAGAGGAACCTTACAAAACAAGGTTTCTCTTTTTTTACATTAATTTTGACACAATATCTTTAATTTTATAGTATTTATATATGAAATTTTTGTAAATTAAATAGATATGTATAGACTAGAAACAGTCCTTTTTTCAAATGGAGAACGTTTTCCTCTATTGGTTAATGAGAAAACTGGTATTCCTGATTTTTATTCTACCTTATGGGTAACTGTAGAACTACGTAATCAATCCGCAGTAAACACAATTAGAAATAAACTGGGAACTATACAATGGATAATGAATTGGGAAAAACGGAATAATCTTGTTATTAGTAATCTAATTCATAACAAAGTACTCTTAACAGAAAGCCAATTAGAATCCCTTATTCGACATATGAGAATAAATGTAAAAAAGCAAAAGAATGTAATCAATACAAAAAAAGTGTGTTAATGAAAGGCGGGAGTCAATTTATTGATATTTATTCTTCAGTATCTCTTAGTCATCAATATAATAGACTAACAACGCTTTCAGAATACATATTATTTCTATCTAAAGTAATTAATGTATCTAACGAATATATCGAAAAATTGACGAAACTAATTAAGTTAATTAAAGAGTCAAGACCTAAAAATCATAAACCATTATCCATAGAAAGTGAGCTACCTGATGGAGTGTTAGATGAGTTTATGTCTATTGCGAACTTTTCTAATCCTAATAATCCATTTCAAGATATTGGAATCAGAAAAAGAAACCATTTAATGTTTATCTTATTAAAGGAATTAGGGATTAGAAGAGGAGAATTATTATCAATTCAAATCCCGTTTATTGATATAGGAACAGTTAAATCCTCAATCACAATTAGACGAACGCATGATGATAAATTTGACACAAGAAAGAAACAAGCTGTAAGTAAAACGAAAGAGAGACGTCTTCCTATTTCGCAGAAAATAGCTCAACTTATTGATGATTACATTATGAATTATCGTTCTAAAATTCCACAGGCAAATACACATCCATATTTATTTGTTACTCATCGAAAAGGAAAAACTCAAGGATGTCCAATTAGTACAAGTTCTTTTGATAATGTTATTGTACCAGCAATGAAAAAAGTAGATCCTAAGTTCTCTATCATTCACCCACATATTTTTCGTCATGAATGGAACTTAGATTTTTCACGAAAGGTGGATGAAAATAATCAAAATGTAAATCATGATTCTTCTCATAAAGATTTTATTTCTCCCGAAAAAGAAGCAAAGATGAGACAACATCTTATGGGACATACATCAGAAAAATCCGGGAATGTTTATAATCAACGTTATATTAGAGAAAAAGCAAATAAAATATTATTAGATCTTCAAATTGAGTTCCAAAAAAAGTTGATAATTATGAGTCAGAATAAACGTTTTAGACAGTCAAGAGATGGGTATGTATTTGATGAAAATGAAAACTTTTGGCGTATAGGCAAAGACAAAACGATTAACTTTTCTCAACCCATATTAAATATAAATAAAAAAACATTAGACGGGTTTAGAAAAACATTAGCAATATATGCCGAAAAATACTCAAGTTATCACGTATCTCACATGTATCAACAATTTCAACGATTAGTAATTTCAACTAATTTAGAAATCATTAATGTGTCAATAATCTTGGATTGGAAAAATAAACTGGGAAAAGAGCATGAATGGTATTTAGGAGCATTAAAGGGTTTTTTACTGTCATGGCATGAGTATGGCTATTATGGAGTTGATAAATCTGTTGTGTCGTTGCTAGAAAGCTTTACGTTGACTGGAAATGATAAAGGTAAATCGGTCATAATGAGATGCCCTTATACAGGAGCATTTACCGAAAATGAAATTTTGGCTTTAATGGCTGAACTAGCTAGACTTTGGAGAGAAGATCTTATTTCATTTGAAACATACGCATATATTCACTTACTTCAAGCTACAGCTAGAAGACCCATTCAAATACGCCATTTAAAATTTGAAGACCTAAGAAAGGAAATCTCTCAAGGAACATGGAATTATTTTCTACATATCCCTAGTGCAAAAAAAAGAGGAGGATTATTTAGAGAAACGCTTAAAAAACTTGCTATCACAGAGGACTTATATTTAATTCTCCTAAACTTTATAGAATATCAATATAAGAAATTGCTTAGTCTGGTTGATGAAACCTTTATTTCTGGTTATAAAATGAAATTACCAATGTTTATTGATTGGAACTGTTTGCAAATGAATATCAAAAATAGGAATTTTGATCTTTCATTATTAAACAAAGATATTTTTCATTATTCAGCTTCTTCGTTGGAGCTACACTCATTACGAAAATTCTGTATTCACCAAAAAGCAATTTCAGAAAGAACAGGTGAAATTATTCATGTAACAGCAAGACGTTTTCGCCATACAAGGGGAACAAATCTAGGAAGAAAAGGAGTTGGAGCAGCAATCATTGCTGAGCTTTTAGATCACACGGATACACAGAACGTCAAAGTCTATACTGAAAATACAGCTGATACAGTGCAATACATTGATCGTGTTATAGGTGCTGAAATGGGAAAACTCGCTCAAGCCTTTACAGGTAAAATTATTTCTAACTTAAATGAAAGTGAGAGAGGGTACGATCCAACATCTTTAATAACCAATAACGGAATAGATACGATAGGTGCTTGTGGAACAAATGATTTTTGTATAACCGGCTATGAAACTTGTTATTTATGTCCTAAGTTTAGGCCACTCATTGATGGCCCTCATCAACAAATCTTAAATAAGTTGTATGAAGAAAAGGAAGAACGTTTAAAACAAACTAAAAGTATAGATTATGCATCATCCAAAGATCGTATTATTTTAGCTGTTGAATATGTTGTTCAAGCTTGCAATGATATGAAAAGAACTATGGGAAGCCATTGATTATGAACAATCTAATTTTCACTCCAAAAGATAATAATCCTAAATCTAATTTAGAGCAATTTATTAATTTCAGTAAAAATCAGCTTACTATCTTTGGAAATGATTGCTGGGAAAACAACCAATGGAAAACAACATTCAGCATTTATCCAGTTCAGGTTCGTTTTTCCACAGAAAGAATTAAATCTACAGCTTATAAATATGAGCCATTAGCTGCACCATTCATTGAATTTGCCAAAGCCTATATTCGTTATACTTATTCTCTAAATCCTATTCGTAATTTAGCCAGACATATTGAATCTTTACGTATAGTTGAAATGGCTCTCTATAATATAAAAGGAAAGGCTGACATACTTCAGCTTGATTATTTAGTTATTCATGAAGTAGAAAATATCGTATCAAAAAAATATAAAAAAGGTACGAAATCAGTCAATAAATTAGGTTATCAAATTCAAAAATTATTTGATTTTTGTAGAGAAAATCAAATTACATCTCGACTACCTTTATGGGAAAATCCTTATAAACGCCCTAGAGATTTGACTATATTACTGGATGAAAAAGGAAAAGAATACCGTTCAAGTAAAATGCCAACTGATGAAGAAATGATGCTGGTTGCTAAACTCTTTCATGATGCCCCCAATTTAGACAAAGAAACTGAATATTATACAGCTGTTATGGCTCTACTTATGGTCGCTCCATCTCGTTGTTCTGAGTTGATGTCTTTATCTGTTAATTGCTTAGAATGGGAAGAAGATAGCTTAGGAAATAAGCAATTAGGTATTCGATGGATACCAGCAAAAAATGGTAAAGAGGGATTAAAATGGGTTCCTAGCTGTATGCAAGATATTGTTGTTGAAGCGGTTAAACGTTTAACAAATATAAGCTCTTTGGCTAGAGAGGTTGCTAAATTTGCAGAAGAAAATCCTAATATATTGATGTTATCCAATAAAGAGCTTGCACCATCCCATTCTTTATACCAAAAGCATTTGACTAAAAGTGAAATTGCTGAAGTGTTAGATATTGATTCCAAAAATAGCTGTAATACTAAATGGTTTAAAAATTTAATAAGTGAAAACGATGGAATTATAACTTATGAGATACTAGGGAAATTTTTGTATAAGAAATACACATCAAAATTTAATAATTGGCCTTATGTTGATAAACATAAAAGCGTGAAGGTTTCTGAGGCTTTGTTATTATTCAGAGAAAATGAATTTCATGATGATTTTTCCCCTAAAAGTTTTTCTTTTGTGTTACCAACGGTGAATCAAATTAATGATAGATTTTGCTATTCTGAAACTCGCCCTAAAACATCATTATGGGAAAAGCATTGTATAGGCACATCCAAAGGAGAATTTATAAGATTGCCATCACACAATGCAAGACATTGGTTAAGTACAAAAGCTGAACTAGGTGGAATGGATGAGTTAACTTTAGCTAACTGGGCAGGAAGAGCTAGAGTTGCAGATAACAAAGCTTATGATCACAGAACAGAAGAAGAAAAAAGCGAATCGGCTCGAGATTTACTCATTTCGGAGGATATTTCAATATTAGATAAAATTCATTTAAATCTTCCTGTTACCTATGAAGACTTAGGAAAAGATAGAATCGGAATAGCAAGCGTAACAGAAATAGGCATTTGCGAACACGATTATGCGATGTCTCCATGTTCTCGTCACGGTGATTGTGAAACATGTAAAGAGCTTGTTTGTATTAAGGGTTTAGAGTCTTCTTTAGGAATTTTAAAACAGCGCGAGATTCAACTAACAGAGCAATTAAGTAAAGCGAAAGAGCACCATAGAATAGGTGTTTTTGGAGCAGATCGTTGGATAAGTAACCTATGGTGGAGATTAACACATATAAAAACTAAAATTAAATTCTTAGAAAATAGTGAAATCCCAAATGGATCGTTATTACGAATGCCTGATGAGTATGACCCTTCTCCAGTTAAATTAGCTTTACAAGAAAAAGGAATGGATATAGATATTCAAAAACCAGAAACAGCTAAATTAGACGATGAGTTATATAGACTAATGGAGTTATAGTATGCCAAAAATTCTTGTTACAGAAGAAAATTTAGAAGATATCATCATGATGATTAAGACTTGGGAAGATAAACTAACATGGGATTTACTTTGTTCTAAAGTTTCAGAATTATTGAATATTAAAAGCATTGAACGACAATCGCTAGCTAATTACTCAGATATACAGGAAGTATTTAGCAAACAAAAACAAAAACTTAAAGAAAAGGCAAAAGCTAATCCGGAACCGAATGTAACAATGGATTATCTGCAAAAGCAAGTTAAGAATTTAAAGGCTCAGGTACAACGATTGGAAGAAATTAATGAGCGATATAAGCAACAATTTATTGTATGGCAATATAATGCATATATGCATGGAATGACGGAAGATAAGCTAAATAAGCCACTTATTGCAGTTAATAGACAACATCGGTAAACCGGATTGATTAAACATTTCATATATCATTTCCGCATCGCCCAAGATGAAATTTTGAAATTTACAAAGTTTGATTATTGAGGCGTTTACCACCTAAAAACTGCTGATTACAGGTCAGGCATTTATACTACTGTTTCCCTGATTTCTAACCATTCTCTCTAATGTATTTTTTACCACAAAAAGGCAGTTTTTTGATTCATCACTTTCAATCTACGCAAATGCATATAGTATATAGTTTTAAGGGATATTCCAGCCTAAATTTTGTCCATTACATCTATAAACATAATCTTGTGAGTTTTTGTTAATCCATTATGCTTATTTAATTTTGTTTGAGATCTTTAAATTGTAACTCCCCCCTAAAATCGCCCCGTACTACAAAACGCAATTATTCCACACAAAACGCCTCAAAATAGCCAATTTTAGAGGGGAGTTACAAAAGCGTTTTAAAGATAGGGTGTATTTAGCCATAAAAAATCTGCTCCTTAATTAGTTGGATTAGAGTCCAACTTTTGGGGAGCTGATCATTTAAACTACATTTTTCCGAAACAGAGAACGGACATAGGTTCAATTCCCGATTGCATACTCGGGGGCGTTAAACAAACCTCAGCCTTTATCACTAACTCCTGTGATAACAATGGTGTTTGCTCCGGAGTCTCCCGTTAGGTACATCCGTAATGCGTATAGCAAGTCAGGTGTCTTGCGGAATATTTCTGGTTTATCAATTTGTAGGCTGATTCTGGATTTTAATTCAATATTGTTAGAGATCACTATCTTCGAAATTTTCTCTATCAAGGTTATGTACTTTTTAGTCAAATTATTACTCACGGCAAAAATTATTTTGCAGTTTTCATCATCCATTCCTCGGGTTCTCAGCAAGGCAAGAAGAAGCTCCAAATGCTTACAGAGAGTCGATATCTGATATCCTTCCCCTGAATTGACAACCTTCTGGATGTCGAACTCAAGACAGCCATACAAGTTTCTGGATAAAGCCTCGAGCTCCTTTCTCATCAATTTGTTAATCAATGTTTTGGACCGCCAAAGGGCTATCGACAAAACCTCCATAGTAATGGATCTGGTCAGGCCCTCATTATCAATGGGGTCGATAATATTCTCCAACAGCTCTTGTTGGTATGGCAGTTCGGCATTACCGATGGCGAAAGCAATATTCTTGTAGTACCTCGGCAAAAGCGTTTTATCCTTCACAGCATCAAGGAGCCGCGAACGAACAATCCCGGGGGCATCCTTATGTAGACAGCATAGAAAAAAGAAAAGTTCCTCTTTAAGGGAGTCCGGCATATTTTCCGATTCAAGTATTGATATGATTCTTTGAGTACCTTCGAATATCGCGTTCCTAAAATGGTCAGGCACGTCTGACTCTGAAAGGGAGTGGTCATGATTCCAGATGGTTAATGCTGGAAATCGGAGGCTGAAGATTCCTTTTTCAGCATACTCCATGGTTCTGGAAAGCTTCCGATTGACGGTATCTTTTGCCTTCTCTTGGAGCTGTGCGGGAAAGCGCTCTGAAAATGATATATTCGATCCGGAAGGACCTTTTTCATTAGTAAAAACATCCAGATAAACCGAGCATCCTTCATATAGGGAATTTTCATCAACAGCCTCAATAAATTGAGAACTGTGGCAAAACACACTCTCTCCATCAACATTGACTCGGCAATAGTATTTCCCAGTACGATCAGTGGTTCCCCATTCCCAATAGCCGACTTTTCTTTTATTCAGGATAGATTTAAATTCCTGTTCATAATCGAACGAGATCAGATCATTCAAGCCTGCAATTTTGGAGCAACACCAGTCCAGAAGGTCAGAGAAGCTTTTGCCGTCTTCTTTCGGGAATTGCTGAAAATCGGACCAGCTTTTACGGGCTGGAAAATCTGGAACCGGCAAATTCTCAAGATCGGCTGCTTCACACTCTGATGCTGAGCGCCATTCAACCCGAATAGATTTAAAACCTGCTTCCGCTGAATCCAACGGAATAAATTTTAGTTCGTATGGATCATCCGCTCCATAGGTATAAGTCATCTTCAGCATGCAGGCTGCGGCCTTCTTTAAAGGGAATGCTGGCGATTTCAGGTATGCAACAAAATGTAGCTCTTTATTACCTTCTCCCTGCTGCAAAGGAAAACTGTAATGCATTTGTCCGGCTGGAAGAGTAAATGACTCTTCTACTGGTATGCTCACAGTTCTGCCACGTTGCGGTGTTACTGTTGCATCTTTTACAAGATAGAAATTTTCAAAGAACCCATCACGAACAATTCTGATCGACAGCTCGGGTAGATGATCACGCCAAAGGACAATGCCATCAACTTTTTCCTGCCATCTGTTTAAAGTTTGACAGCCTTTTATTGGTGACCATGCAGGCCCCAGCCACATGTAATCCATTCGCCCATCAGACTTCTTGATTGTATCCTCAAGTGGCAGGATAAAGACATTAACTCCTCGATAATCCCTGTTTGTAGAGCTCAGGCAGTCACTGATGGCGTAGTTTGATAATATGTTGAGATCTAAATCCTGAGTCAGAGCCTCCCGAATAGAACTTGGTAAGTGATACCAGTGATCATCTTTCACAAAGGACACTTCCCCTGAATCACGGGCTAAACCATCGAAGCCGAACAAATGGAGGAGTTCTTCAGATGTCTGGCAACCATTACGGTCAAGATTGCGGACCATGGCAGCATGAATACCTCTGTTTGGTACAATAACCGTAGGATGTCTTTCCCAGCTCATGCCTTGTGTCTCAGGCAATATTTCGTCCAGCTCTTTTTGGTATATTGCCTGAACTGGGGTTATTGAAATACCGCCGTCAAATGAATCAACCACCAGCACAAAATCATTCTCTCGGACTCTGTCCTGTACAAATTTCTTCGATGATTGCCATGCAAAGATAGCAGCTATGCTTTTGGGAAGCGGTGTCGATTCATCAAAATAAAAATTGATGCTTTTTCTTACTCCCTCCAGATCGAAGTCATTACCCCAATCAGGAACAAGATAGGTGAGTTTGTCTGTCTGAATATAGTCACTCAACTTTTTAGTAAAAAACATCGATGCACTGCTTTTGGTGGCATCGGGCAGTGTTGATCTATATGAAAAGAGGCTCCTCATGCTCACCGTTTTAACTTTTCCACTTAAAGTGATAGCTTTTGCTTCTCCGCAATCGACAACATGCTTGTTTCCATCTTGTAACGTCCAAATTTGCTGAAGTAACCTGAACGGCAGATGCACCTGGGAGCCTGTATTGTTCGTGAACGTTGGACGAATAGAACACAGGTCAACAACAGTGCTATCCATCTGTATTGGACCACTTTGATTAGTAGCCGTTGCAGAGTGTTCAATCGGGGCATCCGTGACGAATGACAGTATCGCCTTTGGTATCTCTTTGAGAGTCTCTGATTCTATTTTTAATTTCTTTTTCCCGCTTGGAGCTTGCTCAATAACAAGATTACCGGAAATGATCTGTAATAAATACTTATCCTTACCGACTTGCATCTCCCATTTATCACCCGTCAAATTGAAATCGACAGGGATGATTCCTGCTGGAAGGGTTATGTCGTCAGCACATTCACCCTGTCGGTTGCTACCGATAACAAAAGAAACTTCATCTCCAGTAGATAATGAATCTAGCTTGAGCTTGCTTGACAGATTGTTTTGATGAAAAAATAAATCAACACCACTTTCTTGAGTTACAAAGCCAAACTTCTTTTCATAATTTATAGTTTTGATCTTCCCTTTGATCTTTGAGTCAACCGCAGGAAATAAATATCCCCGGACTGGCAATTCTGGGGAGATAGAAAAATTATCATAATCGAGACCGACCGGTTGCTGAACGATTCGAAAACGATCGCTATAGTTGAGTAAGGAAAGAGTATTCCAATAAATAGCACGGAGAATATCGCTATTGAGTCTTTTACTATCTCCCGCGATCTGCTCATCGATAGCTTGGAGCCAGAGCCAACCATCCCAGACTTTTCGATAACACTTATCCTGAAGAAGCGCGTTATTAGGCGGAAGGTTACCCCACACACCGATTTCAGCAGTATCTTCCGTTCTGAACCAGCGCTGGATGGCAACAAGCAACTCCTCACAAGTATCTTCTGCCACTGATGAAAAAACATTCTGTCTTTCAATTAGAATTTGTTCCAAACGGAACAGGAAAGCTCTCAAAAGTCGATTTTCTGCCGTATCAACACTGGATCTCCGCCTGACAGCCTTCATATAAGGTTTACCGGAAAGCTTCTCGCGGAGTGTTCTTCCCGGCTGACGGCTGAGCCATTGAACACTGTTGCTGTCAATCTCTCTTGTCGCATGTATTGGCAGCATGGCATACTCACGTAATATCTTATCCCGAGTATGCTCCATGATTGCCAGAACAGCTTCCTTCGTGTGCGACACAATTCGATAGATACGGTCTTTTATCTCACCCTCAGGTGACGCATCCTGCAACGATTTCGCCACAGCATCCAAAAAATCGACAATGCTGGTATGTAGGGCATGCCCGGAAACAGGGTCGAAGCTCGATACTTCCGTCAGCCAGTTGCGCAGCATCAATATTGAACCCGCCTTGACCTTTATCTCACCCTGAGAGTTTAATGCCTTATAAAAAGACTCGATAGAATCAATATCTAATGAGTCACTCATTCCTTATAGCTCCTTCGTTTGATTACATTTATCTTTTAGATCTTTGGCTTTTTTTGCATCACATGACATTATATTTTTAATCTCAGGTGTAGTTAACTGCCAAAGTTCTTTTCCTTCTGTTTTAGCGAATGCTTGTAAACGTTCTGGAATATCTGTGTTCATTGGTACAGGATTTATACTAACATCTACTTGTTGGATTACGTCAGTTTCCTTTAAGTCTTTGTCGTTGTTATCTATATTAGTATCCTTTAAATAATTAGCACTGTTCCAGATAAACTGACCGTAACCAAACTCACAAGCCAGATCGAAGTCTTCGATTATCGTATAGTCAGCGTTCACCAGTTGAGTTCGAATTTTATCAAGGCAGTCCGATTTGGATTTTCCTCTAGTTTCAATTCCTCGTAATTTAGGCATAACCTTCTGAACTAATTGATCTTCAAAGGCGATTTTCATTGCTTTTCTTAAGCTTTCATCATCGTTGTTTCTCTGGGCTTCCAGCACATCGGGATAGTTGGACATGTAGTATTCGATGGATTGCCATACTCTGTGCCCCAAAGCCCGGCCAACCTTGGACAACGAGGTATTTATCTCTTCAATAAACCTCTTGAATGGCAAAATCTGATTATCGTTGAATTTACTTTCTTTGCACCACCAGCTCTCCCACAGTTTGCGAGATAATAATGGGGCTTGATTGCCCAACAGCTTCAGTTGAAGTCGCCTTTCCAGAGTTGTTGGGCGAGGAAAGTTGATTACAATTCCTCGATCGAGGACCTTGTCTGAGAGGGATTTAGTTGTTTCGTCCTGATTCATCGTTCCAACCCAGAGCACATTTCTTCCCAAGGGCAGATCATAGTGCTGGATACCTGCACCAAGCTTAACTTCAAGGCTAGGTGCCTCATTACCTTTGAGACCGCGCCGAAGCTCAAGCTTGCTCAAGAATTCCGCAAAATAGAGTTCGACATGGGCAAGATTCATCTCATCCATCAATATGAGACTCATGACATCCTTAAGACCGAAAGGATAACCTTTAACCTGAGCTTTTTGACTTTGTGCCAATAAACGCAGAACAGGCTGAGCATCGAACTTGTTATCAATAGAGTTGAAAAAACCAAGCATGGATTCCTGGCTGTCCCAGTTTGGTTGTACTGATAGGCTTAGAAAATTAATCCCACCAAAATGTGAATAGAGTCTTGGTAATTCAGATTTACCAGTTCCACTAACACCTGCTAAAACTGTAATTGGAGACCATTCGGCTGTTTTTAGAGCAGTGTGGAATGCGTGTAAAATTCGGCGTGGGAATCTCAGACCATAATCAATGCAGGATTTACTGATTCCATCCAGCCATTGAAGCTCTTCAACTTCATCTACCGCACGAAGCAGTTCCTTTTGAATGTATGGAGTTTCAATATCTCGAATCCTCGCCTCGCGGTCCTGTTCACGCTCGTAAGAAGACTGTAAACGTTTCAGCTCTTCCATCAATCGGTTATTGTCGGCATCCACTGATTCAAACCGCCTCAGTAGAGATTTGTTTTTATCGGTCAGCTCTGCTACCTGCATTTCAAGATCTGACTGGGTCCGTGCAGAATTTCTGAGAATCACATTTTCCTCAGAGAGTCGCTCACAGGCCAGCTGAAGTTCGCTCTGTTCGAACTTTAAGCGATCAAAAGATTCCTGCATCTCCTGTGTTGGGCGTGTGGCAAGGTCATCGCGCAGCTTTTTAATTTCCTCTTCATAGGTTTTCAACTTCAGTAAAACAGCGGCTGGGTCTTCATCACCGAGTTTTTGCTTCAATTCTTCAAAATTTGAAATTAGAGCACTGCTCGTTTTGATGGATTCTCTCAAACGAGCAATTTCATCATTAAGCGCAGACTTCTCATTCTCAAAAGATTGCTTCCGTTCAACAACCTTGGCATCCACCTCAAAGTTTAAATTAGCTTCTCGTTCCTCAAGGCGGTCTTTGCTGGATCGAAGGCGCTGCTTCTGATACTCAAGCTCATCCTTGAGTTCATCAAGCTCAGCCTGATCCTTCAGGAGAGCCTTTCTTTTTTGTTCGATCTCATCCTTTTCCTGTTGAATCGCCGCCTCATGAACTTTCAATCTATCAGCTATCTCTTTCTCCAAGCTTGTTATTCTGGATGCTCTCTCCTCTGTAAGCTCTTTTTCAATAGTTATCAGAGCGCTTACCCGTTTTGACTCCAGATCCTTTTCCTGTTTTTTGCGTAGATTGAATAGCTCGTCATCAAGCTTTGCTCTGTCATCTGCATATCCTGTGTCTCTTTGTATTTCAGCCTTTTGAATTTCCAGTTCTCGCTGTCGCAATTCTTCACTTTTGCTTTGAATATGCTTCCATCTTTCAGTTGCGTTCTCTTCTCTTTCCTTTAATTGCTCTAGCACCTCTGAAAACTTCTCTTTAAAAAGTTCAGGGAAACCATTCTTTGCCTGAAGCTCCATCTCTTCAAGCTGAACACGTTTGTCATTCAGCTCAGCTTCCTTTTTAGCTATCGCGTCTTTAGCGTCCTTTAGTGCTTGTTCCTTTTGAGCGATATAGGTCTCTTTTTGGCTCAGAGAATCTTCTAATTCTTTCAATTCTTGTTGCTTATTCAGGAGGCTAGCCTCTGTTACGTTCATAGAATTATCAGCCTGTTCTACTTGTTCATTACCTACAGAAGGCTGAGCGTTCTGCTTGTTCTTGTTGTCCATTAGAAGACCTCCGCTATTATCTTGATTGCTTTGAATACATTTTTTTTCAACAACTCCATGTCGTCTTGTGAAAAGTCAGATTGTTGTTTGTTGCCGTGTCCACGCAGTCGGATCAAATCCGCGACAAAATCAATGAATGCTGGATCTGATTTCTGAAGCTGAATCAGTTCGCTTTCCGACCCCAAAAGGAAAACTGCGAGAAGATGAGCTCCCAGTGTTGTGCTTGAGCCCTGAACGGTACGATAGAGTCGTTTGGTATTTACGGTGCTGATTTGTTCGGGGATGGCATCAGGCGCAGGATAAAACCCGGATTGAACGATTTTTTCAATCGCCTCATCCCTCAGGGTTGTTCGGTTTTTGACTGATGAACTCCGGTCCTTGGCAACTTCAAACAACGACAACTGCATAATGGATGCTAGCAAATTTATGTAGAGCTGAAGCTGCTCATCATCCAGAGTCTCCCTCTGGCTTAAGATCGTTACTTTGACCAACTCTTCGCGTAACGACGGGGAAACAGCTTGAACAAATCCAAGCCCCAATGACTTGTCCAGTTCGATCCTTGCCTTCAATCTGACCTGATCAATGTCTCTTTTCTGCTTTGTTTTGGCAGTGTAGGTATCGTCAGTTATATCCGGTATTAGCGAATGGATGAGTCGAGTGGTTCTATCGCGATAGCCCTCAAGGGTTTCCAATGAAAGTTCGACATCTGTAGAGTTTCCATGGGATACTGGGTCCCTGACTTCTTTCAGTATATTGATAAAAGAAAGACATCTTGAGTCTTCAATGGCCAGATTATTAAGCGGATGTTTGGGATCATTTATCGCCCCGGCTATTGCCAGAGCCAGTAGCGGCTGCATCTCGGAAACACCACGGTCAATAGCTCTAATTTTACCGGGTTGAACTTGAAGTAGTTTCACACTGTCCGAAACATCAAATCCAATCTTGGTGGCAAACGAGCACAGTATCTTGTCATTTTCACGGTAGGACTGTGACGAGAACAAGCGTTCCCAGTGAGTCACCGGGTTATCAGATACAACAAATCGCAACGCCCACTCTATGGCTTCATACAAGGCAACTACCGCCAAGCCGGTCAAACGGACAAATTCCTGCTCATTATTAGATGAGTCGATCTTGATTTTTTCAGCAGCAGACAGATACCCTTGTGCGCGTCGAAGTGGGCTAGCTATCAGTGGATATTCCTTCGACCCGCCCGCCACTGAAGATTTATTTTCAGCCTCTTCATTGCTTGCATCTGGATTTAGCCAGTCGATAATGCCTTTTTTCTTCAAGTCTATGACCCACTGCCAGTCCTGAGAAGTAAGGTAATTAGCAAAGCTTTCAGAGAAGCCAAAGCCACATCCATCCGTCACCAGAAGGTCTGAGTTGCCTATCTGGATAAGGACATTGCAATGCAAGTAAACCAGTTCCGGATTCTCACGTAAGGATATGGCTTCGGCCATTGGAACCGGAGGCGGGTACTGATCAATAGCTTGGTTCAACAGAGCATACCGTCGATATTTCTTCTTAAACTCTCTTATAGCTCTGATGACATCGTTGGAGTTAGGAACCGTTTCCCAGAAAGAGTCTTTTGCAGGGCGTATCTGTCTTGCACTTACCCTCGAGTTCTCATTGGTTGGATTGATTAGAAAATCAATAAATCCGCTGTCACCAATCCTTGAGATTTTTTTATAGCTCAACTGATCCGTGCTGACATAGGGAAGAAGTTTCCCGGACAGCAGATCGATAAACACTGTACCCACGGTGTATTCTAGATTACCGTCTGATTTATTTTGCCACTCGTTCAGAAGTTCCTGTCCGATCTCAGATAACTCATACCGGTCATTCAAAAGGCCTAGATGGTTGAGACGATTCTGAATAAAGGCCACCAGTTCCTTTTCTAGACAAGTGAGCAGCGCAATCTTTTCTGTATCGCCAGATTCAATCTCTGTTATCTTTAAAACAGTTTCCTCAAATATATTGAGTCTACTTTGTTTCTTTTTCGGAATAGAAATACTGAAAGCATGGCATGGCCAAAGAATATCTTGTTTCGCTGCTATATTTAACCCATCTAATGTTTGATGGAAACTAATTATTTTAGGGCGATGATCTTTTAGTTTTGAACTCATAGGATTACTCCCTGTTCATAGCACAAATCATAGAAGTTTTTCAGAGCTGGAACAGCATCCATAGCTATCTGGGTGTTCGCAAGAGTGCTGTCTCCCACAATGGCTAAAACCTTCTTCTGACGGCTCATGCTTACGCAGAGGCGGTTTTCCGACATGAGATGGCCGAATAGCTTTTGCTGCTTCTTTTTGTAATCCTCCTCGTTGCGTATATGAGGCGGCAAGGCGTTCATATCCTGAGACCTCACCATGGAAAGAAACACAATATCGAATTCCATACCCTGGAAAGCATCGACAGTGCCGATACGGAGCCGCTCTTCACCACTTTCAAGAAAGCGGTATTCCTGACATATCTGCCATGTATCATCCTGTGCACGTTCCGTGATACCGAATTTTTTCAGGGCTTCATAAACGGCAAATACTTGGGCCTTATAAAAACTGATGACGCCAAAGCTCAGCCCAGAACCTTTTTCAGAGCCAATCCACTTATTCACATACTCTGCTATAACCTTGGCTTCAGATATTCTCTGCCTGCTTCGGCTAGGCAAAACATCTTCCTTTCCTTGACTATTAGGGACATTAATCCAAATAGCCGCTTTGTTTTCTATGCCCGGAAGGCGTTGCTCAAAGTGGCTCGCAGATAATGGAGACCGGTAACTTTCATTATATTCCCGATAGAAATTATTGCTGACAAAATCCCCCAACAGCGGGTGTGTTCGATACTGAGCATCCAACGTTACTGTTCGTTTGACACGATCTTTCTCTTCCAGTTTTTTCAGGCGATTGAACAGATACTCAAACATGCTTTTCTTGACAAAATCGACATCAACTGGAGGATCGGATGAATCGTCACCTTCCAAAGCTCTCGCAACCTCCTCATCAATCAAATGAGGCAACTGTCTGTGGTCCCCGACTAGGATTATTCTTTTTTCAGCCTGAGACATCGGGATAAGCAGGTCTCGCGGGCTAGTTCTCGCGGCCTCGTCTATGATCACCGTATCGTACTTGACCATTTCCGTTCGCTGATCATATCGGACGTTTTTATTCTTTGAGCGGATGATGTCTTTCCCGACCGCCTGTTGAGTAGTTGCAGCATACACAAAGTTGTAGTCCTCTATGGCCTCACGAACGCCATCAGGATTGTCTTCAAGCTCATGTAAAAACTCAGCCAGAATTGCATCCCGTTTATTGGTTGAACTGAGTTTTTTCTCCAGAAGTTGAGATACCGTTGCCACCAATCTCAAAACATCCTCTCTTGGTTTTTCTGTCCTGAAGTCGGGCGAAGGCAGATATCTATAGAGTAGCGATTCTTTCAGCCCTCTCAGCTCTGAAAGAAAACTCAGCGACTTACCGCTGCGCCAACGGGCCGCTTTTTTAAGAACGCTTAAATCTAAATTGGCTGATTCGTCTTCGATCTTATTCAGCAAATCGACCGCTCTTGCGGCTCCATCGTCTTCAAAGGCTGCTTCACTGACACGCAGAGCTCGAACGAGCCGCAAGGTAGAAGGATCATTCGACTTCAGTTCCGTTTTCAGGGAATTGATGATTTCCTCAGCCTCACTGGTGATATCCTCAGAAATCACGTCTCTGGGTAAACCGAGAATACGCTTCATTAAACTGACGGTGTTGCTCTTCGAGGGACACAATGAGTATGCAATAAACAGCTCTGCCAGTCTTACCTGCTCCTCAGTCTGAGCTATTTGAGGATTCTTGTTTCGAATACTCTCAGCGACACTGGAGCACCATTGGTTAATTTTTTCCGTGATAGCATCTACCGTAAACTCTGAATCACCGGACCTTTTGCCAAACTTAACTGCCGGAAGGGCATTAACGCTCAGCCTTGCAACTATATTCTCCACTGCATCATGTTGAAAACCTGAGACAAGTATCTGACCTCTTATCGATTTGGTTTTGTCATATTCCTCATTGAGCCTTTCAAGAATTGCTGTAACTACCGTTGTTTTTCCTGTACCCGGTGGCCCCTGAATAAGAGCGATGTCCGGGGTGTTTAATGCGACGTCGATGGCCTCTATCTGTTTAGGAGTTGGATCATGCTTGAAAATTTTCTCTCTCACAAAGGACGTTAAAGGCTTCAGTTTGGTGACATACTGTATGTCCGGGAGTGTTCCTCCTTCTTCAATCAGCAGGCCAAGAAGCGGGTTAGCACAGCGTCCTTCCAGAATGGCTGAACGTGCCCGCATTCGTCTTTCAATCTGAATCTTGTCGCCATTGATGGACAGAATCAAAAACATCTGACCAGACGGAATTGACGGCAGATCCAATTCAATGCTGGTTTTTGAAATCTTAAGGATCGGGGCATAAACAGAAGCTGGCATTTCAGCATCGTTCTTTTTCTGATCCTTTTTGGTTGCGAATTCTTCTTCCAGAGCCTTGCTGTAGGCTTCCCATGTAAGATCAGGATTCTTGAGGTATAAAGGCTGCTCGGAGGTGATCTCTATCTCATCCCCTTCGGTAAGTTGATCCGGAATAGACGACACAAAGAACTTAACGCCTTTTGTTGTCTGCTCTGTGCCATGAAAATCTATTCGACCTACGGCTTTCGCCCTTGCCAGCAGCATTTCACCTTCAATTGTGCCGTACTCGTCCCACTGTTTCAAGTAACTCCCGGTCTCCTTGGTAAGTTGACTCATCGCTCCAGCGGCTAAAGCCCGAATGCGACCTGTCTTGGTGTAGTCAGAAAACAGGACCGCACCCCTTGCCAGACGTAATGATCCTTCACTCTTCTGGTTATCCTTAAAGACCGCTTTAGTCGCAAAATAGATGTCCTTTGACTTATCGACATTGCGCCTTTCAACCGGGATACGAACTCTCTCTCCATAGATAGAGAATTCCCGGTACTTCTCCTGCACAACGGCTTGGGAGTCGGGCGAGTCTTCATCCTCAGGAATATCCGCTTCAAAGTCAGCCTTGGCGGATGGGCCGCTCATGAGCAGAAAGAAATCTTCGCCGCCAACGCTGATTTTGCATTTATCGTTTAATACGCTCCCCAGCTCTTCAGCTCCATTGAAGCGAATGCCATTTTTTTTAGCCGTTGATTCTATGCGCTCATCAATGCCGATCTCCACGTCGCCAATTTCAACGATTTCACCATTGAAAAAGATGATTTTAACAAGCGCACTTCCATCCTTGGCAACCTGCATTACCTCGGCAAGATGCGCACAACCTCTTTTCAGATGAAAATTCAGATCCTTTCCGACCGAGGGATCACGAAGCTGCACGCTCCACTGCTGGCCATCGATTCTCAATTTGTATGCCTGTCCGGTACTGTTGGATGCGATATATCCAATACCAATGTTTGGAGTCTCTACGGACAGTTCCGGTTTTAACCATAATTCAAAGGTAATTTCAGCATTTATGTCTTTCAGTTTCATTTGCCACCTCCGCTGATCATGCATTTAACCAGCCGAGGACTATTCAAATGTGCGAACATCCAGAACTGAACATCCGGCGTTACCCGGTCTATTTTCATCTGTGAATAGAGTTTCTGAAAACCTCTTTGCGGGTGACTGTCAGCAGCAACGGACAAATCGGCTTTTCCGTGGTCTGCCTTTTTAATCAGAATGTCATTATCGCTTGAAGAAATAAGTACCTCTGCTGTATCCGAATCAAGCATTGCAAATTCATCAAAGACTCGCCTCGGTACAGTCAGTTCTACCCCCTGCGAGATCTCACGTACATAGCGCCAGCATGGTGAGTTTAGGGGCTTGTCAGGTCCATTCCATCGATATGACTCAAGGATGAACACCTGCGGCCTCTGCGTTTTACAGTAAGGACAATTGTGATCCTCTGTTTCCAGGTGAATGAAATCATAGTAATAGTTCATCAAGCAGCCCGGGCATGTGACAGTCATATCCGCTGCCTGAGCGAGAGCTTCAGGCCAGTGATAGATTGTCGGCCGCAACAAAGGGGATGTCCTTCCCTGTCCGAATGTGCCCTCAAACAAAGCGGTCAGCTTCTCTGTAAGAAGAAGGGATCTGGGTAGGCCGCTGTCGGAAGAGTTGGAATCATCATCTTGGTCATCAACCCAAGGAAACAATCCGGCATAAGCTTTATCTTCAATATCCTCGTCATCATTTTCTTCATCAGCCCAGTCGCCTTCATCCGTTCCATCCACTTTTTTCCCAACAAAAGGATGAATCAGTGAGAGCAGGTAGAAAGCCACCACCGCAAACGCATGGCAATCGCTTGATGGTCTTCCACCATCTTTGCCCTGAACCAGCTCCGGGGCTCCGTATTTTGGTGTGTAAACAACACTTCCTCCTGCGGTGATTTCAAATCGAATATTGTCGGCATCAATCAGCCAGACTGATGAGTCATCAATTTCTTCTGAAATAAAGATATTGTTGGGGGATATGTCGCCATAGACCATGCCGTTACCATGGAGGCGTGCCAATAATGACGCGCACTTGTAGAGCGCATGAAGTCTGCGCCTTAGCCCTCCAGTTTTATAGTAATGGACAATCTTTTTAGCTTCATTCTCTGGCACTGCCGAAAGCCATGTCGGAATATCGCTTGGCCCAATTTTTTCTGCGGACTTACCATCTATCCAGAAATGGCTGAACGGAACCATCTCACTCAAAAGCTGCATCACATAACCGGCATTGTTTTGAAGCAGCGCTACCGGTACGGATATATTCAGACTTTCCGGCAGAGGCAGAAGCCGGACGCGCTTAAAGCGCTTTGAATACCGTTCCACCGACTCTTCATTGGTGACAGGATTCCCGCTTTCATCTGTAACAAGCTTAATCACCAGGTCAGGGTCCTTGGTACGGAAAACAACGCCTTGGCCACCTTGACCGAGAACCTTGTCCTGAATGTGTACATTTTGATATTCATCTACGTACTCGTTGAATCTTTGGCTCATTGGGAACCTCCTTTCTTAAACAGACAGGCAATCGTCTTGTCATCGGTGTGTCCTAGTACAGGCCATTCATTGAGCCACCGTTTGAGATCTCTTTTTCTTTTTTCCGACTCCATGTCTGCATAAGTTGAGTAGAGTTCCTGTGCAAAGATCATCTGTTTTTCGGGTAACAGATCATCGGATATGCCATCTGTGCATAGCACAACTGCATTGCATACGGTGCTTTTAATCGTCGCTGTTTCCCACTGATCGGGTTTAAACTCTTGCTGAAGGCTATTTGTATAGTTCGAGAAGGAATCCTGTTTGTTATCACTGAGAATAAGGTGATTTTCTTCAGTTCCTCCAAGGGCGGCAATCATTCCGTCACCGAGGCGACCAAGAGTGATAATTTCTTCAATCTGGATGGCGAAAAGGCATGTGGCCGAACAATCTGAGGAAGAGTACGGGGCTATTTTCACCAGCCAGTTGGCATGAATGAGCCTTAAAATATCAACAATATTGGCATCAGGTGTATTCTGGTAGCTTTGGGCTGCCTCAAAAACTGCAAGACAAGCAGCTTTTGAACCATGATCGGAATATGCCTTACTGCCTAAGCCATCCGATACAACAACGACATTTCCCCATTTATATCGACGTGCCATCCATGAATCCTGATTAGGAATCCCAGTTTTAACATGTAAGGGACCGATTACTGTGGCCCCCCAGCTTTTCCAAAGTTGGTCAAGCATCCCAATCCTCCTCTGGATCTTCTGTTCCAGCCGGTTTGGATTGCAGAATCCGGGCTGTGGATACTGGCGCAATTAACGGTTCATCAAAACCAAAGATTGTGCTGTCAATTGCGGAGGAAATGTTCTCTGAAAGATGAACACTCTTGTTTGTGGATATTTTCTTTAACTTCAGCAAGTCGGCGTCAGCACCGACTGCAACAGTCCGGATGATTAGTTCAGGAAATTTGCTTAATTGGTTCTGAAAGCTTACGATGTCTGAATTGGAAAAATTACCGTCAGATAGAATGAGAATCCTCGCATTTCCGCTATCATTCAGATGCTGGGATAGGAAATCATAGAGATCACACAGGTTCGAGGAGCCTTCCGCATTTAAACCAGGAATATCCCCGTCGGTTTGAATGGTGATCTTTAAAATATCCTGTGCCCATTGATAAAAACGGATGTCTAAATCTGCATATTTTTGCTGATCAATGCCCCGCAGTTGAGCCGCGTAACGACACAAATTCCGCTGTAGATGGATTTTCCCCATCTCATTCATACTGCCGGAAACATCAACAATGATATAGAGGGCTTCTTTCATCGATGATGCCCTCTGGGTTGAATCATTTCTTCCAGCCGCCTGAAGAGGTTGTTACCTGATACGGACAGGAGGTTTTTTGAGTCGTCGATCTTTTTTCTTACGACTTTGTTTTTCGGGTAAAAACATGAAGCTAAAATAGCTCTGCCTTCAATTCCGCCAAAATAACGGACGATATTCTGGAGCTTCATGACGTGATCGCTGTTCACATTGCCAGCTTTGCACTCAATGACATAGAGACGTCGTCCATCCGTGAAGGTAATATCAAGCTCCTGATAAGTATCCCCAAACAGGTTGCTCAGCTGTGCGCTAAAGCTTGATGAACTCTTGTCGGCATCCTCCTCTTTGAATGAGACTTCGAGGCCGATGCGCATATCCTTGATTAAACCGGTATCAACAAGTGGCTGAAGTTTCATGAAGGTGAATTCTTCAAACCATCCGCCAGAGAGGTATTTGGCAAAATCAGGCCACTCCTTGAACTCAAAGTGTTTAGGACCGATACTTATCTTCGCACTTTTATCCTTGGAGAGCTTTGCGTAGATATCCCCATTGTGCAGTTCAAACGGCTGAAAGCTGTCGTTGTAACGGGAAAGCTCTCTGTAGAGCCGTGAGATTTTAGAACGCGCCTGCCAGAGCTCATTGGTCAGACTTTTTCGGTCAGAAGATTCAATGCCGGGGATATCAGCCCAATGACCAGCTTTCGAGATAAACAGATTATTACTGTTGAGCTGGATAAAGGTTTCTACCGATGGAATCAGCTTTGTTTCAACGGTTTTAAAGTCATTGAGATAAACCATCTGATTGTTACGGCTATTGAAATAGAATGGCGTTGCATTCACCTTGCGACAGGCAGCAAGAGCCCCTGCATACATCAACTTTGTTCCGCCCGTTAGGTTGAAGCCGACCTTTGCATCGGCAGGCATTTTCGCGATCAGATCCAGAATTGTGGAACGGACATTTTCAGGATCATACGGATCCACCGCAATTTCACCGTATTCAGCTTCTCCAAGAAACTGTTTCATGATATCGGCAGGGAACTGTGCGGAATTCACAAAGATATGTTTTCTGCTAGAAAACTGGATCACGCCAAGCAGATTAGGCACCCGCTGTTCGCCGAACAAGTGAAAAATGGCATCATACTGCTCAGAATCAGCATCCGTTGTTCGAACCTGTCTTCCGTGCCATTCCAGCCATTCGCTTGGTAGGACGATTCTTTCCGGAGGTCTTCCGGGCTGAGAAGATGCGATAAGACGTTTCTTCAGGGTCGGGTGCCTCAGGGCCGCAAAAGCCCAGACGAAAGCCATCACCGGAGTTCCAGGACTCAGGTAGAGTGTAACCAGCTTTTCACCTTCCAATGCCGCAACCGCATTCAGAGACTGAGTCGCTGCATCGTATATACCTTCGGTATCATTGAGGTGCTTCAGGCCCACAGGGTGAAAACTCACATCAACCTTTTTACCGGCATCCCGAAGCTGCTTTTCCAGCCATTGAGTAAAGTGGTTGTGCGCCTCCGTTGTATTTGAAAACAAATCAAGAAACTGCTTCGTAATTGCAGGATCAGAGCCTTCGATCTCTGCTGTTTTTTGCTGAAATTCAACAGCTCTGTTTTCGGTTTTATCCGGGTGCGTAAAACCAAGGATGACCACGTCGGTGTAATCTTCCGCAAGCAAAGCTCCCAGAACGGGGCCGGTTGTCTGTTCAACTCCGAGCGAAGCCCTGAAATCAGTCATTCCATACCATGTCATTAAATATTTATTCATAAACTTTCCCCATTTATATATGGACGGAACCAACTAACCTGATTTTTCAAGCGATTGACAAAGACAGCGCGATTGTCTGTTTCAAGTCCTTTAAATTTTCCTATTGCCCCACTGACGAACGAGCCAGCATCATCTTCATTCATGCAGAATCCGATGCGCATCTCAAAGAATCCCAGCAGGTCCTTGCACGATGAATTACAGCGTTTCCAGTTATCCGCAAAGGCAATAACGAATGTCCCTTGTAGCGGACCGTCTTCGAGAATTTTCTTCAGACTCTCTTGTGGTGAAGGTGGCTCATCTTTCTTCACTGGTCTAAAACTCGCCGGTCCGTAGTGAAATTCTTTGGTTGAATCCAGCCCGTCAATAATCACGATTCTTTTTGATTGTTTTAATTCCTCGGAAATCTCGGTAAGATTCAGTGCGGGAACACTCTCGTGTTTGGAAACGGTTTTTTCCCCGGAACCATCAAGATATTTTGATGCCCCCACCGGTATGATGGAGCGCCCATTAAAGTAGATGATCTCATCAATGCCATCCTGAGAATCCAAGCTTTGAAGGATGGAGGCGAGCAGTCCGTCATGGATTACGTCGTTATAGCCGGATATCAGCAAATTTGATAACGGCCGGTTAACAAGAGCCAGCGAGAGCGGTTCGGCTTCAAAACTCAATCTATCACCAAGGTGCAGCTGTATCGTCTCGTGTTTTTTTGAGTTGAACCAATCAACTGTGGGCATTTCAGGCAGTCGGGAGCCGTTAAATACTTTTGTAGAACCACAGTAACCACGCTGGTCGGCTACCTGAGTAATCTTGGCAATATGATCTTTGCACAATTCTCGATCGGCAAACGGTATCAAAAACCGTTGATTTGCCGATTTTTCCCCGTTGGAATTGTTGATGATTCCCTCCGGCGGACTACTTAGCTTGGAAGCCTCCCAGTTGCTGTTGGCAAGGATCATAGCGGAATCTTCCTCGCTGCAGGCGAGAGCAATCCGACAACCGATCTGGCTTATTAGCTGGCCCATGGAAAGAGACTGAATTCCTTTCAGTGTCTGGGTAGCCAGCAGCACATGTATGCCGTAGGCCCGTCCTTGTCTCAGCAGCTGGTTCAACATTTTCTCTGCGGGCTCAGCCACTTGGCGTCCCTCAGAAAATAGAATCTGAAACTCATCAATAATTAGCAGGATACGCGGGAGTTTGGCCGTTGAAAATTCCCTGTATTCATAAAAGTCGCGGACAGACCGGCGTTTGAATTCTCGAGCCCGTTTTTCAAGTTCCTCGGTCAAATGTGTCAGAACAGTTACGCCATATTCGGGATCACTCTCTGTGGCCACGAGTTTTGCCTGAGGAAGCGGAGGTGAAGCATAAACACTGAATTCCGTGCCCTGTTTGTAATCCAGCAGGTAGATATTCAACTCCGATGCTGAATATGTATGGCAGAGGCTATGAATCAGAACATGGAGCAGGTTTGATTTTCCGGAGCCTGAACGCCCCGCCAGAAGAACATGGTGCTGTGTATTCACCCCGCCGATAGAGAAAGGAACGATCTCGCCTTTCGAAGTCCAGCCGATCGGCACCTGTATGCCCTGAACAGCATCGTGACCCCAGTAGTCCGAATTGCACCAGAGATCCGTTAGACTCTTACTGAATTTTGAGCTCTGTTCATATCGGTCCGATATGGATGCCAGAAAGTCGGTCAGCTCAGAACGTCCGGGCCAGAACTCCTGTTTCTCCACAACACTGATTTCAGAGACATGCTTGGTCAGTATCTCTGCCGGAACAATGGAATCCATTCTCTTGGAATATTTGTCTATCGCGGTGCGCAACCCCATAAACTTGCGGTCCTCCAACCGACTTTCATCAATGGTCAACACCGGAAGCACGCCGCAGGCAGGTCCATGTTCCAGAAGGCGGCCAAGGTACCAGAAGCTTTTGTCCGTCAACTGTTCCGGCACTCCAAAAATGAGCAACAGTTTATATGGTATGGGATTGCTGCTGTTTGCCTTGTTGTAGGCAGACCAGCTCTTGATCTCTCCCTTGAATTTATTCTGAAGCAGATCCTCAACATAGTCCGTTAACTGGGCCAGGGTATTTTCCAGTTCGTCCGACCGGGTCAGCAATCGCTGCTCGGGAAAGAGCCGTTTTACTTTCAACAGAGAAAGGAACGGATTCAGAGACGTGCCCAGTCTCAGCGGATCTGCAGCGGTAATTTCAACATTGCCGACCGGCATGCAGTGCATCAGCCGAAGCATCAGCTGGTGAATTAACCGGTGTCCTGCAGTCTGGTCAGGCAGCCAGAGCGATTTCTTAAAAGGGAAAGGGATCAGCCGTGGGATATAACCTTTCCAGTTCTGATAGGTAAGATACATGCGCCCGAATGCCAGGGCGTCAGGGAAACGCGTGCCCGTATTGATATTTTTGACTGTTAACTCATTCAGATGCGGCTGGCGCTGGCGGATCTTTTTGCATAGTTCATCAAGATGTTTCAGGGCCGAAACCCATTCCTTCTCAAACTCCTGATTGACAGTGGCAAGCCGCTGTTTTCTGGTGTTGTAAGCTTCCGTTTTGAGTTTTTCGCCCGGGTAGTCTTTTTCAATGCGGTCAACCTTTTGAGCCCTTTGAGCAACGGCATGATTCAATGCACCAACTGCATCGAACAGACGTTTAAGCATGGACTCCCTGTTATTCGGACTCTTACTCATGAGCCATGCTTCCTATCAATTGCAGTTCACCTGTTAGCTGATCAATCTCGGCGGCTCGAGTCTGAAACAATTCTCCCATTTGCTGAAGGCCGGAGATGTCCTGCAAAATGGGCTCGAAAACGTCTGAGACAATAGACTGGCCAAACTCGTCTCTGACGGTGTCGGAAAATTTGCACATCTGCTGTAAAGTCACATTAAATAGATCATCAAACATCGGCATCCTCCTCTTCAAACGGTAGCTGGAGGACAACACCATCAGCCTTTAATGCCTGCTCAATAACCCCTGAAACATCCGCAAATGCTTCAGCCACACCGGCTGTAATAATCTTCTCGAGTTGTGGTTTGGCCATGATGTAGTCAGACTTGAAATCGTTATCAGAGTTTCTGACCTTTTCAATCAGCTGGTGCCAGTATTCTTCCGGTAAGGACAGGGAATACTCGCTATCTGTTAGCGAGACCAGTTCTTCCGTGAGTTGGTCAACAGCACTCATTTCACCTGCCTCCATAGCGTTCTGAAGCTTGGAGGAAAGATCCTGAGCTTTGCTGGTGTGTTCACTTGGTATAAGAGCGATTTTAATTTTCATGAGCTCCTCCGTTATTTGCATTAGAACCGGTCACCATGTCCCAGCAGGCTTTGTCGATCTCGTCTTTTGTCGGGAGCATTCCTATTAATGGCGATCCGGCACTCCGAAGGGCTTCACGCAGCTCTTCTTCCTGTTCTGGAGTTAAATCCTTGATGTCGCGTGAACATATCGTCATCGACGCATTGGCTTCCTGATGTCCACTGGACTGGAATACCATGTGGTCTTTCTGAGAATAGAGATACGAAGCTCGGCCGCATTTCACTTCAATGGCGATAGAGCCTCCAGCCGGAGCACTCATGCCTTCACCACGACCGAGAATAACCGGCACTTTCAGATCTTCGATGATCAGGTCGGTTTTTGTGAATCTGCCGTCCTCAAATGTGGTTCGGGCCTGCGTGTCCGCTTTATGTCCGAGCGGACTCAGCGCCTGTTCCACAATTTTCTCGCCACAGTAGCCGCTCAGGTTTCGACGTATCTTAAGCTGCACGGCGTACCTTTCAGCAGGACCGTTGGCGGCTTCGAGCTGGCTTCTGTAGTCGGCAATCTTGACCCTGAACGCAGGATCACGATCGGCGAGGTATTCAAAATAATAGCGCTGCTGTTCAACTGAGAGATTCAGGCGCGAGTGCAGCTCTTTCGGAGTAACCGGCTTGCCGGGGACCGGAGACCATTTCAGCCATGAATAAAACTCCGCTGCAGGCGGGTGCGTATCAAGATAGGCATTCAGGGCTGCTTTTGCGCTTTCCAGCCGGACTCTGCCTGTCTCAAGGTGAGCCGCCGCATTGGCAAGCCGGGTCGCACACTCCGTCTGAACGGTTTCCGCCAGCTGCGTTGCCATATCAAGACACTGCCGGGCCATTTCATTTCGCTGCTCCATCTGTATGCGATGGTCTTTTGCCGCTTCCAAAGCTTCCTCAGCAGCCGCAACAACAGATTCCGCCTCGGCGACCGAAGATTCTGCGGCGGCTACATCGGCCTCTTCAGATGAACAGTTGGGCGGTTCATAGTTGCCGTCCCCATCATAGCTGCCACTCGCTTCGCAGGCGGAAAGAGATGAACAAGCGAAACTCAACTGCTCATTGGCTGAAGCAAGCTGCTCATTAACCTGTTCCAGCTGCTGCCCGGCCTCCATTTCGGCTTCCATCGCAGCATCCAGCAGTTGAGCGCTGTTGTCGGCCTCCTGCTGTGCTTCGGCCAACTTGGCTTCAGCCGCAGCAATCTGGGCCTGACAGGCGCTCTCCATGGAGTTATAGGCCGACTGAAGTCCGGCAATTGTCTCCTCGAGATTCTCAACTTGTCCAACGGATACGTACGCCATTCCCCACCTTAACTCTGTAAATAATCTCTTAAACGTGAAGCCAGAGCGTGAAGATAAGGGACCTGTTCCGATGCGTTCGCCTCAAAATGAGACAGCTGCTGCACCAGCGCGTTATAGTCCTCTTCAAAACTCGCTCGCTTTTCATCCTGCCAGGTATCTCCAAGTGCACCAAAGCTATGATTCAAACCGTTAACCGCTTCATTCAACGTGTCGATGAACTGCGTCAGAGACTGCGCGAAATGGTCAAGTTCATCAGGATCGCCAATTGCCTGTGTCATGATTTACCTCCAAATTTTTGTTTACCAGTAACCTTCATCGTCGGACGGAGCGGTTGTATTTACGGCTGTGGTCGACTTGACACTGCCACCGTCCAGTTTGATCTCCGACGGGGTCGGTACCACGTTCGGGTTCTTAGACTGAGTACGCATGGTCACCGACATGGTCACTCGCTGGAAAAACTCATGCAGCTGCCCGGCGTTTTCCGCATAGAAAAGGTCATGGGGCGTGCCCTCGATAAAACGCTTCAGAACCGTCTCATCCGCATCACGTCCGATAGCCATTGCCATGCGGTCACATTTGGAAGAGCGTCCTTCGGAAATAAAGTCCTCTAGCGGCCTTTCCCAGCTGTCATTAGGCTGCCCGTCTGAAACAAGAACGATCGTCGGCCGGTAGGCACGGGACGGAGTGGTCTCCTTGTCCTCAATCATGGCCTTGGCCATCTTGAGGGCGGTTCCCATCGGGGTCATGCCGTTAGCCTGCAGACCTTGCCACTGCACCTGAGAAGCCTTGGTGTAGGGAACATGCAGTTCCACTTGGTTGCCGAAAGTGATGACAGAAACAAGAATCTCAGTCTCCATCTTTTCTTCCTGCGCAAATGTATTCAGCATATCTTCAACGGCTTTGTTAAGGTTCTCGATTTTATCTCCGGACATACTGGAGCTGACATCTAGAAGCAGAACAATGGGAAGCGGTTTAGCGGTCGGGGTGGTGAATTTTTTAGGATCAAACATGGATCATCCTCCTGATTAATTTGCTAGTTTCAATTTTATACAATTCTCAATACTCGGGGAAAAACTCAGTGAGGTTTCTGCTCCCGACAAATACTTCACAGATCAGTTAGCCCTGATCCACCTTGTAAGTAGTCCTGGGTTCAACTTGCTGCCTATGGATAAGCTTTGACAAAGTATCCTTCGATTTCTGACCTTTGGTGGTGTGCAATCCCAGAGCATTGTAACTAGCGGGACGGACTCTGGTTCCGGTCTCACCGTTCCATTTCCAATCCGATGATGCCTCTAAGGTATCTTCATAGATAATTGAAGTGACTCTGAATGCTGACATCGTTGCTCCTTTTGCTTTTTCAACCAATTGCGTTTCTTTCTGAACTTGGTCTTTAGCAACCAGTATGCCAGATAATTCAAAATTCCATAACATGCTGATATTTGACGTATTTCAAATCAGGCTGATGTATTTTAAACCTCAGTTTAAAGTTTTCGTTTTGTCTGATTTAAAAACTTGATTTCATCCACTGATAACCAGCGATCATCTATATCAGTGCCATGTCTCATACTCCTCTGGGGGAGGATTGCGTTTTGCCATAACCTCAACAGAGACAGGTAATGAATGCTTCAAATATAAAAATTCCCATTTTAATTTATTTTAAAAATAACCAGATGTCAAATATTTTTTGTAGTGATCAACTAATTCAACCAGTCCCCATAGGTTGTTTTTGTTAAAACAGGCGGCAAACCTTGATTGTAACGATGTGGGCGAACAAAATTGTAGTACATCACATTATCTCTCACATCGTCCATCGCTTGCCCTAAAGTTAAATAACCACCTTCTTGCATCCACTCATATTTAAAACTACGGAACCAACGCTCCATTGGGGCATTATCCCAACAGTTACCTCGGCGACTCATACTTTGGGTTCTATCGCAAAATGATAATGAAGTTACACAAGTTATGATTTCAAAACTTTCAGAGATAGATGTTATGACGGTGTCTCAAATATTGAGTTTATTGGAAAAACATGATTTTGTGAAAAGAAAAGAACATTCAAGAGATACAAGAGCAAAAGTTGTTATTTTAAACAAAAAAGGAGAAGAAATATTACAAACAGCTGTTCCGAGACCTTTGCAAAATTCCTTTCCCCCGACAGCTGAAACCCAAACAAAGATTTTCGGCTGTTTTTATTTCAAATATCCACTGATTCTACTCAAATACCCCCTTAATCCCCCTTGGATACCTGATTAATCAGGTATCCGGCCGCCTTTTAGGCAGCAACAGGCGCACTTAGCCTGTTGGCGGCTTTCAACAGGTTCAAACACATCGCCTTCAGATGGCTTTGTGCACTCACTTTGC
>ERZ772966.68-NODE-68-length-43596-cov-7.591466_pt1 | contig 43596 bp, 49 predicted proteins | sample MGYA00580680_ERZ772966 | MGnify/ENA primary metagenome ERZ772966 (study PRJEB29015, sample SAMEA2738055) | human oral metagenome | biome: human oral; feature: human-associated habitat; material: saliva | place: China | collected 2225 ...
TTGACATTTTATACTATTAGTGATATAAATGAATGCAGCTTTCATTGACAAGTCGAGTAAATCCTTGTCCGAAAGCGCACCTTGACAAGTTGAGAGAGTTTATAAACCGAAGGTGAGATTTTGTGATATTTTAAGAAGTATCCCGAAACCTCATCTTCGATCGTTCGCCATCCGGGGCGTCGATCAGTGCTTCCAGCACGGGCATTCACCCAGATGAGGAGAGAGTATTATAATGCCTACATTCATTACCGATGAAGTCAAGGCCGCAAGAGAAGAATCCCTCAGGCAAGAAAAACAGCGAGAAGATGACATGAGGAGAGCTCAAATCGAAGCTTTCCTTGAAGCCATCAAAGACATCTGTGAAGATGTCAAAGAAAGGGTTGTTGAAACCTACCTAAACGTAGGGGAGCCCCCTTTCTCAGTTAGGGTTATTTGTGACTTATTGACTACTGATGTAGTCAATAACAAACAATGCGCCAAGGCGCTACTAAGCGCGCTCCAGGAAGCGGAAGAGAACACGTCTTCCGTCGAGTTTGAGAAGGTGTTTAGGCCCCAGTACGGCACTTCATACATCATCGTAGTCAACTTCTCCTGGGAGTAGACTACGATCAAGCGAACATGGCGAGTCTGCAGAGATTCGCAGCTCTCTCACTTGTCATGTTCGCTCCATAGATGTGTGCCTATGCTGATGAGTCGGAAACGACGAAAGCGAACAATTTATTCCAACACCACACACTCTTCAACTACGGGCGGATTTCCATCAACAGAAATTGCCAACATTTGCATATCACAGCTTTCATACTGCGCATTTTTGGCAATGAATATTTCAGCAGCAAAACGCATTTGTTGCTGTTTTTTATTTGTAATCGCCGCCAAGCCGTCGCCAAAATTGTCATTTTTACGATATTTGACCTCTGTAAAATATAAAACATTATCTTTTTTACTAACAATATCAATTTCACAATATCGCGTTCGCCAATTCCGTTCTATAATCTCATGACCATCGCCCACCAACCAATCCGCCGCCGCTTGCTCACCTTTATCGCCAATTTGACGCGTCGTGTCTTTTTGCTGGTTTTTAAATTTTCCATCGTCAGACACATTTTGCGAATTCGCCTCAACATTAGCATATTTAGCCAACGGCGCAAAACTCAGCCGATGTAGCGGAGTTACGCCCAGATTATCAATAGCCACTCGGTGCTTCACTACGCCATAACCAACGTGTGAAGAAAAATCATATCCCGGATAAATATCATCCTGCTCCGCCATAAATTTATCGCGAGCCACCTTAGCAATAATCGACGCCGCCGAAACGCTCGGAATCAGACCGTCGGCTTTCGCTATAATTGTTACGTACTTTTCTAGCGGTGTACCCGCCAAAAAATTAACCGTCCCATCGATAATAATCTCATCAAACTTCGAGCCGCTTTTCTGACATTTCGCTTGAATTTCTTTTACTGCACGCCGCGTCGCCAGTTTAAGCGCCTCGCTCATCCCTATTTCATCCAGCTCCTCAGCAGAAACCCAGCCCAACGCCCAAGCCGACGCTTGTTTGCGAATTTCCTCATCGAGCAATTCACGTCGTTTTTTGGTCAATTTTTTACTATCATCAAGCCCTTCAATTTCAGCGCCACCCAAAACCACCGCGCCAATCACCAACGGTCCAGCCCACGCGCCGCGCCCGACTTCATCAATTCCCAGAATCACCCGACAATTTTCCCTTTTTCGTCATAAAATCCGCAATCATCCAGCCAATCCAAATTGTTGCCGCGCCTAACGTATTCGCCAAAATATCCCAATTCGTGTCGTCCAATTTTATGCTCGCCACGCCCACTTTGACCATAAATAATTCCGCCAATTCGTTAATGCAGCCCAACGCCGAAACTAAAGCGAAGATCGAAAACGCCATCACCAGCCAACGCGCCCGCCACTTCATCGACGAAACCAAATACGCCCAGAACAGCCCCGTAAATAGCCCACCACCCACAAAGTGCGTCGTAAAACTAGTGTCCTGCCCGTCAATTAACGGCGATGGCAAATACCAAGATATGAAAAACAACAAACACGCTACGTAAAGTAGCCAGCGATATTTTTTCTCATTATCAAAGCCGTTTTTCTTCAAAACATAAGGAGTCGCCACAGTCAAAGTCGTCGGAACAAGGACGGATATATAATGAAATATTGCCATATTGAGATTATAACATGAGAAAACCGCCTCAGATTAAGAGACGGTTTTTAATGATTAACCAATTGACAATTACGCGTCTTTATGGCGAGCTGCAACTTCAGCAGCCTTAGCGTCAAGTTCAGCCTGAGCGGCATCTTTTTCAGCTTGTTTTGCAGCAGCAGCCTGAGCAGCTTCTTCCTTCAAGCGTTCAGCTTCCGCTTCTGCCTTAGCGTCATGAATGTCATTAACAGCAGCGCGATCGAAATTCTTAGCCGTCAAGCGAGCTGACTTACCGCTACGCTGGCGAAGGAAGCTCAAGAACTTGCGGCGAACCTTAGCGCGACGAACAATCTCAATCTTCTCAATAAGTGGACTGTGTATCAAGAATGACTTTTCAACGCCAACGCCTGAAGCGATCTTTCGAACCGTAATGCGTGATGTGTGTGATTCTTTATTGTCGGTACGAATAACAACACCCTCGAACATCTGAATACGCTCTTTGTTGCCTTCCTTAATTTTCTGGTAAACGCGAACTGTGTCACCACTGCGAGCATCGACAACTGCTTGCTTTTTTTGTGCTTGGTTGATTTTGTTGATTAACTCAAAACTCATAATTTTTCCTATCTTCCGAACTCGCTCCGACTGGCCACGCAGTTGTACCTCTGCGGCTCCACGTCAAGCAAGGCTCGAATATTTAACTCTCGTACAATTACATAAGATAATAACACAAATCTGAAGAAATATCAATTAAATAAAATTGGAGTATAATATAGTTATGGATTACAATAAATTAGCACTCGAACTACACGAAAAATACAAAGGTAAAATTACGACTAGCCTCAGAGATAAAGAGGAGCTTAATCGCGACAAGCTTAGCGCTTATTACAGCCCTGGCGTCGGCGCAGTCAGCCAAGCAATTGCCGAAAATCCAGCCGATTTACCAAAGTACACTTGGACAAACAATCTAGTCGCCGTAATCTCAGACGGCTCAGCAATTTTGGGCTTAGGCAATTTGGGACCAAAAGCCGCCATGCCAGTCATGGAAGGAAAAGCTTTATTATTTAAGCATTTTGCCGATGTCGACGCAGTGCCAATTGTGTTAGACGTTCACGAGCCAGAAGAAATTATTGCCACCGTTAAAGCCATTGCGCCAAGTTTCGGCGCCATCAACCTCGAAGACATTGCCGCACCAAAATGTTTTGAAATTGAAGAGCGATTGAAGGCAGAATTAGATATTCCAGTCTTCCACGATGATCAACACGGCACAGCTGTCGTTGTATTAGCGGGCCTAATTAACGCCGCTAAATTGACAGGACGAAACCTGGCAGATTGCAAATTCGTGGTCATCGGCGCAGGCGCAGCTGGCACGGCAATCATCAAATTGTTAAATCTTTACGGAGCAAAAAACATCGTAGCGGTGGATAGTCGAGGAATTGTCGGAAAATCACGCACAGACTTGAACGCTGAAAAAACCGCGCTATTGGAATACGTCGACGCATCACAATCTGGCTCAATTGAAGACGCCATCACCGACGCAGACGTATTTATCGGCGTATCGCGCGCAGGACTTCTCACTCCAGAATTAGTCCAAAAAATGGCGAAAGATCCAATCGTATTCGCACTAGCAAATCCTATTCCAGAAATTATGCCAGACGTCGCCAAAGAAGCCGGCGTCGCAATCATTGGCACGGGTCGCAGCGACTTTCCAAACCAGGTCAATAACTCCCTAGCCTTCCCTGGAATTTTCCGTGGCGCATTAGATCACGGAGTTAAGAAAATCACCGATCAGCACAAATTAGCGGCTGCCGAAGCACTAGCTAACTTGGTTGAAAATCCAACCGTCGATAAAGTCGTCCCAACTGCGTTTGATGAGGGTGTCGTTGAAGCTGTCGCAAATGTCATTAGATAAACCTAGGCACCAGCACCATACTTAGCCGCATCACGAGAGTCTCCATCTATAAACAGAGATACTAACGATTCCTGATTTTGTTTGTCGCAAGCTCCTAAGAATAAAACTACTTCAGTCACTCCAGCTTCCTGAAGAGATTTTTTAGTCTCATTTTCATCGGGCATATCTTCAACGCTGACTTTTGACACATAAACCCTCTTGGCGTTATGCGTTTGTTCTTTCCAGGCGTAAATTATAAACGGATAAAGCTCTTTTAATCTGTTACTTAAGCCAATTGGCAAACCGACAGACTTATCTTCTGAAGTTGCTACACATTTAGCAGCCATAGTTAATTTGTCTTTAATAATAGGCAGAATGTCCCGCTTCTTCTCGTCGTTTTCGTATCCAGTCATTTTATGCTCGACCTTTTTAGCCTCTTCAGTGCGCGCGTCAATTACTGCGACCACAGTACCGTCACCACCACGCTCAACATGCAGTACATCTACAATAGAATCTTCTTTAAGCCACGGAAACGTCTCGCTATCAAGTATCACAGCATCTCCCGCCTTCAATCCAATCTCTACCGGCCGAGAGTCTTCTTCAGCTCTCGACTTCGGTTTGTTTGACCTTTTCTTCTTGGTGGCTTTCCTCAAAGATTCACCCGCAATTTCAGGCGCCATTTCATAGCTATTCAATTTCTCCGAAAGCACCCTCAGGGCGTTGTCTAAAACCCCACTCAGATGCTCTTTAGCCATAGATTCAGCAAGGCTACGAACCACTGGACTGTTTTCCTTAATTGCCGCTTCTTTATACTGCTTGGCTAGTTCCTCTTCGCTTGGCAATTTTATGGATTTTATAAACTCAAGAACACTGTTGGCAAATTTTAAATCACCCTCAGGATTAATACCATTACATTCCTCATCTTCAACCTCCTTAAGTTTCCGACACTTAAAGTCTTCCAAGAAACTACTCAACTTCATCTTGCCATCATTACCTGGAATGTATTCAGGTCTAGTAATTGTAAAATCATCAGGTAAACCAAAAGCCCCATCCTTAGTAAGGCTATCAGTCACAGTCTCCCTTGCCTCTGCGATAAAGTCCATATATTCACTATCTGCAAGTTCAGGACTAATTATTTTATTAGCATGCTGCCATCGTTTTACATCGGGAATCACATACTTTCCAGCTTGGCAAAATTCTGGAATATTCACTTTCGCCAGATTTTTGGGAAAAACTACACTAAGATTTTCCCTTATAAATTTCTCGTATGTTCCATTAAATATACTTCTTAACGATTCTTTGATTTCCTCTATATCAAAATCTATCTCTATGCAATCTGGAAGCCTGTTATACCCCTCCTCAATTTGCTGAAACAACCCAAGAACCTTCTCGTAAGATTCTTGATATTCACCGCGCAACTCCTCACCTTCAACAAGAAACGGTACATGCTTAATAATAAACTCTACATGCTTAATAATAAACTCTACATAATCTATAATTTGACTTATGTAGTTTTTATTAAGATCTTCTGTATGAGATAGTTCACCTTTAACAACATAACCATCCCGTTGTCTTTCGCTCATAAACTAATATTTTATCAGTTTATGGATATAAAGTCAATTATATTACTCTATTAACTTCTTCTAATGTTGTTTCGCCACGAAGAGCCGCCAGCACGCCAGCCTGAAGTAACGTCACCATGCCATCTTCTTTTGCAGCCTTCTCAATCGCTTCCGTATGAACATCCTCAACATCGCCGCGCAGGAACTTCTGAATATTCTCGCTTACAACCAACTGCTCCATTACCGGAATTCGCCCCTTATAGCCGAACGGTACGTTATCTGTCGGCACTGCACGCCAAAGCTTAAACGTATCCAAATCTGGGCAATCAACATTCTCCGGCAAATCCTTCAAGACTTCTTTCACCCACTTGCGAGTCGCCTCATCTGGCTCATATTCTTCCTTGCTATCATCCCACAATCTCCTCACTAGTCGCTGAGCAATCACCAGTCGAACCGCCGAGCTAAAAATCGGGTTTTGCCCAATCATGTCGATCATACGACTAAACGCCGCCGCAGTCGAATTGGCGTGGAAGCTAGACAATACCAAGTGTCCCGTAATTGACGCCTGAATCGCAGTCTTCGCAGTTTCATTATCGCGAATCTCACCGACCATCACCACATCTGGGTCAAGACGCAAAACACTGCGCAAACCGTCAGCAAACTTCTGTCCATTTGTCGTATCAATTGGAATCTGAGCAATCCCGGGAATCGTATTTTCTACAGGATCTTCCAATGTAATAATCTTTCGATCCTGAGTATTAAGAGCGTTCAAAATGCTATATAACGTCGTAGACTTTCCTGAACCAGTTGGACCAACCATCAACAACATCCCGCGCGGATGAGAAATAACTTCATCAATTTGCTCACGCTCTTTCTTTGAAATACTTAAGAGATCCAAGTTCAACATTGATTCGTCAAAATTGAATAATCGAAGCACCAAGTCTAAGCCATACACCGTCATCACAGCCTCCACACGCAAATTCAGCACATGCGATGCGCCATCTCTATGAATTTCCTGCTGCATATGTCCAGATTGAGGCTCTCTGGAAGCGGTAGAAATATTCGCACGCGACGCCAAAGTCGCCATAATCACTCGATACCTATCCCTGCTAAGCTCCGCCACCGTGTGCAAGGCTCCGTCAACACGCATACGAATTCGAATCGATTCGCGCTGGTTCTCGATATGAATATCCGACGCACCCAACAAATCTGCTTGGTCAATCAAATAATTAAACACGTCATTCGTGCCTACGGAAGCTAAAGTCTGCGTAACCTGCGCCAGAGTATCGCTATCACCTTCCTTAGCAATTTCAATATTGTCGTAAATCACTTTTTTTGGCGGATCAAACCTAAGCATAATTGACCGAAACGCCGAACCAGAAATTAAGAAGAAGAAGATTCGCTTGCCATTTTCAACATACTGATCTCGCATCCGCTTCATCAACGATTCAGAAGTTTGCGACGTAACGCCAAATCGATAAGATTGGTCTTCCTCGTTAAAGGCTAACGGAACCAGCCTGCCTTTATACATCTCTTCTATCGTTAAAACATCCTTAAGCAAAGGTAAAGTCTCTTCAAATTCCCGCCCATCAAGATATTGAAGTCCTAAAATTGACGCTCGACGACGAGTAGCTTCCTCATCTTGCTCACGGCGTCGCGCCTGAATTTTATCTTCGTCCATATGAAAATTATACCAAAAAGCTTACGGTTTTACGAGTGATATAATAGTGATATGAATCCAGAAATTACTCTGTTAGTCCACAATATTCGCTCGACGCATAATGTTGGGGCAATTTTTCGCACAGCCGAAGGATTTGGTATAAAAAAGATTATTCTTAGCGGCTACACGCCGTATCCAGAATTGAGCTTATGCAGCAAGGCGCCCGCTTGCGCGCTTGTCGATGGAGAAATTCGATCTGAAGATCCCCGCCTGCCGCACATTCGCGAAAAAATCACCAGTCAAATTCATAAAACCGCTTTGGGTGCGGAAAGTTTGGTGCCGTTTGAGTTTTACGAGGATATCAATGATTGGATTAAAGAAAATCAGCGAACAGAAAACTTGCCAATCATCGCGCTGGAGCAATCAAAAGACAGCGTGATGCTATCAGAATTTCAACCACCTGAAAAATTTGCGCTGCTACTCGGAGAGGAAGTTCACGGAATCACGCCAGAGCTTTTGGACAATTGCGACTTCACTGTAGAAATCCCGATGTTCGGCCAAAAAGAATCATTCAACGTGTCGGTCGCAACGGGAATTGCGCTATTTGGGCTAATCTTCCCTGTCAGAAAATAGCTGCTTTGAGACTTTCGGTCTCAGCTGGAGCTCTCTTGGCGGGCTATTTTCATTTGAAGGTAATTTATTTTTATCACGCCGCTTGACTTTATTAAATAAATATTGTAGATTTATATATAGCTTTTGTTGGGAATTATTCCAACAAAAGCAGCCCTTTATAGTCCTAGATGGAAAGGAGTGCGGCACGATGTTCGTGCTCGCTATCATGGTTCAACTATTGTTGATCTGCTTATCGTCTCAGCTAGTATCCCTTGCGGAAAAGATTGATCATCTTTTCAACAAGGGCGATAAGCTAAACTTAGGCCTAGCGGCCTTAGTTCTTATCTTAGCTGAATATTCTTATTTTTGGGCCCAGTATGGGCCCATGATGAACAGCCTTGGCGTCAACTTGACGTTAGGAGCACTCCAGTTAGGTAGTCTGTATGTAGCGGTAGCTTGCCTACGCAAGCTACACGAATCAGACGACAAGTCGTCTATCTCTATCTAACGAGAAACAGAGCTTACTCAAGAGGGACAAGTCCCGCTGACAGATAGTTAGCCCGCCGTAGAGCAACCAGCTCCGGCTGAGGCCTCTGTCAGCGGGCTAACTATCACTTTAGAACTACACACTCTTCACCCAGAGTGTTTTTTAATTGACTTAATAAATTGTCATTGGCATCCACTTTAAACGGCAGACGCATGGCTGATTTCTCTTTCTCGCCCAGCACCAAAACCACGTCAGTCGTGCCAGCATTCTCGCCGCAAACAGACTTCATTTTCACTAACCGCGAATGGTCATTCGGGTCTTTAATATACACAAATAACTTTGAAGCGGGAATTTCTGGCGCAACATTAACAGGCGCCGAATGAGTTTTTGGTTGTGGTTTGGCGGCGTCATTTTTTACGGCAGACTTCGGAGAAGCTCCATCTTTCTGATTACGATAAGCTTCACGGCGCTCTTTTTTTACAGCAGAGCTAATTTTTGGCGCATCCATTTTACGACCAGTCGACTCATAGTCATTGATATCGTTGTCCGTAATCGCAATAATATCATCGGCAATTAGTTTACTTTCATTGCCCAAATTTCCGTCACGATCTCGAGCTGAATTTTTACCAGAAACTCGAATCACTGCGTCCTGAACCAGCTTGGCTCCAACTTTTTCATACAGATTCGGAAAGACGATTATCTCGCCCTCACCGAACTTGTCCTCAATTCCCACAAACGCCATTTTCGAACCGCTTTTTGTGACAATTGTACGAACAGTGCTAATAATTCCCCCGACCGTCATTATTCGACTGTCGTACTCGGGAACTAATTGCGTCAACGGCTGAGTTTGTTCGCTCAAATACGTTTCATACCTATCAAGCGGATGCGCCGAGATATACAACCCCAACAATTCTCGCTCCCACATCAAGCGCTCTTTATCGTCGTGTTTCACAGGAGCCTTCTGGAGATGAAGAGTCGATTGGACACTCGCCGCATCATCGCCGCCCAACATTCCAAACAAATTAGTCTGCCCGCTGGCGGCTTCTTTTTGGAGCTTGGACGCAAATGACGTAATAGAATCCAGATTGAAAAGCAAATCAGATCGATCGCCCATATCATCAAATGCACCAGATTTAATAAGCGACTCCCAAGCCTTGCGATTAAATTTACTGGTCGAAACACGCTTGGCAAAATCTTCCACCGACGTAAACGGCCCATCTTCGCGCGCTCGTAGAACCTCTTCGACCGCACCAACGCCAACTCCCTTCACTGCCGACATTCCGAAACGAATTTTATTCTCATTCGGCACCACTGCAAACTCAACGAACGACTCGTTTACATCAGGGCTAAGCACACTAATTCCCATGTGTTTGCACTCGGTGATTTCAATTGCCAGACGATCAGTGTCATCATGGTCGCTGGTCATAAGCGCCGCCATAAACGCGTCAGGATAATGTGCCTTCAAATAAGCCGTCCAATAGGCGATCAAACCATAACAAGCGGCGTGCGACTTATTGAAACAATAGTTAGCGAATTCTTCCAGCTGAGTCCAGAAAGTTTCCGCAATTTCCTTAGTTGCGCCACCAACTTTAACCGCACCCTCGACAAATTCAGGCTTGACCTTTTTCATCAAGTCAATTTTTTTCTTACCAACAGCCTTGCGCAATGTGTCAGCCTGACCACCAGTAAATCCACACCATTCCTTAGAAATCTGCATAAACTGCTCCTGATAGACCAAAATTCCGTAAGTATTTTTCAGCGAGTTTTTCATCCCGGAATGCAAATAAGTTATCTCCTCTTCGCCGTGTTTACGCCTAATAAAACTGTCAATAAACTGCATCGGACCCGGACGATAAAGAGCCACCATAGCAATAATATCTTCAAACGTAGTCGGCTTCAGTCCGCGCAAATATCGCTTCATTCCCGCCGATTCCAACTGGAATACGCCAGTCGTGTCGCCGCGCTGAAACAGCTCATAGGTCTTTTTATCATCAAGCGGCAACTCCGAAAGATTAATTTCTTTCTTGTAAGCTTTTCGGATAATCCTCATGGCGTTATTGATAATCGTAAGGTTCGAAAGTCCCAAAAAGTCCATCTTCAATAGACCCAACTCTTCAACTTCACCCATCGGGAACTGAGTTGCTACTACGCCCTTTTGCGCCATTTCAAGCGGGATATAATTGACCAACGTATCTGGCGCGATCACCACACCACAAGCATGAACGCCGTGGCTACGAATCGTCCCTTCCAACTGAATCGCATAGTCCAAAACTTCCTTTGCAGTCGGGTTATTTTCATATTCATTCCGAAGGTCCGCATCTTCCTTAATACTCACAGATAACGGGATATGTCGCCCCTGGCTTGGCGGCGGAACTAACTTCGCTAAGCGGTCGCTCTCAGCGTACGGAACTTCCAAAACCCTGGCGACATCACGCACTGCCATACGACCAAACATCTTGCCGAACGTTGCGATATTACTAACGTGATCCTCGCCGTATTTTTTCGCACAATATTCAATCACTTCATCACGACGCGTATCCTGAATATCAACGTCGATGTCGGGCATAGAAATACGATCAGGATTAAGAAATCGCTCAAACAGTAGTCCATATTTCAGCGGGTCAAGATCTGTAATATTCAGCGCATACGCAATAATCGAGCCAGCCGCGCTACCGCGCCCAGGCCCAAAAACAATTCCTTGAGATTTTCCCCAGTTGATAAAATCCTGGACGATCAAGAAATAACCTTCATAGCCCATATTCCCCATCACGCCAAGCTCCATCTCAGCGCGCTCACGAACCTCATCAGACAGCTTCGGAATAATCTCGTCAGGATCCAGCTTTTCAGCCTCCTCCTTCGAAGCTCCATTGTAACGTTGCAACAAACCTTGATATGTCAATCTAAGCAGATACGAATGTTCGTTCTCGCCGTCTGGCAATGGATATTTTGGAATAAGAATTCGCCCAAGCTCAATCTCAACGTCACAGCGATCAGCTATTTTTTTCGTGTTACGAATAACTTCAGGAAATTCCTCGCCCCAGTGATCAATAATATCGCGCGGATCCGTCAAATGAAGCTCAAAATCCTTCAAGCTCATTCGCTTTTCATCACTAAGATACGATCCCGTACCAACACAAAGCAGAATCTCGTGCGCGTCTTGATATTCGTGCGTCAAATAGTGACCATCACAAGTCACCACCATTTCAATATCAAGCTCTTTTGAAAGCTTAATCAAGCCCTCGTTGATCTTCGCCTGCACATCCCAGTGCGTATTCGACTTCGGGTGTCCGTGGTCCTGCAGCTCCAAATAATAACGATCGCCAAAAATCGACTTGTACCACTTGGCAATATCACGAGCGCGATCATAATCATCTTCTTTCAGCGCCACACCAATTTCACCACTCGCACAACCACTCAGGACAATAAGCCCCTCGTTCAATTCCTCCAGCAAATCATGGTCAATTCGCGGCTTATAATACATTCCCTCCAGATTGGCGCGCGTCGACAGCTTCATCAAATTATGGAAGCCCGTATTATTCATCGCCAGCACGGTCAAGTGAAAACGCTGCTTATCTTTACCTGGATCACGATCAAATCGAGAACGAGTCGCCACGTAAGTTTCAATTCCGATAATCGGCTTAATGCCAGCTTTCTTGGCGGTTTTATAATAGTCCAAAATGCCGCTCATCGTGCCGTGATCAGTTACGGCGGCAGCCTCCATCCCGAGCTCCTTAACCTTATCGACCAAGTCATGAATCTTAGTCAATCCGTCCAGCACCGAATGAAAAGTGTGATTATGAAGATGCACAAAATCTGACGGCTTCAAAGCCGCCGACGATGATTGTTCGCTTTTCCCCTCAGTCATTAATAACAATTATAGCACGCTATTGACGACGTTGCATTGTCTCAATCAAGTGGTTGATAAAATCAGCCAACGGCGGGAAAATGTCGGCAAATTGCCCCAAAATCCAAATCAATATCGCAATCAATAACGTCGCACCCAAAGCACTTCCCAGACCAAAGAAAATTCCGCGAACAAAATTCACCCAGTAAACTTGGTGGCGAGATTTATGAAAATCAAAGAACAAATCCTCCAAAATCGCCCGACGAGCACCGTTTTCGTTATCACGAACAACTTTTTTTACTAGCTTATTTGGCTGTTCTTTGGCTGACTTTTTCACTCTTTTTTACCTTCTTCTTTGAAAAAAATTTCGAGAAAAATCCACTTTTTGAAGCGAAGCTTTTGGCTAGCTCCACGCCGATAGAAACCGTACTTACAATTCCATTTAAGTTAGCAATTCTCTGGCTTATCGCCTCCACGTTCTGCTGAGTTTGGCGAATTTGACGCGTTAATTTGATGATGGAAATTGTCATAGCGATCATCATGATGACAAAAATTACCATCAAAATCACTAATATAATAAGCAATCCGTTCATGCTATTTATTATACATTATTTTAGGCGATCCGCCAGATGAGCGCGTAATTTATCGCCGAAGTTAGGATCACGCAGCCCAAAGTCAATCACTGTTTTTAGATATTCCAACTTGTCGCCAGTGTCGTAATAAGTGCCGTTCGTAATCTCCACGCCATAGAAATCAAATCCGTCGTCAATCATTTGCTGCATAATCGGCTGAATTGTAAACTCGCCGTTGCCGTCAAATTCTTCCTTGGCTTTGTCTAGATAGCCGAAAATCTCACCTGGAAGCAAATAGCTACTAACGCTCGCCAAATCAGAAGGCGCGTTCTCCTTGCCCGGCTTTTCAACGATATTCGTCATTTTTATAACGCCGTCTTTTACTCCTTGACCATTAATGACTCCATAACGATCAAACTCCGCGTCATCGGTGATTTTCTTACACGACATAACCGCTCCATCTAAGCTTTCTGACGCCTCAATCATCTGTTTGAAACGACTTGGACTAGCCGCAATAAAGTCATCTGCAAATGTGTAAATCACATGCTCATCATGATGAATCAAATGAGAGGCGCAAGCCAAAGGCGTTGCGTTGCCGTACGGACCTTTCTGGCGAATATAAATAAAGTTCGCCATGTCAGCCAAATTCTGCACCGCGTCAATGAACGGCTGTTTTTTAGGACCGCCAGCGCGCAAATTAGCCAAAAGTTCTTCATTCGGCTCGTCAAAATGGTCCTCGATTGCTCGCTTATTCGCGCTACCGATAATAATGATATCTTTAATGCCAGCCTCGACCAATTCCTCGACGACGTATTGAATAATCGGCTTATCAATCAGCGGCAACATTTCCTTTGGCATAGCTTTGGTTTGCGGCAAAAATCGCGTACCAAAACCGGCAGCGGCGATGATAGCCTTAGTTGGTTTTCTCATATTTCAGCTCCTATTCCCTATTATTTTCAGCAATTCTAAAGTTTCTCGCGAATCAGTTTTTGCGCAAGGCTTGGGTTGGCTTGACCCTTAGACTTCTTCATAACTTGCCCGACCAAATAGCCAATAGCCTTATCTTTTCCAGCCTTAATATCTGCAATTGAAGCCGCCGAAGCTGGATCGTTCAGAACTTCGTCAACGATTGCAGCAATCGCCGATTCATCAGAAACCTGCAGCAAATTCTTCTCTTCGGCAAGCTTGCGCGGATTTTTTGCGCCAGCCAGAAGCTCATTGAATAACTCCTTCGCATTCGTGCTGGAAACTTCAGACTTCTCTGTCATTTCAGCCAATTCTATCAAATCATCAACCGCCACGCGTGTAGATTCATTGTCTGTTTGCGCGTCATCTTCATCAGAAGCCGTCAATGCGCTCGCAAACCAATGTGCGACTCGCTTAGCAGAAGCTTCGCCAGACTTTTCCTGAACTTCCAATGTAATCTGGGCGTAATCCTGATTAGACAAAAGCGAATTAATAACAGATTTATCCAAGTTTAGCGCGCTCCATTTTTCCCTATATTCACCCGGAAGCATCGGCACCTTGGATTGAATTTCATTAATCACCTCGTCAGTCAGCACAACTGGCGGAATATCTGGGTCTGGCATATAACGATAATCCTGCGCGTCCTCCTTTGACCTCTGAGAAATAGTTATTTGCTTGTCATCATTCCAGCCTCTGGTTTCCTGAACAACTTCTTCGCCACGTTCCAAAATATCGACTTGGCGTTTGAACTCATACTCAGCGGCTCGCTCGACACTGCGGAAGGAATTGAGATTCTTAATTTCTGCGCGCTTTCCAAGCTCTGTCGCACCCTTCTTTGCCACTGAAATATTAACATCAAATCGCATATTTCCGTGGTACAAATTGCCATAAGTTACACCCGCGTAAACCATCAATTTATGAAGTTCCGAAACGTAAGCTTTGGCTTCCTCGGCTGAATGCATATCCGGCTCAGAAACAATCTCAATCAGCGGCGTGCCGGCGCGGTTAAGATCAACCAACGAATAGCCGTCATGATGCGTCAATTTACCAGCATCTTCCTCCATGTGAGCATGATCAATTCGCACGCGTTTCAAAGAACCATCTTCCAGCGGCGCATCGACATATCCAGCCAAAATAATCGGATTATACATCTGTGAAGTCTGATAGCCCTTTGGTAAATCTGGATAAAAATAATGCTTTCGATCAAATCGGCTAACGTGCGCAATTGGCGAATTCAAAGCTTTTCCAGCACAAACCGCCAGCTCAACGGCGTGCTTATTCAAAACCGGCAGCATCCCCGGCAAACCAAAATCAATCTGATGCGTCTTAGTATTCGGCTCAGCGTCACGAGCATCATTGTCAGCCGGGCTAAATAGCTTGGTTTTTGTCGCCAGCTGAACGTGGCATTCGATACCAATTGTCATTTCATAATCGTCATATACACTCATTATAATGCTCCCAAATCTTTTAATGCCTGTTCAAAACTCGCCATAGCTCGACGAAAACTCTGCGCCGTTACCGTTACGCTAGTTTCGTGGGCAATTTGATTACGCAATTTATGCGCCGCCCAAAGCCCATTTTCATCGCTCCAATATCCCTTGCGAGATTTCATACGTTCGCCCATCGTTTCGCCAGCCACGCCGCAGTCGCGCATAGCTTTGTCCAGCAACTTGTCCGCCTTCATTATCGCCATCTGCATACTTTCCGATTTTCTGGTTTCGACATTGCGCAAAATTTGCCGCCAAACCCTCTGGTACATTTCTTTGTCAATTTGACCGCGACCACGAGAAGTTAATTGAATGAAAATCATCAACAAGGCGCCGATAATCAACGCCGCAACAACTATCGCGAATATCAATCCGTCCATCAAATCTTCTCCACTTCCGAGACTAGCTTCAGCAAGTTCTTGTCTGACTTGTAATCGCCAATAAGCTGCACGCCAATTGGCAAACCTTCATCACTATTTCCAGCTGGCGCGGCCACCGCAGGAAGTCCAGCCAAACTTGCCGGCACAGTCATAATGTCCGCCAAATACATTTTTATCGGATCGCTAGCATTTTCCCCAATCTTAAACGCAGGAGTCGGCGCAACCGGCATCAATAGCGCGTCATATTCGGTAAATAACTTCTTAAACTCGTCAATCAACAACGTCCTGGCTTTTTGAGCCTGCATATAGTAAGCGTCGAAGAATCCGCTTGACAATACGAAACTTCCTATCATAATTCGTCGCTTATTCTCAGTCACAAATCCTTCATTTCGACTACGACCGTAAAGTTCCGCCAAGGTTTTTACTTCCGCTGCTCGATGACCATATCGCACGCCGTCATATCGCGCCAAATTCGAGGACAATTCTGCTGGCACAATTATGTAATACATCGCCAGGGAATGTTGCATCATACTCAAATCCACTTCTTCAATTTCGTAGCCAAGCTGCTTCAATTTCTCCGCATAATCAAGCGTTTTTTGGCGAACTTCCGCGTCCACGTCATCGGTCATACACTGCCTGACTAGACCTATCTTTTTCTTTGCAAATTCTGGCTGATTATTCCAAAAATCAGGCAAAGTCGTCATATCCTTATCATCGCGACCAGCCATAATTTCCATCACCAAATCAGTGTCTTCTGCGTTCGTAGCAAAACAGCCAATTGTGTCCGTGCTTGATGCCATTGCCACTACGCCATAACGACTAACCGCTCCGTAAGTCGGCTTAACTCCAACCACTCCGTTAAAGCTGGCTGGCTGACGAATTGAACCACCAGTATCTGTACCAAGCGCAAACGGAACCACGTCAAGCGCCGTAACTACCGCCGATCCACCAGATGATCCGCCAGCAACTCGCGTTTTATCTGCAGCGTTCTTCGTTGGACCGAATGCCGAGTTTTCCGTCGAACCACCGTGAGCAAAAGCATCCAAGTTTGCCTTACCGATGCAAATCGCACCTTCCGCTTCCAATTTTTCAACGGCCGTCGCCTGCAATGGCGCATTAAAGTTTTCTAGCATTTTTGAAGCGGCAGTCGTTGGCGCGCCAAACGCCAAAAAATTGTCCTTCACAACAAATGGCACACCCGCCAATCGTCCAGAAATCTCGCCAGCATCAACTTTTTCTGCTCGCTCCAGCGCACGCTCTTCCGTCAAGCTAAGCAGCGCATTATATTCCTCAATTTCACGCGCTCGTCGCAACGCTTCTTTTACGTTCTCGACCGCGCTCTTGCCGATAAAATCACTAATCTTACTCATTACAATACCTGAGGAACTTTCACTTGGTTATTCTGTTTTTCTGGCGCCAAATCAAGCAATTTCTCAACAGGAATTCCCGCCTGAACTTCATCCTCGCGCCAAACATTGCTCAGTCCCGTAACTTGATAAGTCGGCTCAACACCCGACACGTCAAGCTCGCCCAACTGCTCAATATAGCCAATTATATTTTCCAAATCTTGGCGCAGTCCGTCGGTTTCGTCATCAGTCAATGCCAGACTACTCAAACTCGCCAAGTGCTGAATATCGCTGGTAGAAATAGTTATCATATCAATATTATACCACTAAAAAAAGCCGCCCATCAAAGTGAGCGACTTTATTTTTCCAAGTTTTATTACATTGAGTAATCTTGGTAGTTCTTGTAGCGACTGTAATCTGATGGAATAGTCTTTACTGAGCTACCCGTGTCGTGTGCTTTAACAGCGATTGTGATGGCGCCAGTTAATAATACGACAGAAGAAGCCACGATCAACATCAAGGACAAAGCCTTTGACATGTTGCGTCCTTTGACAATTTGGCAAATGAAGTAAGCGCTAGTAGCAACAATTGCAAGAGCTAATGCGTATGGCAAGAATTCACCCAAGTACAAACTCTTATAGAATTCGCCGCCGTCACCAACGCCGATAAATAGCAATGAGTTGATCAAAATACTCACCAATCGAGCAACCAAGTCAACGGCTGGAATAATCAAAACCGCCAAACCGCCGTAAGTTACTAATTTGTAAGCTGTTCGCTTTGTGTAGCCTTCACGCTCTGGAACAGCTTTTGATACGCGTGAGAATAGAACTAGTGACAATACAGCCAAAAGCACAGCAAATACTGACGCCGCAATAATTCCCGTTCCTTGAGTTACCATTGATGGGGCGAAAAATCCGCCAACACTTCTTAATAACATCGATGTTGAATTCGTCCACAAACCAAACACCTTAGTTATGATGTCAATCAGCAACATGATTGAAATAATCGCTGAACCCATTGCCAAAGCGTATTCCAAGGTTAGCATCTTTGCCTTGCCTTTATTTGGGTCTTCATATGCGTATTGTGGATATGCTTGATAAGCATTTGGTTGCATCGGCATTTCTGGTTGCGCGACGTTTGTTGGCTGTGGTTGTTCTTTTGTTGCCATAATCCCTCCTAATCTAATAATATTTTTATTCTACATCGTATGACGAATTTCTGCAATTAAATCACGAAGTTCTGCCGCTTTTTCAAACTCCAAATTGGCGCTATGCAATTCCATTTGCGCTGTCAGATCTTTAATCAAAGCCGGATATTCGTCTTTTGGAATTTTCTTCAGGTTGAGCTTTGACTTTTTATCGGATTCTTTTTGCGGAATAATCGAGCGCAAACCATCGTCGATTTTCTTCTGAATAGTTTGTGGCGTAATATTATGTTCTTCGTTATATTTTTGCTGAATCGCCCGACGTCGATTTGTTTCGTCAATTGCTCGACGCATGCTATCCGTAACATTGTCGCCGTACATAATAACTCGCCCATCAACGTGCCGCGCCGCTCGTCCAATCGTCTGAATTAGCGCCTGTTCACTACGCAAGAAGCCTTCCTTGTCGGCGTCCATAATTGCCACCAAACTGACTTCTGGAAGATCCAGACCTTCGCGCAATAGATTAATCCCAACCAGCACATCATACGTCCCAAGTCGCAAATCTTTCAGAATATCGCCACGCTCCAGCGTATCAATTTCGCTATGCAAATATGCCGTCTTCACGCCGTTTTCCGTCAAATAAGCGCTCAAGTCCTCCGCCATTCGCTTGGTTAGTGTCGTCACCAACACGCGATGACCTTTCGTAATCGTCTGGCGAATTTCCTCCATCAAATCATCAATCTGCCCGTCGGTCGGTCGAACTTCAATCGGCGGATCAAGCAACCCAGTCGGTCGAATAAGCTGCTCAGCTGGCTTTGGCGAGTGAGAAAGTTCATAATCTCCCGGCGTGGCGGAAACGTAAATTGCCTGATGAATATGCTGATTGAACTCGTCAAATCGAAGTGGACGATTGTCCAATGCGCTCGGAAGACGAAATCCATGCTCAACCAAAACTTCCTTACGGGCGCGATCACCGTTGTACATTCCCCGAACTTGCGGCAATGTCATATGCGATTCGTCAATCAAAAGCAGCCAATCGTCCGGAAAATAATCAATCAAAGTCGCAGGCTGCTCGCCAGGTTCTCGGTCGGTCAAATAGCGCGAATAATTCTCAATCCCTTTCACAAAACCAGTTTCCTTCAGCATTTCCAAATCATATTTGGTACGCTGACTTAGCCTTTGCGCCTCTAAAAACTTGCCATTATCCTCAAACCATTTCAGTCGTTGGCTAAACTCATTTTCAATCCCAACAATCGCTTTTTCAATTCGCTCACGTGGCGTCGAATAGTGGCTGGACGGGAAAATTGTCAATTGGTCTGGCCGATCCAAAATCTCGCCAGTCAAAGGGTCAATCTTCGTCAGCCGCTCAATTTCATCGCCAAAAAATTCCACGCGAACCGCAGTGTCTTGACCCGCTGGAAAAATATCCACGACATCGCCGCGCACCCGAAAAGTTCCGCGCGCAAAATCAATGTCATTGCGTTTATACTGAATGTCGGTTAGCAGACGAATAAACTTGTCCTGAACTCGACGTTCGCCAACGGTCAATTTAATAGCCATATCAGCGTAAGTTTCTGGCGAACCAATTCCGTAAATACAACTCACGCTCGCCACGATAATTACGTCGCGGCGCGTAAGCAGCGCAGAAGTCGCAGCGTGTCTAAGCCGATCAATCTCGTCGTTGATTTTCGAATCTTTTTCAATGTAGGTGTCGCTCGAAGCGATGTACGCTTCTGGCTGATAGTAGTCAAAATAGCTAACAAAATAGTGGACTTCATTGTCCGGAAAAAATTCCTTAAACTCAGAAAAAAGTTGCGCCGCCAAAGTCTTATTGTGAGCCAAAACCAGCGTCGGCACATTGCGCTTAGCGATAATATTCGCCATCGTAAACGTCTTACCTGAACCAGTCACACCCAACAAAGTTTGCTCGCGCTGACCTTTTTCCAAACCCTCGACCAACTGAGCAATTGCTCGCGGCTGATCGCCCGTGGGCTGATATGAAGAAGAGAGGCGAAATTTATTCACCTCTCTATTTTACTATATTTACGAAAACTAGTCTTGACTATAAGTTTGAGACGAGCCAGAAACTTCACATTTGCCGTCAACCAAGCGGCTCGGAACCGACGCAGACTTCAAGTCTGAGCACGGCATACCGCCTTGCTGCGTGCCCGCAACAATTGCAATTTCACCAGTGCCGTTCTTTGGTCCGATAATGGTATAGGCGTTCGTCAATCCATATACTGCCGCATATTTTCCATACGCACGGTCAATGATTGGCTCATACACAGAACCTTCACGTTCTGGAATTGGCTGACCGACCTTAGACTTCAAGAACTTCTTCAAAGAACTATCAATATCCAACTTATCGACATCGCTCGCTGAAGTTAAGCGAATACCTGTACCGTCGCCCTTGGTGCGGAAATCTTTATATTCTTTCTTCGCCTCATTTGATGGCTCCTCGCCTTCACCACGCGTTTTTTCTATTGAATCAGATGAATCCTTCTTTGTCTGGCTGCTTTTTACCGAAGAGTTAGAATCCTTATCTTTATGCATAGCACCAGCAATTATCCATGTCGCCATAGCTACGATAATTATACCCATAATAACCACCACAACGATCAGCCACTTGTTTGTTGTTGATTTATTTTCCATAGAACCTCCATTTAGATTATGCTTTGATTGTATATGATGGATTATTTGCCGTCAACGTATTGTAACCATAGGTATTTTATGATATAGTAATAAAGTTAAAATCATAAAATAAAAAGGATAATGATGACACCGAAAAATGTTTGTATTCCGCGCGAACTGCAACTTCAGGCTGCGATGTTCAGATTAGGAAAAGTCGATGACGAAATTCATGCCGGCTATGAAATTCTCCAAAAATATCATAAAACCGTAACTTTTTTTGGATCAGCCAGGATAACTGAAGATAACGAATATTACCAAAAAGCCAAAGATTTAGCATTTCAATTAGCTAAAGAAGGCTACACAATTATCACCGGCGGCGGTGGTGGAATTATGGAAGCAGCAAACCGCGGCGCCATGGAAGCTGGCGGAAAATCAGTCGGATTCAACATTCGCTTGCCACACGAGCAATCATTAAACAGCTACACGACAGATTCGTTCGCATTCACTCACTTCGCGCCACGCAAAATCGTTATGACGCTTCTGGCTGACGCGTACGTTTGTTTCCCTGGCGGATTTGGCACAATGGATGAAATTTGTGAGATTATCACATTGACGCAAACCAAGAAAATGGCGCCCGTGCCGATTGTCTTATTTGATAAAAAATTCTGGGGCAAATGGGACGATTTTGTGCGCGAAAATATGCTTCCAAACAAGTTAATTTCTGACGGCGATGAAAAAATCTACACAATTACCGAAGATATTCCAGAGGTGGTTAATTTAATTAAAAATCAGCGAACTTGTTGCGACCGATAATTATTTCTTAGGTTTCGGCTCAATCCAACAAATTCCACCCTGGCAAACCACTCGCTCTACGGCTGGATTATATGTGCGCGGGTGGTTTTTATATCGGCGCGTAATCTCAAACCCCAGACCTCGCTTGCCATACGTTGTTTGCTGCTTTCCCAGAGGTAACTGGCAGTGATAATTATTTATAATGTCAATCGGATTAAACGAAATCACTTGCCCATCAACGTCCAAAAGCACCCACTCGGAAGCCTTAAACGGCGCCCATTTGTCCACTTTCGGCGCAATAGCCATTAGTGATTGATAAATTTCTTCTGCCGTAGCGTTTGACGGATCCAGACCTAGAGATCGAATAATCGAGTGTGCTCTAGCCAATATCTCCGCAATCAATCGCACATCACTATCGTCCCTAGTCATCTGCCTGAGCTCGGTTAATGCTCGACGCTTTTTTACGTCACCGCCCAACAATTTTCCCAAATTTTGCGCCATTATATTTCCCTTTCTTGAATTGGCATAGCATGAAGCACTGTGCCAGCATATAAAATTCCAGCCTTTGCTCCAATTTTCATAACCACCGAACTAGCATTCGCGCTGCCCATAATTACAGAGTTTTTCAAATTGCCACTTCGCGCCCATTCGCTCAAAAATCCCGACGCAAACGCATCTCCAGCGCCAGTTCTGTCGATTGACGGCCTGTCGTCGTACATTAGCGCTCGCACGATGGTTTTTCCGTCGCTTGCAATTGAGCCGTTTACGCCGTCCGTCACTAAAACGACCGGAACTAATCTCAAGCCTCTTCTGACCAAGGCCTCCAAATCCTCGCCAGACACCAATTGCTGCATTTCTTCTTTGTTCAAAGTTAAAACATCAACATCAGGCAATAATCCCAACAATTTATCCTTTTGTACAAGCTCTTTCTTTCCAGGATTAAAACAGATTTTCATATCGCGACGTTTGGCTTGCTGGAATAATTTATGAAGCATCGGCATATTTCCCGCCAAAGTTGAAACGTATAGCCAATCCGCGTCCTCTTCAGACAAATCAAAATCTGCCTCATGATAATGCGTTGAAGCTCCGCGGTATGTTAAAATTGTCCGCTCGCCATTTGAGGCTAATAGTAAAACTGAATATCCCGTGCTATATTTTGGCGAATACCTCACCAAATGCGTGTCAATATTTTCCTTATCCAAATCTGCAATTACCGCTTGCCCCGCTGGATCATGACCGATTGCTCCCATAAAACTAGCATAATGCCCTTGCCTGGAAAACGTTACCGCGGCGTTTGTAGCTCCACCACCAGTCGAGAAATGAATCTGGTTTACATCAGCCTTTGCCCCCAAATCCAACCGCGCAAAACAGTGTTCTGGACTCTCGCAAACTGGCGTCAGTGCGTCTGATTGACTTAAAAATACGTCTTGAATCGCCGCACCAACGGTGATGATTTTTGCCATTAAACCACCGCCTTTCGCACGGAATTAAATGCCTTAATCTTTGATTCCACCACTTCCTGTACAGCAGCATAAACTGGCGGCATTAATTTAACGATAGCGTACTCATTTGGATTTTCTCGCAAGGTTTTCTCCAAAGTCGTTCGGAAAGCATAGCGCATATCAGAATTGATATTGATTTTAGAAACGCCAATTTTCGCAGCATCCTCAAAATAATGCAGTGGAGTTCCAGACCCACCGTGCAACGAAATCTGGCAATGAATCGCCTCACGAATGTCAGCCAACAAATCCAAATCCAACACTTTCGGAACTGGATATTTGCCATGCAAATTGCCAATCGCCGCCGCAAAAGTGTCAATTCCAGTCGCCTCGACAAACGCACGTGCACCCTCTGGTGTAGAGAAAGTCTTTTTTATTTCCTCGTAATTTATATCTTCCGTATGAACATTTGAACTCCCGCCAAAATAATGCGGCTCAGATTCCACTAGCGCGCCAGTAAACTTGGCGTATTCAACAACTTCACGAGTTTTGGCAATAATCTCCTCATCCGAAGCATTGTGATTCGCCTGAGAAATATCAATATGTATAAACTCATATCCAGCGTCAATCGCTCGCTTACAGCCTTCAACTGTCGGACCGTGGTCCAAATTCAAGTACATTTCAATTCCGTACTCAGCTTTATAATTGTCCACCAAATCACGGACGTTCTCTAGACCCATAGCCTTCACTTCGGCGTCAGAAACCTCAACTAACACTGGCGATTGGAGCTTTTGTGCCGCCCGCGCCACCGCAATCAACGTCTCTTGATTGTCAATATTAAATGCCCCAACCGCAAAGCGTTGCGCTCGTGTTCGCTGCATTAAATGACGCGCCCGCGTCGTGTTTTTCCGAATCTCTGAAATCGATAATCCCATACTGCCCCCTAAAATACTTATGGTAATTATATCAATTACCGCCCGCTATGCCAAGAGAATTGACATTTTGCGTAATTAGTGATAATATAAAATGGCTTTTGCCCAAGGCTTACCCCTAAGGGCGAAAGAGCCCTTTGGTCTTGAGCATTTTCTTCTCAGAAAGGAAGAAAAAAATGCACCCTGTAGTTAAGATAACTGCCTTCGCAGGAAAAATACTCTTATTTGCCATCGTCCTACTATACATAGCATGGTTGGCAACACTAGACTACTTTTACGTAGCCTACGGGCTGCCAGAGGCACTGACGTTCTTAGCGTTGAGTGTCACATTCCTCGTACTTATCTACGGGATGAGACGCCACAGCAGTTATCACACCTACGACCCCGAAGACAACTCCGAGGGTGACCGTGGATAACACACACCCGCCAGAACTACTTGCTTTGAGGTCTTTAATTAGATCTTGGCAGTAGCTCCTGGCGGGTTTTTCACTGGAGAAAATCAACAACACTACAAACAATTGAATCGACATCCAAGCCGTGCTTTTTCCACAATTCAGACATTTTGCCCGACTCTCCAAACGCGTCATTAACGCCAATTCGCTTCATCTTCACCGGCAAATTCTCACTAAGAACTTCTGTCACGCTTGAGCCAAATCCACCAGCGATCTGCCCTTCTTCCGCCGTAATGACGGCTTGGCATTTTTGAGCCGCATCAAGCACAGCATCCTCGTCCAGCGGCTTGATCGTCGGAAAATGAATCACTTCCGCCTGAATGTCATATTCATTCGCAAGCTTTTCTGCTGCCAACAACAATTGATAAGTCATCACACCAGTTCCAAACAAAGCAACATCTTTACCACACCTCAGCGTGTAGCTTTTTCCAATCTCAAAAGTAGATTGGTTTAAGAATAACGGCGTTTTTTCTCTTGGCAATCTTACGTAATTCGGGCGTTTATCTCCAGCCATTGCCGCCGCCATTAGCTTGGCCTCATTGGCATCACCGGGCGCCAAAACCACCATATTAGGCAAGCTTCGCATCAGCGCAATATCTTCCAACATTTGATGCGTCGCACCGTCCGGACCAACATTAAGCCCCGCATGAGAACCCACCAGCTTGACCGGCTGATTATTAAGGCAAATAGTCGTTCGAATCTGCTCCCAATTGCGACCCGGGCTAAACGCCGCATAACTAGCCGCAAACGGAACATTTCCCATAGCCGCCAACCCAGACGCCACGGTAACCAAATTCTGCTCCGCCACGCCAACTTCAATTGCCCGCGGCTTCCCGATTTCCTCGTAAAACTTACCAAAGCCAACACTCTCCATCAAATCCGCACTCAGCGCCACCACCAAATTATTTTTCTTCGCAATATCCACCAAGCCTTCGCCAAAACCAACGCGAATTGCCGCAAGTTCTAAATTCTGCCAATTTTCTATTAAGAAACTCATTCACCGCCTCCTTCACTCAATTGAGCAAGCGCCCGCTCCGCTTCCTCGGCGTTTGGAGATTTTCCATGCCAACGGTAATCGTATTCCATAAAATCAACACCACGACCAGGAACTGTATGCGCAATTATCACGCTCGACTGCCGAGAATTCTTCGCCTTATCAATCGCTTGAATTATCGCCGAATGATCATGCCCGTCAATTTCCTGCGCATCCCAGCCAAAACTTCGCCATTTGTCCGCCAAATCCCCTAGCGGCATCACCTTTTCCGTATCGCCACCAATCTGAATATTATTTCTATCAACAATCGCAATCAAATTCGACAGATTATATTTTTTCGCAAACATCGCCGTTTCCCAAATATTCCCTTCATCCAGCTCGCCATCACCCAAACTGCAGTAAACGAATCGCTCAGAATTACCACCTAAATATTGCAATGAATACGCCATACCGGCCGCTTGGCTCAGACCGCACCCCAGAGGACCGCTAGTCGTTTCAATTCCCGCCAGGCTACCGCGTTCTGGATGACCTTGAAGCTTGGAGCCAAATTTTCGCAAATTAGCCAGCTCTTTTTTATCGAAAAATCCTCGCTCCGCCAACGTGGCATATAAAAGTGGCGCATAATGCCCATTGCTCATCACGAAAACGTCCCGATCTTCCCAAGTAGGATTCTCCGAATCTAGTCGCATGGCGTGAAAATACAAAACCGCCATAACGTCAGCAAAGCCCAAGCAGCCAGCCGAATGACCCGAGCCAGCCTCGGATAGCTCACGAATAACAGACTTTCGCAGCTGTTGCGATATTTTCTTCAATTTCGCTATCTGGTCGACATCCATTAAAGCACGCTCGTTTTATTAATCTCCTGTTGCAATCTGGAGAAAATAGTGCGCGGATCTGACGATTTCTGAATAACGCCGCCAACGTTCAAAACGTTAACGCCGCCCTGAACCAAACTATACGCATTATCTACCGCCACTCCACCATCCCAACCGATTTCTACATTTGGATTAATAGCCTTAATGAGTCGTATTTTTTCTAGTTGCATCAAACTAGCAGTTCCGCCAAATCGCCCCAGCTCACCGCTAAAAATCATTACATGATCTGCTATTTTTATCAATTCCTCAACGGTTCGTGGCACTGTCGGCTTTAGTAGCGCTAATCCCGCCATAATTCCAGCTTGACGAATCTGCATAAGCGCAGTCTTCACGTCTCCCGTCGCCTCCGCGTGAATAATAATCATATGAGGTCTTAAGGCAATCAACTTCGGAACATACTCAGCAACATCATTAACCATTGCGTGAATATCAATCATCCAACCCTCCGGCGCCCACAATTCAGGAATGCCAACAGTAAGTGTTGGTGCAAACTCACCATCAGATATATCAATATGTACACGCTCAACAAGCCCAGTTATTTTATTAACCTGCTCTTTATATTGTTCGGCATTTTCCGCCAAAATTGCTGGTGCGATTACAGAGCTACTCATGACAATTCATCCAATTGCGCATTACGCCTATTAAATCGCGGGGCATTCGCATAAGGAGTGTTTAGCCACGTTTCCACAATTCCCTTCCAAGCAGACTCGTTATCTTCCAAAACTCGCGCTGGCAAACATAAAACATTTGAGTCGTTATCTTGGCGCGTCATTTTCGCCTCAAACGCATCCCAAATCACGCTGGCACGAATTCCTTTGAATCGGTTCGCCGCCATACACATTCCTTGACCGCCGCCGCAAATTAATATCGCGCGCGGATCTTTGCTATCATCACCAATGACCCTCAACGCCGCCGCCTGTGCGAATTGCGGAAAATCGTCATCAGGATTTAATTCTACACCGCCGACGTCTTGAACGTCATAGCCATTCTTAACCAAATAGGCAAAAACTTTTTCTTTCAACATAAAACCGCGATGATCAGATCCGAGGTAGATTTTCATAATTTTAGTATAAGCGTTTTCGGTGATTTTTGCAAGGAAAAGTTAGGTATTTTATCAGAGGTAGGGTGTAGCTATTTGACAAAAAGTATTGACATCTTGTGGCTGGTGTGATATAAGTAGATTAACTTTTGCTCAGAGTTTTAGGGCGGAAGTCGCCCTTTAGCTTTGAGCTTCGCCTTTGAAAGGAAGTGAAAAAATGAGGAAGACCTCATTTGTCGTCATGCTGGCGGCGACAGTCGCCATCAGCATAGTGTTTTGGGCGATCATGATCTCGGTGATCGCCTGGGGAGTAGTCTTCTTGACCGGAGATCTGCACAGCTCCGGTCTCACCTCCATCCCCGCTCTGTCGTTCTGGCAGAGCGTTGAGTTGCTCGCCCTTATCTGCTTGTTAGCCATCCCGCTGCGAGCGGGGAGGAGCAACAAGGAGGGTTGAGCGTGGGCGGTTAACGCCCGCACGAAAATAGCTCGCTGAAAACTGGTTCAATCTGAGTTGAGACGCAATTTCCGCGTTTCCTGGGTTGAATTATCCAGTTTCAGCTTGAGCACGTTTTCGGCGGACTATTTTCATAGGAAATTATGTGTAATTATTCGCTACGTTTAAGATAGTATCCAACATCTGCTACCAACTCGACCAGGCGATTAGAATAGCCCCACTCATTGTCATACCAGACCATAACCTTGATCAAATTACCACCAACTACCTTCGTCAACGGAAGATCGACAATTCCAGAATACGAATTGCCAATGAAGTCGCGACTCACCAAAGGCTCCTCAGAAACGCCCAAAATGCCTTGATAGAAATTACTCTGGGCGGCTTTTTTGAACGCATCATTTACCTGCTCGACAGTCACATCTTTCCTAAGAAGCGCCGTCACGTCACTAAGCGACACTACTGGAGTCGGTACGCGCACGCTAAGTCCGTCAAATTTTCCGGTTAGCTGCGGCAAGGTTTTAGTTACAGCAATTGCGGCGCCAGTCGTAGTCGGGACAATGTTTTCGGCAGCGTTGCGACCTTCTCTAAGATCCTTGGATGGCGCATCCTGAAGCTTTTGGCTAGCCGTATAACTATGCACCGTCGTTAGCATTGACTTTTCAACGCCAAACTCCGCATCCAAAATCGCCATAACCGCGCCCAAAGAATTGGTCGTACAGCTAGCATTAGACACGATTGGCGTCGCGTTTTTCACCTTGTCGTCGTTAGTTCCCAGAACAATTGTATCGACTCCCTCAGACTTCGTCGGACCGCTGATAACCACACGCTTTGCGCCAGCCGTTAAGTGCTTGCCCGCGCCATCTTTATCGGTGAAAAATCCCGTCGATTCAATCACCACATCAATATTCAAATCTCGCCACGGCAGATTTTCTGGATCTTTCTCAGCCAACACCTTAACCGACTTGCCCTCAATAATCAGCTCGTTTTCCGTAAAATCAACTTGACGTCCGTACTCACCGTAATTGCTATCATGCTTCAACAAATACGCCAAAGTTTTCGTGTCAGTTAAATCATTGATCGCGACAATTTCCAAGTCGCTTCGCTCGTTAGCAATCTTAAACGCATTGCGTCCGATTCGCCCGAAGCCGTTAATTGCTATTCTCGTTACAGCCATATCGCCCTCCCTGTTAGATATTTTCGCTTTAGCTTTTCTTAATTATACTACAAAGTTGTATAATATAAATATGACGCGCGAAGAGTTATTGTCAATTGCTGAACAAAAATACGACGAAGTGCCAGTATTAGTTTTAGCAAGCGCAATCGATTACGCCACGGAAAAGCACGCTGGACAAAAGCGCAAAAGTGGCGAACCATACATTAATCACCCATTGGCGGTGGCAGGAATTCTAATTGAATGGGGTATGGACATCGATACGGTCGTGGCGGGAGTTCTGCACGACACCGTTGAAGATACTGACGCAACTTTAGACGATTTGGAGAGTTTGTTTGGGCGCGATGTGGCGTTTCTGGTGGATGGCGTAACTAAAGTTTCACAAGCTCGCGCTGGAATGCGAAACCTGGATAGTTATTTGCCACACACGAAGGATAATTTGACCAAGTTGATGATTGCCGTGGGCGAAGATGTGCGCGTGATAATTATCAAGCTAGCCGACCGCCTACATAATATGCGAACACTACAATTTATGACGCCAGAAAAGCAGAAAAAAATTGCCAGAGAGACGATTGAAGTTTTTGCGCCGCTGGCCGACCGCTTAAATATGGGGCGAGTTCGCGTTCAATTGGAGGAGCTAAGCTTTAGATATTTGATGCCGAAAGCTTTTCAAGAAACCAAAAATTTAATGGACAGTCGACTGAAAAAATCGCAACGAAAATTAGATCACGTTCGCCGCGAAGTTGAAGCGCGACTGAAGGCGGAAAAGCTAGTTTTTCAGATGGACGGGCGTGTTAAGAGCGTTTATAGTCTGTTTAAGAAATTGGACAAAGTTGGTGATATTGATAAGATTTATGATTTGATTGCCCTGAGGATAATTGTCGACGATTTATCAACTGGATATTTGGTTCTGGGAATTTTACACGATATGTATCAGCCGATGTACGAGAGGATTAAAGATTACGTTGCCAATCCAAAACCAAATGGCTATCAAAGTCTTCACACAACCGTACAAACGCCAAGTGGGCAAATTGTTGAATTCCAGATTCGAACCAAAGAAATGCACGAATACGCCGAGCGTGGTTTGGCCGCCAGCTTCCATTATAATGAGCAAAAATTGACCGACGCCTATAAAAAGGGGAAAATCGGAACTATGCCAGCCGATTTGTCGTGGATTCGCGAACTTCAGGAGGCTGCTGCCTTAATTAGCGAAGGAAAGCGATTCGACTCCAACAAATTCCGAATGAAGCTGTTTTCTGATAGGATTTTCGTGTACTCACCAAAGGGCGATATTTATGATTTGCCTCGCGGAGCGTTCCCTTTGGATTATGCCTACCGAATTCACTCCGACATCGCGGCGCGCGCAAGCGGATTTAAGATCAATGGCGTAATGAAGCCGTTCAATTACAAATTGAGGCACGGCGACACGATTGAAGTCTTAACTAGTAAATCCGCTCACCCGAAACCAGATTGGCGAGACGTCATAATCACACCACACGCCAAAGACAAATTGCGCTTACAATTGTCCCGCTCAAACGGCATCTTACAACAATTAACCGGCGGCGTTTCCTCGTTCTTCCGACACAAGTAACGCTCGCCAGTCTCCCAGTTTTAATCAATGATCAAACGTGATTTATTTTTCGTTCCAACGAGTAATTGACTCGCGGATAATTTGCTTTGCCCTTTCTACGTCGCCAAATCCCTTGACTACTGTTGAGCCAGGCTTCTTCAAATCCTTGTAGTGACTGAAGTGGTGTTCAATTTGTTTCAACAATTGTGAAGGTAGGTCTTCTAGTGAGTTGATTGCATTGCCCGTGTTTCGGTCGTCGGCTGGCACAACGATAACCTTGTCATCAACTTCATTGTCGTCAACAAATTCCAACACGCCGATAACTTTTGCTTCCATAAAAATACCGGTTGTCAACGGTTCATCGGTGATAATTAGCGCGTCCAGTTCGTCGCCATCTTCGTCCAAAGTCTGTGGAATGAAACCGTAGTTTGTTGGCTTTGCAAAAATAGCTGGCTCAACACGGTCCAACTGCATCACTGCAAGCTCACGATTCCACTCAATTTTATGACTTGATCCCTGTGGAATCTCAACAACTACATTTACGATGCCGCCTTCGACGTCACCAGGTGTTAAAATTTGATTAAAATCTGCCATTTTTTACTCCTCTCTAGCTTTTCCTTGTAAATATTCACGAATCTGCACCGCAGCTACTGCGCCTTCACCAACCGCCGAAGCGATTTGCATAGTTGCCCCCGAGCGTACATCGCCAGAAGCAAAAACGCCAGGAATATTAGTGTGCAGATGTTCGTCAGTAATGATGTGTCCGCCTAAATCCAACTCAACATCCGAGTTTGTCAGGAATTGCGTGTTCGGAATTAGCCCAATAAATACGAATAATCCATCAGCGGTAAATTCTTTCTGCTCGCCGTTTTGGGTCGATTTAACGCCGTAAAACTTATCGTCCTTGACAATAATTTCATCAGTCGTTGCACCGATGTGAACGGTAATTTTTCCATCATCGACATACTTCTGCAAATCTTTTTGCAAAATGTCACTGGCGCGCAATTTACTGCGAACCAACAGATCAATGTGACTAGCGTATCGCGTCAAAAATATCGCCTCTTGCACGGCAGAATTTCCACCGCCGACAACGATTAGATTTTTATCACGATAAAACGCACCGTCGCAAGTCGCACAGTAATGCACGCCTCGACCATATAATTCATCTTCGCCCGGAACACCTAATTTGCGGTAATTCGAGCCAGTCGCTAGCAAAACTGACTTCGCGCGGACAGATTGACCGTCAATTGTCAGCTCCAACTCGCCATCAACTTGCTTCAATTCCGTCACGTCGCCATATTCAATCTTCGCACCAAATCGCTCCGCCTGTTGCTGCAATTCAGATGCCAATTTCATTCCCGTAACGCCCTCGGCAAATCCAGGATAATTGTCAATTTGATCAGTAATCGCCGCCATTCCGCCGACTACGCCACGCTCATATAACGTCGTGTCGACATCTTCGCGCGACAAGTAAATTGCCGCCGTTAACGCGCTTGGACCAGCGCCAACAATAATAACATCTTTAGACATTGAAACCTCGCGATCGATAATATTGCTTCATCACTTCTGGCATTTCTGGCTCTGGAATATCGGCTGGCTTTTCAATAGCCATCACCACGAACTTAAGTGGAGAATTTGCAGGAATTTTATCGCCCTGAGCTTTGTCGCCATAAGCCTTGTTGGCTGGAATTGTTAATTCACGCACGCCGCCAATTTTCATACCAATCAAACCCTCTTTCCAACCCTGAATGACTGCAGTATTTGCCGGGCCATCCATATTGAGCGGAGCTTTCAATTTGCCGTCAGCGATTGATTGATCGAAAATCTCACCCTTAGCGTTCCAACCAATGTAATAAACAGCCAATTTAGTATCGTCCTTAACCTCGGCTCCTTCGCCCTCAACCAAATCTTCCTTAACAAGCTCTTTCACGTCACCGGCTTCAAACACACCAACTCGTGAGCTAAACTCAGAAAACTTGCCGTAATATTTTTGACTCAATTCATTAGCCTGAGCTTCTACTTTCTTTTTTCGCTCGTCAGTAGCCTTGGTGTATTCATCCTGAGCTTTCTTAAGCGCGGCTTGGTCCTTGGCTTCATTTCCAGGCGCTACCATCATAGCGACAAATCCGCCAACGGTCCCCAAAAACATCATGCCGGCAATAACCCAAATACCTATTCTCTGGCCTTTTGTAGTTGCCATATTCCTCCTTTATTTACCTTTCAATTATAGCAATTTTTATCAAGCGCAACAAATCACATTAAACCTGAGCGGCGTCAAATTCTTCCGCAGCCATAGCGGCAATCTCCTCAATAATCGGCGCAGTGTCTCTGTCTTCCAGCGTCCGCTCGGCGCTCGTAAACTTTACATTCAAAGTTACAGTTTTTGTCGAATCGTCATTTTTTGGCTGATATATCGCAATCGGCGTTATGTCAATTTGTAGCTCACCGTGTTTTCTCGCAACTTCTTCAGCGCAAGCATAAACCTTCGCATAGTCAACATTCGAATCCATTTTCAATGAAATGTCTCTGGCGGTCGATGGGAATCGACTTAACGGCTGGTAATTATAGTCCTGATTTTTACTCAGATTTTCCTGCAATTTTTCAATATCAATAGAAAACGCTGCCGTGTAATCTGGCAATTTGAAGTTGCGGCGGGCAGACTGAACCAGCTCGCCAACAATCCCCAAATTGTCACCGTTCTTCGCCACAATCCAAGCGCTGCGTTTCGCATCAAACGGCGCTGGAACGTCGCCGTCAGATTCCGCAATCTTTACAAAATCAACCTCAACACTCAAATCCTTCATCAGCCTTTCAGCAATTTTCCTCACCTTGTAAAACGGCGAGCCAGCTTGAGGTTTTTTATTCGCATAAACTCCGTCAATGAAAGTCTTTTCAATTGGCAAATTCTCATCGTTAAACCCTAATTTCTTATCGTGAATTTTGCCAATTTCAAACAACATAAATTCATCATGTCCAGATTTTATATTGGCATGAACTTTATCCAGCAAACTAGGCAAAATGCTAATTCGGTAATATTGCAAGTCTGGACTAAGCGCATTACTCAAGCGATACGCACGACTCGGGTCTTGGTCGGAATTTTTCAAAACGCGCTCATGAACAAAGCTATACGTCAAAACTTCGTTCGCTCCAGCTCGCGACAAACTTTGACGAATTCTCTGTTTCAATTCACGACGCTCATTCTTCAAAGCAGGCTTGATGCTTCGCTCTGGCAAATGACGCGGCAATCTATCAAAGCCGTATAATCGCCCAACTTCCTCAACAATATCCTCAGGAAGCTCAATATCTGTTCGCCAAAATGGACTGTAAACCATCACGCCAGCTTCGCCATATTTATTACCATCGTCAACGATAAATTCAACATTCTTTAGTAGTGCCTCCATCTCATCCTCGGCAAAGTCAACACCCAGACGTTCTTCGACAAACCTTTTAGGAATCAACAATCCACCGTGCCAGCGCTTGCCATCGACCAACACTTGTCGCAATGAAGAATGATTCTTAAATAGCATAGGACTAGCTTGCTCACCACCAACCATACCAATTAACCATTTTAAGACAGGGGCAATTTGTGTTGGCGATTGCCCCTTATTAAACCTAGTCAGGGCGTCGGTGAAAATTCCGTGACGCATAGCCGTGCGACGTAGCGCGTACATATCAAAATTGGCACATTCAAGGACAATATTCTTCGTTTCAGCCGAAACTTCAGTGTCAGCGCCGCCCATAATTCCAGCTAACCCAATCACACCTTCGCCATCAGCGATCACAATATCGTCAGCCGTCAATTCATATTCCTTGCCATTAAGCAAACCGACCTTTTCGCCATCGCGCGCCATTCGCACGCCAAGTTTATGTCCGCGCAACTTGTCGTAATCATAAGCGTGAGTCGGCTGTGCCGTCATAAACATCACGTAGTTTGTCGCGTCAACGATGTTATTGATAGGTTTGCCGCCCATCGCCACTAATTGACATTGCAACCACAACGGACTTGAATGGATATCTACATTTTTTATAGCAATCACAGAGAATGCGGGCGCAAGCTCATTAGCTTCATTAAACACTTCAAGCTCTAAGCCATCGCTATTTGCGAATTCTTGAATAGCATTATACCAGTCAGGACTATTAAACTGCTGATGAAAAATCCCAGCAATTTCACGCGCCACACCGAGTTGCCCAAAACAATCCGGTCTGTGTGTAAACATCTTATTTTCAATTTCCAGAACGTAATCATCCAGCCCAAACACTTCCGCAAAACTTGCGCCAGCCTGAAGCGTAACGCCCGCCGGAATATCACGCTCATTAATCTCGATAATTCCCTCGTGATCCGTACCAATCGCCAGCTCGTCAGCCGCCGCCAGCATACCCTGACTTAAGATTCCGCGTAGCGGTCGCGCATCCAGTACGAACGGCTCAGCGTCATCAAAACTTGCTGGGACGGTGCTTTTTGGCGGCAACCAAATTGCCCACATATCAGCATGAACATTCGGCGCACCGCAAACCACTTGCACGTAACCATTGTCATCCCTTGGAACGTCCGCTACACCGCCATCGTCAATTTTAGTCACGCTCAAACGATCCGCATTCGGATGCTTTTCGCACTCAACAACCCGCACAATGCGCGCGCCACCATATTTGGCCTTCAGGTCAATCACTTCCTCGACACCACCAAGCTGCTGATTGACACGCGACACCAACTCATCAACTGGCGGCAACTCAAAATTAATCAATTGTTTTATAAGATTTAAGCTAACTTTCATACTAACATAATTATACCATCTTACCAGCAAGTAATCGACCTTAGAAAACTACAAATAACCACGGCAAAATTGCCCTAGGGCAAAGTACAGCCATCCTTGAGCGGGAGATAATCCTCAAGGACGCCCCTCTTCGCACTCGGAGAGGAATCATTCCCTGAATTATAATATAGCTATGAACTACGATAGATATCTAGAATTACAGACTCGCCTAGAATGGTTTTATGATTTTCATCCAGAGTTTTTTAATGATATTTCACCCGAACAGAAGAAACTACTGCAGGATACATTCCTATACGACGCACCCGACGAACACTATCCGGAGTCATTGCGGGATTTTTATGATAAGAATATTGACAACCAGCCAACACTTCAGAATAATATGCTCTTAGCGGTAGATACTTTATATGAAGCGGCGGGAGCTGGAAGCTTGTTTGATTATGATAAATAAAGCCTCTCTTCGCATAAACACACCACCAAGCTTATAAGATATAGTTTAACTTCCATGCTGATATAATAAACTCATGATTCACAACTTGCATTCAGCATATTCTTTACCAGTAGACCACGATACACGTCATAAAACTGTCCACTTCTCATATTTAAACTGATACAATTAATTACTGAAATATGGAAAATAGCATCGGCATCACAATACCAGATTTTATCACTCAAGCTTTTCCTTTACTTAATGAAGCGACATATGTTCGTGAATTTGCTTCTTTCATCACGCTATATCCAGATGCAGTCTATTATCTATTTCAAACAACAGCTGGCCAGTCGCTCATACTTGTAGCAATTGACTATCCCGACCCAACAGACGAGAGCCAACAAGTAAAGAAAATATCTGGCGGTTTTGAGTTTGAATTCACATATCTTATCAAGCCGTATGCCAATGACCAACACCTCAGAATCTGTCCAAATGATGAAGTAGAAGAACTATTTTTCGTCTCAGACCCAAATGGTCGTTGTCACTATTATCTGGCAGCAGTCAAACAAAAGCGGAGTTGGTAGGTTTATGTTGGCTGAGCACTTCTAAGTTCGAGAAGACCCCGTCCTGATAGCATAAAGCTGCCTAGGTGGGGGTACCACTTTGTTATAATAAACCTATGATCCACAAGCTATACTCTGCCTACGATTTGCCAGCAGACCACGACACGTGCCACTTGTTTGAACATCTGATTATTAGGCGGTTCTTAAAGGAAACGGAAAAAGTTGACGACAACCGAGCTTTTACTGGAGAGTTAGATGGCACGACTAGCGAATCAAGCGTATTTTTTACGTCCGCGCTATTCACAAGCGAGTCTAATACATTATTTGAAAAAACCATCAACGATATTACGCCTTTTGAGGTGTCTCTTATTCAACAGTCCATCTCACACATAGAAGCCGAGATGCAATCCAACATTGATATAGCAGACATAACGCTACTACAAGAACAGCTCGCTCTTTGTCAAAAATATTTTATCGATAGTCAAAAAACCACTCCCAGCAATTCACACCCAAAATCTAAGATTTCTCCTCTTAAAATCAGCCATAGTCCGAAGGATTTTACAGACGTTAAGATTGATATAGAAATTGCCGATGCCAGCGATGAATTGACTGCCACATTTTTCTGCACATACCCAATACTTTTAGATCTAGTGCGCGACATTTGTTTCGATAAAATCTCATCCTACCCGTCCAGCCCCGGACAGTTTATAGCGTACTATGACGGCAATTACACCAGCCAAACCTACACCGTAAAAAATACAGACCTTGCTCGACTGAGCTCAAGTGAAACTATACAGACATATTTACAAAGCTTTAACATATCCTCGCACGCAACCGACCTAAGAAACCTTGCCGAAGCTTTCACGTCTGACCCATTTTATATTTCAGTGCCCATATATTTTTATCAACAAACCGCCACGCCACTATCCAGAAATGACCTAGCGAAAACTATAAACGTCGCAAATATGAACGCAATCCTAAAACAAGTAAAGGCGACGATAATTCTGGATTATTAGCTCTAGCCGATTTTCTAGCAGAGAAAAGATTCTGAAGAGGAAATATTAACGCCGCCAATATGCAAGCTTACTGACAAACCTTAAACTCAATACCAATCACTCCATAAATCTTTTGGTCTTCGATAGAATAAAATTCAGAAATTTGATTTTCCAACCATTCAACATTATCACCGCCGAACTTTCGCGGATTATTGTGAGAAAATAAGTCACGAAATGTCGCACATCTCAGCAAACCAACAACCTCAGCGGTAACAGTTTGCTCGGAATTATCTCTATTTGTAAAAATAATCCGATCCCCGATCTGGATTTTCTGTCGTTTGGCGTCATATAGTCGCGACTCGATAGTCTTATTGCCAGAAATAATAGCGTTAAACGGCTCGGTCGCCAATTTTAATTGGTGTGTGGTCATAAAATTATTTGCCTTTCTTGCTATAATTAAACCATCATATAAATAAATATTCAAATATCTACACTTCCATAAGAAAGGCTATCAAATGACCAAAAAACTACTAGAAATCGAACGCAAGCGCCAGCTAACGGGCAATATTGAAGAGCTAATCGAGCGGTTGCAAAACATCGGTTTTGAGTTAAAGAGTAATCTTCACGAAATTGATACGTATTATTCTCGTCCTGACGTCGACTTTATGCAGACGGTTGAATGCTTGCGGATTCGCCAGCGCGATAGTTTTGCTGAGATAACATATAAGCCAGCAACGACCGCTGCGACACATACGGAAAATAATGTAATCATCAAGCCCGAGACAAACCTGCCAATTCAGCCCGAAGACACGGCAACCGCCAAGCAGCTACTGGCAAGCCTCGGCATGGTGCAGCTGGTCGAGGTCAACAAATATCGTCGCTCGTTTCAATCCTCTGATTTTCCGCAGGCAACGGTAGCCATCGACGAAATCAAAGACGCTGGGACTTTCGTGGAAGTTGAGGTTTTGTCAGATGATGAAACTAGTGCGCTGATAATGATTAGTGAAATTGAAACCAAACTCGATCTGGATTCAATGGAAATTGTGACGCGACCCTATCGGGATATTTGTATGGGACTTTAATTGCAAGCTCACCGCAAACCACACACCCTGCCCGCAATGTGCGCGTTAAAGATGCGCGCCAAGCGTGAGCACGGCGGTCGCCGTCATAAAACGGTGTGAGCGCCTGGACTATGAGGTCCGAGACGAAGCTGAAGTCGTCAGCCCTTGCCGGGCGTACGATGATAGGACGGTCATTTCAACCACTCTTACAGTGACTATCTGACTGGTGTTTTCTCGATTCGTAAAAGTGACTTCCTCTCCAAGTTGATTTTTTGGCGCTTTTCATTATTCACAGTACATCACATTGATCAAATATTGCCCCTCCATTACAATTGAAATATGGTTAAAATAGTGTCAAAAGCACTTATTAAGAATAAAAATGGCAAATATCTACTGCTCTACAGGGGAGATACACACCCTAATTTCCCTGGGCATCTTGATATTCCTGGGGGAGAAGTAGAATCTGAAGAAACCTCCAGGATGGCGACCGCGCGAGAAGTACAGGAAGAAACTGGCATATGTATATATCCAAATGACTTAAAAAAGCTATTTGCTAAGCAGCACAAAAACACAAAACATGTACTTTTTGAGATAGCCATAGATAAGACTGAGGCTGACATTTCTGTTAAATTGAGCTGGGAACATAAAAAATACCGTTGGATGACGTTATCGGAATTATTAGATACTAATATTCCAGAAAATGCAGATCCTTATTATATAGATGTTATTGATTATTTAAAGCATTTATCCGAGGCTTGATCTGTCCGACATATTTTCCCATACTCTAATTTCTGGATATATCTGGGCTGATGGTTTCATTGAACATATTATTCTCCCGATATACTCCAAGAGAAATTTTCCCAAAAGAAAATGCGACAAACTCGCCTGTCGCATATACTGGCTCTATTTTATCATATTCGACTTAAAAATAAAATTATTTAGAAAAATACTCTTCAATTTTTGCCGCTAGCTTAGTTTCTTCAGTTTCTTCATCGATAAACTGACCGCCAGCGTAAATCTCTCTCACTAGATTACCGAGCGAGTCAAACAATAAATAATAGTTATCAGCTATCCAATCGTCATCTTTAGCGAGCGACACCAAATAGCATTCCTGACCATTGTAACTGCCTAGTTGATAAAAACGCTTGTCGCCATATTTATCTTTAATGTAGTTCTCTATTTTTTGGCTAATTTTCATCGTTTACTCTCTTTCATAATTAATTTTATCATCTCCTTGTCTAGTTCTCGATTATCAACTCGAAATGCCCAAAATGCATATCGTGGTCGAGCTTTTACATCAGCGATAAATTCATCACGGTTTTTTATCGATTGTGTCTGAGGGTCAATAAAAACAAGCTTGCCAGCTCTTTTCTCGGCCATAATTGTATGACCAGTACGAGAGCCTTTCCATATCCATCCGACCTGAGCTCGAGCGCCGTTTGGCATGTCACCGATAAACTTATAACATTATTCGACTATTAGCGGGCGTGAGATTGCGAAATATACGCCTGTAAAATTGTTTTTAGATCCACGCTGTGGCGAAAGTTTATATCGTCAATCTTATCCAGATCAACCCATTCTGGCATGCCGTTAGTATAAGTCTTCTCGCTGTCGGTTATGCTGTCGTTATTGATTTGCCCGTGCAGCTGGCTGTGGGTAAAATACAGTTGGATTGACTGATTGGCTTGCGACTCAGCGTTGCGCTTGAAGAAAGTGGTTGCTTGGTGAATAATTCTATCTAGTGTGATAGTCAATCCAGTCTCTTCCTTAACTTCGCGGACAATTGACTCCTCGATCGTTTCGCCCTTCTCGACACCGCCGCCAATCAAGCTATAACCGTCCCATTGCCTAGTCAAAAGAATCTTATTATCCTCAATAATAACCGCGTACACGCCGACGCGAATATTTAGTTCGTCAACGGGAACGGTGTATTGATTACCGAAGACGTCTTTACAGATGATGGATTTAATAAAAGTCACCTCTTTCAGATTATAAGCATCCCCTTGTTTATAATATCGTGCGGATGTCAATTATGATCTTTATTTTAGCATGGACGGGCGGGAAATTACTATGTTTTACCGCAACTCTCTAGATACTTGTCAATTAACAGAATGTCCGCCTGGTCCTTACTCCTACCAAGTAGCGCTTTCCATCTGCGAGCCTCCTCAATTGACATAAATTTTATCCCGTCGATTACTGTTGTTTTTATAGCCGTATCTGATACTTTCTTGCCATACCAATCATGCATCAACTCAATATCGTCAACCTCTATTTTCTCCGAACCATCTGGCCGTTGTAATATTTCATGACCATGGCCAGCAATTTTGTAAAAAGTTTCTTTGCTTATAAGTAAATCGACGTCGTTGCTTGGACGGATGCCAAGCATATCCAATATGCTGCTGCCGACAATAATTAGCTCAGTACTACCAATACCTAGACTAGTTAGTTTGTTTTTAATTTCTGCTATCGTCATAGCCTGCCTTTTTTAGCAGATTATACATCTTGTCTAATGGCAGTCCCAATGCACCCATATATGAACCTTCAATTTTCTCAATCAACGCAAATCCCGCCGAATCAACATGAAAACCAAGCGCAGCATTACGACGGTTCGGATTGTAATTATGAGCGTTATCTAACATCGCCGCGTTAAAATTCATATATGTTATCTTTGTTTCCGTACTGTCAGTAAACGTTTTTCCTCGATTTATCACGCAGACGCCAGTGTATATAGTTGTAGTTTTACCCGATTGACTCAAACACATTTTCATCTTTTCGGTGGCGGTTCTCGCTTTATGCAAGCGCGAACCGTCAGGTAAAACACCGAATGTATCAGCAGCAACAATACAGTCGTCGGGATACAACTTGGCAAGAGCTTCTGCCTTTGAACGCGCCAACAGAATAGCAGTCTCTCTTGCGTCTAGCTCTGGGTGAGATTTCTCTATAGCTCGCTCATCAATATTAGCGATAATAGCCTCGTAAGCTAGCCCGCTTCTATCCATGATCATGCGCTTAGTCGGCGATTCGGTGGCAAGTATTAGCATGCTTTATCCTCCTTTTGAAAATCTTTTAATGATGTATATTCCCATGGGTAATCAATGTAGGGCATCTCGTCATATTCAAATAATACACCATGATAATCTGGTTGTAGAAATACTGTATCAATTTGGCGTTTGCTTGAGATGAGTGCGATGAATTGGCTTTTTAGTATGGCGATGAGATTATCGCGAGTAATATCAGACGCTAATTTGAATTTGGATTCTATTTCGATCATAGTGGTTACTTGAATATAGATTATAGCTTGATTTATTTGTTAAATCAGTGCTCTTTGTACGTTAGCGAATTTATGCTTATTGGTGGTTGCGGTTGCGTAGGTTAGGATCATTTATTTTTACTTATCGCTGCTTTTAATCCTGCTAATTCCCTAGCTCGCTCAAACAAATGCACGTATTCTTTAGATGTGCCTGACTGAACTAGCTTAATAGCTTGCTGGAGATTATCACACCAAACAATTGAGCAGCCGTGCAGTTCTTCTTCGTCAATCCAAGCGCTTTTGCCGATCGTTCCATAAACATGTGCGGTAAAATAATGCTGGTTACAATCCTCGTTATATGCCGACAAATGTGATTGTACAACACCCAAATAGTAGATATCTGTAATATTCGCTCCAACCTCTTCCTTAATTTCACGGCGAACAGTCTGTTCTAAGCTCTCACCTACTTCTACATTACCTCCAGGCAGTTTGTAATGATTATATTTGTGCTCGTATACTAGAGCAATACGACTATCATTATCAAACAAAATCGCCCGCGCACCGGTACGGATTGATTTTTCTGCGCTTGATAGTGGTGTTTGCAAACCAATAGTTTGGTCATTTATAGTTGACAAAAGACAATTAGAATCCATACTCATCTCTTAGCTCCCTTATTTTTGCTGAATAACTATTATCTACTGATCCGTCTGGTAATATTTTTAGCAACAGAGCTACACTTTCAGGAATACTTCCACGAGGAGACGCATTCCATCCGACCACAACGGGAGGAATATACGGCTTATCTATTTGCTCTTGAATTGTGTCCCACTCCTCAATTCTCTTGATAACTTGCTCTCTATAATTCTGAATAGGTCGCCACATTGATTCTGTAAAGTCAGGTAGAAATCCGTAACCGGTCATAGAGTCGACACCAGCAGCAAGATGGTCTAGTGCATGAGTAACCCTAAGACAAACTGTTGCCGAATACGGCTCTATCCTGTATTTCCTCCAGCTATATTCTTTCATATAATTTATCATATCAGCATGCGACATCTCTTTGTTATTATTACTATATTTTCTCATGTCAGAAGTGAAGACGCTTACGTACGGTCGATCAAGAATATTGATGTAATTTGGATTGTCCCAGTGATTATCAGCGAGATAATCAACCATTGTTTCTATAGTCTGAGACGTACGATCATAGTATCTATCGGGTTCTTCAAAATATGGAAGAACTGGCAAGATAGACCTTGGACTTCCGAATATCATCATGCAAGCATACGCAGTTCTACCTAAACTACATTTTAGAAATCCATTGATAACGTCTTTTTCTTTGCTAACTTTACCATCTTTAACACCTACATAAGTATCAAATATAAAACCATCTACACCATATTGTTGCGCTAAATCTATTTGTGCTTGCATAACCCTTGGTTCTATATCATCCCATGTGCTAGACTCAGGCGATCCATCAAAAGAATATATATTTGGCTGGCTATGTCCTACAAATAAAGACCTAGCGGTTTGGCAAAGCATAGTTTCATCTGTTGACTTATCTCCTCTATTTGCCAATGATCTATGCTGCAGCGTTTCACAACTGGTCGTCAGCGGATAGTAATAACTGTATATTGGTGATTCTTTTTTCATAGTTAACTCCTTTCTTGATTAGATACTTGTTAATTAAAATTTTTCAATGCGCCTTCGCTTAATGAAATTTTTGAAATTTCTTCGTAGTTTTTTATCTGCTCTTGATAATTAGCAAGTAGCGCCTCGTCGTTTAGGTAGCCTTTATAAAATGCGTCTATTTCGTTTAATGCGCTATAACCAACCCTGCCAATTGCTGTTCTGAGAGCACCCTTAGCAAAAGACGCAGCTTCTACAGCAGGTAGTTCAAACGACCGTATGTCTTCCTGAATAATTTCTAATAATTTATCAAGATTACTGGGGTCGTTCCAGTTATGATATTTGTAGTATGTATCGTCTGGGGATATTGAAGCATTTGCACTTCTTAATCCTATTGGTAACAGCCCAAGACGAGCGCGCAAAAAATCCGATCTCGTAAAA
>ERZ772966.79-NODE-79-length-39856-cov-9.083390_pt1 | contig 39856 bp, 36 predicted proteins | sample MGYA00580680_ERZ772966 | MGnify/ENA primary metagenome ERZ772966 (study PRJEB29015, sample SAMEA2738055) | human oral metagenome | biome: human oral; feature: human-associated habitat; material: saliva | place: China | collected 2225 ...
ATCGTGGTCCGCGAGTGTCAACGCGCGGGCCACGACGTGTATGTGGCAGCGACGCGCGCCTCCTTGGAGTTCGTGGGTCGTTCAACTTGGGAGGGGATCACGTCTCGCCCCGTCGCTGTCGAAATTGCGGGGGAAGGGCGTGCCGAGCACGTGGAGCTTGCCCGTGTGGCCGACCTGATCATTATCGCTCCAGCGACAGCGAACACCCTCGCCCGGTTGGCCGGAGGCTTTGCCGACGATATGGTGTCGCTGACGGTGCTCGCCTCGGACGCGCCGGTCGTCGTAGCACCCGCGATGCATTCGAACATGTGGCTTGCCCCCGCCACCCAAGCGAACGTGGCGACGCTGCGCGGTCGCGGTGTCCACGTCATCGATCCCGCCTCCGGTGTCCTCGGGTCCGGGGACAGCGGTATCGGTCGTCTCCCCGAACCCGAGGAGATCGCACGCCGAGCCCTGGAGGTGCTCGCACGAGCAGAAAAGGCTGACTCCACTCCTATCCTAGATGGGCGGACCGTCGTGGTGACCGCAGGTGGCACCCGCGAACCCATCGATCCGGTACGTTTCCTCGGCAACAAGTCGTCGGGCCGTCAGGGCTTGGCCATCGCTGCAGCCGCCGCGCGCTCGGGAGCCACTGTCCGCCTCATCGCCGCTAACATCGACGATTCCGTCATGGCGCTTCTCCCGCCCTCGGTCGAGGTCACGCGGGTGGGCAGCGCGCTCGACATGCGCGAAGCTACGATGGCTCAGGTGGTTGGTGCCGATGCCCTGGTCATGACCGCCGCTGTCGCAGATTTCCGCCCACAGTCCGCCCAGGCCTCGAAAATGAAGAAGGACCCGGCGAGGAGCGACGCGCCGGTTCTGCACCTCGTGCGCAACCCCGACATCCTCTTCGAGGTCGGACACAGTAACATTCGTCCGCCCCTCGTTATCGGCTTCGCGGCGGAGACAGGCACGGATGAGGAGATCCTGGCCTACGGCGCTGACAAGGCCGCGCGCAAGTGGGTCGACTTCATCTGCCTGAATCGTGTGGGTGCAACCGTCGGCTTCGGCGACGTCCCCAACGACATTCGATTGCTGGATGCGAGCGGACGCGTCGTGGGGCGTTACACCGGCTCAAAGGATGAGGTTGCGGCAGGTCTTGCCGATCAGATTGCCGCTTTCCTTGATAGCCTTGAGCGGTGAGTCAACAGCTTTTCTCTTCCGAGTCCGTCACCGAAGGTCACCCCGACAAGGTCTGTGACCGTGTCTCCGATGCGATCCTCGATGCTCTGCTTGATGTGGATCCCCGCTCGCGCGTTGCTGTCGAGACGATGGCTGCAACCGGTCTCATCCATGTCGCCGGCGAGGTGACCACCGAGGCGTACGTCGAGATCCCCGAGATCGTGCGCCGCGAGATCCTTTCGATCGGATACGACTCCTCACGAGTCGGCTTCGACGGCGCGTCCTGCGGCGTGTCTATCTCCCTTGACGGGCAGAGTCCCGATATTGCGGGCGGCGTTGACGAGGCGCTTGAGGTGCGTGGCACCCAGGGCGGCGATCCTCGCGACCGCCTCGGCGCGGGCGACCAGGGCATCATGTTTGGCTACGCTTCCTCCGACACTCCTGACCTCATGCCGGCTCCCATCTGGTTGGCGCACCGCCTGGCCAAGCGCCTCAACGACGTGCGCAAACAGGGCATCGTCGAGGGGCTGCGCCCCGACGGTAAGACTCAGGTGACTCTCGCCTACGAGGGCGGCCGTCCGGTCGGTATCGACACCATCGTCGTGTCGACCCAGCACGACGAGAACCTGACGCAATCCGCCATCGCGGACGCCGTGCGTGCCCACGTCATCGACCCCGTCATTGAGGAGTCCGGGCTGGCTTTGGCTACGGGTGAGATGAAGGCTCTCATTAACCCCTCCGGTCGCTTCGTGCTGGGCGGGCCTGCCGCAGATGCTGGCCTGACGGGTCGCAAGATCATCGTCGACACCTACGGCGGCATGGCCCGCCACGGCGGTGGCGCGTTCTCCGGAAAGGATCCCTCGAAGGTTGATCGCTCCGCGACGTACGCTGCCCGCTGGGTGGCCAAGAACGTCGTGGCTGCGGGTGTCGCCCAGCGCTGCGAGATTCAGCTGGCTTACGCGATTGGACGAGCACGCCCGATCGGCCTGTACGTCGATACCTTCGGCACCGCCACTCTTCCCGAGGAGCGCATCGCCGACGCGATCCGCGAGGTCTTCGACCTGCGCCCGCTCGGCATGATCGAGGACCTGGACCTGCTGCGCCCGATCTACCGCGAGACGGCAGCCTACGGCCACTTCGGCCGCGAGCAGTTCCCGTGGGAGGCTACCAACCGCGTCGACGAGCTTCAGGCCGCCCTCGCATGAGCGCCGCCGCGGAGCAGATCGACGACTACGTCCCCTCCTGGGATACTGAGGAGGCACGGCGGTCGTGGCGTAGGCGTACGAGCCTGGAGATGATCATCTCGGGCTTCATCGGCCTTGTCACTTCCTTTGTTCTGTCGATTGAGGCGTGGCAGCTGGCCGCCGACTCGTCGGCGCGCTTCGGCTGTGACGTCTCCTCCGTGCTCTCGTGCTCGGCGGTCGCCCAGACGTGGCAGGCGCGCATCCTCGGCTTCCCTAATGCGTTCCTCGGCATCTTTTTCGAGGCCGTGGTGCTGGCGATCTCCGTCGCCATTTTCGCAGGGGTGAAGTTTCCCCGCTGGTACATGGCGTGCACGAACCTGCTCTACACGATCGCGCTATTTTTCGCGTTCTGGCTCTTTGGCCAGTCCTACTTCATCATTCAGGTGTTGTGCCCCTGGTGCCTGCTTATCACGCTGACGACCACGCTGGTCTTTGGCGGCATCACGCGGATCAACATCCGCGACGGCGTGATCCCGGCTCCGGCCTCGCTGCGCCGGATCGTCGGTCAGGGGTTGGACTGGGCGCTGTGGGGCCTCATTGTGTTCGGCGTCCTCGCGATGGTCGTCGGCAAGTACGGGTTGAGGCTCCTGGGCTGAGCGCGAGACGCACATGGGCACGGGCTGTGTTTGACTAGGCTCATGATGCCCATGCAAGGAATGCTCGACGGGTTCGACGCGCCTGCCGCGCGCAGTGCCGAGATTGCCCGCGTGATCGTCGACGTCGATCTGACTCACATGGATCGCCCGCTCGACTACGTCGTACCCGACGCCCTCGTGGACCAAGCTCAGGTGGGTTCACTGGTGCGCGTGCGATTCTCGGGCAGCCGTGTCGACGGCTGGATCGTCGAGCGCATTCGCCGCGAGGTGGATGATCACGTTGGGCGCGTCGAGTCGGTTGTGTCTGCCACGCCCGTGTTGACCCCCGCACTCTACGAGGCATCGCGCCGTATTGCGTCGCGTTTCTTGGCCACCACCTCCCAGGTTTTCTCACTCGCGTTGCCTCCCCGGCACGCGCGCGCGGAAAGAGAGGAATTGGCATCGAAGCCCCCCGCGTGGCCCACGATCATCGACAAGTCGTTGGGGGAGGGGTGGCGTGCCTACCCCGCTGGGGCGGCGTTCCTGTCCCGTCTGCGCGTCGGGGAATCTCCACGCGCCATCGTCACGGCGCTGCGCCCTTATCTGCGCGCGTGCCTGTCGGACGCCGTGGCCGTGACCGTGGCCTCCGGACGCGCCGTCATCGTCATGACGCCCACCGGTGAGCATGCCGCTCGTGTTGCACGAGAACTTGAGGAGGATCTTGGTATCCGCGCAGCACTCAGCGGTGGCGAGGTCTCCCCGGAGGAGCGCTACCGCGTGCACATCGCCGCGTCGCTGGGGCGTATTCCCCTCGTCGTGGGGACGCGCTCGGCCGTGTGGGTGCCCGCCACCCCCCTCGGCTTGATTGTTATTCTCGACGACGGGGATGACCGCCTGCGCGAGCGACGCTTCCCCCGGTGCGACGCGCTCGATGTCGCGGTCCAGCGCTGCGCGGTTGAAGGAGCGGGCCTGCTCGTTGCATCGAACGCGCGCTCGGTGAAAGCCCAGGCTCTCGTGCGCTCTGGATGGGCGGTGAGCCTCGAGCCCACGCCCGATGCCCTGCGCGCGGCCACACCGCGCGTACACCTGCACGGGGAGGCGGAGGCGCACAGTGAGGGCGCGGGCGGGCACATGCGTATCCCGCAGGCCGCCCTGCGTATGCTCCGCCAGGGCCTGCGCACCGGTCCTGTCCTCATCCAGGTCGCAGCTGCCGGATACTGGCCTACTGTCGTGTGTCGACGCTGCGATCACCTGGCCCGTTGTCCGCATTGCTCCGGTCCGCTGTCCATGGATGCGGGTGGACGCCTGACCTGCGGGTGGTGTGACCGTGAACCCACCTCGTGGAGATGCCCCCAGTGTTCGGGGCGCGAGCTGCGCGGTGCGCGCGTGGGTTCTTCTCGCACCGCCGAGGAGATCGCGCGAAACCTTCCGGACGCCTCCGTCCTCGAGTCGTCCGCGGCTCACCGCATTACGCGCATGCTGCCCGCACGCCCCACCGTCGTCGTCGCGACTGCGGGTGCCGAGCCACCGGTCGATGGAGGGTACGCCTGTGCAATCATCCTCGACGCAGCCGCGCTCGCCGGTCGAGCGGAGCTGTGGGCACCCGAGGAGGCAGCCCGCCGGTGGCTCGACGCGCTGTCGCTCGTGCGCCCGGGTCACCCCGGCCTCGTCGTGGGAAGAATTCCCGAGTCCCTGGGACAGATGCTCGTACGCTGGTCTCCGACCGACTACGCCCAGCGCCTCCTCGATGAACGCGAGGCCCTCGGTTTCTTCCCTGCCTGCACGATGGTCGCCCTCGACGGACCCCCTGCGCAGGTGCGTCAAGTCGCCGACCAGGTCGTCCGTGAGGGAGGGGCTGAACTAGTGGGCACCGTCGCACTTCCGGTCACGCGCGAGGGGGAGGAACGCCAGGTACGTACGCTCGTGCGCACGCCCCTGGCTGATGCGGCCACGATGCTCGCTACGCTCACCGACATCCGCCGCTCGCGCGCCGCACGCAAGGTGACGCCGGTCAAAATGAGCGTGAACCCACCGGAGCTCTTCTAAGTCCGAGACCGCCCGGTGCCGTAAACTGGCGCTCGTGCGCATTATTTTCGCTGGAACCCCCGAAGCCGCAGTCCCGACGCTACGTGCCCTGCTCTCTTCTCCCCACGAGGTCGCCCTGGTCATCACCCGCCCTCCGGCCCGCCGTGGACGTGGCAAGACCATGTACCCATCCCCGGTCGCCGAGGTCGCCGCGCAGGCCGGTGTGGAGCTGCTCGAGACCACGACACTGAAGACCCCCGAGATCGGTGAGCGTCTCGCTGAAGTCGGCGCTGACCTCGGCGTCGTCGTGGCCTACGGTGGCCTGGTTCCTCCCGCAGTTCTTGCGATGCCCACCCACGGCTGGGTGAACCTGCATTTTTCCGACCTGCCCCGCTGGCGGGGGGCCGCGCCCGTGCAGTGGGCAATCCGCGAGGGTGACCCCACGACCGCCTCGTGCGTCTTCACCCTCGAGGAGGGCCTGGACACGGGCGACGTTTACTCTCGCGTGGAGGTTCCCATTGGCCGTGAAAGCGCAGGTGAGCTGCTGACGTCGATGGCACAGGCCGGGGCTGGCCAGGTGCTCGCCGTGGTCGATGCACTCGAGGACGGCAGCGCGACGGCGATCCCTCAGAGCACCGAGGGCATCACGCACGCACGACGCCTTGAGCATGCCGACGGCTACGTGTCTTTCACCCATGATGCCGCGCACGAGGACCGCGTCATCCGATCCGTCACCCCCAACCCGGGGGCCTACACGGTGCTGCCCGGCGGCGCGCGCATGAAGCTCGGCGCGGCTACCCCCGTGGAGCGCGACGATCTGGAGCCGGGCCAGCTGGAGGTCACCAAGAAGCAGGTTACCGTCGGCTGCGCACGCGGCGCGTTGGTCCTCGGGCAGGTTGCCCCCGCCGGTAAGTCGTGGATGGATGCCGCCGCGTGGGCCAGGGGAGCACGGCCCGATGCCGGGATGCGCCTTGGCGGCGAGCTGGAGGATGCACGATGAGTGAGCGTCGCTATTCCGACGGGTACCGTAAGCTGCGGCGGGCCGACGAACCCCGTCGCATCGCCTACGAGGTGCTTCACGAGGTGGCCACCCAGGGTGCCTTCGCGAACATCGTCTTGCCCAAGGCGCTGCGTCAGGCACGCCGAGAGGGTCACTTCAGTGATCGGGATGCCGCCTTTACCTCCGAGCTCGTGCACGGCACGCTGCGCGCCATCGGTCGCCTCGACTGGGTGATCGCCCGCCACGTGGATCGTCCGCTGGCTGACCTGGATCCGCGTGTTCTGGTCCTGGCTCGCATGGGCGCACACCAGCTCCTCGATATGCGCGTGCCCGACCATGCGGCCGTGTCTGCGACGGTCGACGTCGCGCGCGAGCACCTGACCGATGGTCCGGTTCGCTTCGTCAACGCCGTCCTGCGCTCGATTACCCGCGAGGAGGATGCCGAGCGCGAGGCCGCATTGGCCGCTATCGAAGATGAAGACGAAGCCCTAGGCGTGCGTTACTCGCACCCCGCGTGGATGGTCCGTGCCTTCCGCGAGGCTTTGGAGGCGCACGGCTACTCGACCGACGAACTCGAGGATCTTCTCGCCGCCGACAACGAGGTTCCCACGGTCACCCTGGTGGCCCGCCCGGGACTCATGAACGTCGACGAACTGGCAGACGAGGCTGAGGACATCCTGGATACTCGCGTCGCACTCGGCGCGGTCTCCCCGCGCGCTGTCCTGCTCGAGTCGGGTGACCCCGCCCGACTTCCTTCGATCCGCGATGGGCGTTCGGGTGCCCAGGATGAGGGATCCCAGCTTGCCGCGATGATTGCGGCGCAGGCCCCCGTTAACGGGGGAGAGGACGCCCGCTGGCTCGACCTGTGCGCCGGCCCGGGCGGCAAGGCCGCAATGCTCGCTGGGCTGGCCGCTGAGCGTGGAGCACGCGTGACCGCCAACGAGGTTCACCAGCACCGTGCACGCCTCATTGAACGCACGACGCGCTTGTATGAGTCGGTCGAGGTCGTCAGCGGCGATGGGCGGACCTTCGGCGGTGGCCAGAGTGCCTGGCCGCTAACGTCCTTCGACCGAGTCGTCGTTGACGCCCCCTGCTCGGGTATGGGGTCGATGCGCCGACGCCCTGAATCCCGATGGAATCGCACGCCCGGTGACGTCGAGGAGCTGACGGTGCTCCAGGCCGAGCTGTTGGACCGCGCGGTCGCCCTCACGCGCCCCGGCGGCGTCCTGACCTACATCACGTGTTCCCCGCACGCGGCCGAAACCCGCGACCAGGTGATCCGTCTCCTGGAGCGTGGCGAGGTTGAACTCCTTGACACCGTTGCCCTGGCTGACGAGTGCGCGCCCTACCCCCTCGAAGTACCACCCGCGGCAGGCCGTATCTCGGGGACGCAGGGACGTACTCTGCAGCTGTGGGACCACCGGTTTGGCACCGATCTTATGTTTGTGGCGTGCCTGCGCAAGCGTTAGCATATGCGTTATGAGCGCCACGATTAGCCCGTCGATCCTGAACTGCGATATCGCCGATCTACGCGGCGAACTCACGAAGATCGCCGGTGCCGACGTCGCCCACGTCGACGTCATGGATAACCATTTCGTGCCCAACCTGTCCTGGGGTCTGCCGGTCGCCGAGGCCGTTGTCAAGTCGGGCATTCTGCCCGTGGACGCCCACCTCATGATTGAGGATCCGGACCGCTGGGCACCGCAGTATGCGGAGGTCGGCTGCCATTCGGTGACGTTCCACGCCGAGGCCGTGGCCGCGCCCCTGCGCTTGGCCCGGGAGCTGCACCGTCTGGGAGCGCGGGCCGGCCTGGCCCTCAAGCCGGCGACGGACATCGCTCCCTTCGTCGATATCCTCAATGAGTTCGACATGATCCTCATCATGACGGTCGAGCCGGGATTTGGCGGACAGTCTTTTATCGAGCAGATGATCCCCAAGATTGAGCGCACCCGCGCCGCGATTAACGCTGCCGGACTCGAGGTCTCGATCCAGGTGGACGGCGGTATTTCGCGCGCGACCATCGAGCGCGCAGCGATGGCGGGTGCCGACAATTTTGTCGCGGGTTCGGCCGTCTTCCGTGCGGAGGACGCCCACCGCGAGGTTGAGGCGTTGCGCGAACTCGCTAACGCTCATACGCACTGAGCGCACACCTGTACGGATGAGCGGGACGAGGCCTGGGCTTCGTCCCGCTCTTGTCCTGCGAGCACGTGTCGCACGTGACGGGTGCACGTGGCACAATGGCTGGCGAGTACTCCGGGGTCGGTGAAAGTCCGAACCGGCGGTGATAGTCCGCGACCCGCCCTCACAGAACGAGGGTGGCTGAGCCGGTGAAATTCCGGCACCGACGGTTACAGTCCGGATGGGAGGAGTGCATGAGGTGCATCCGTGCGCCTGCTGTGCTACGCGTGCCCCCGGTGTCGGAAAGTTAGTCGTGGCATCTCGGAACAAGCCTCACGGTGCTCTCGCCGTGGCAGCACCGATCATCTTCCTCGCCCTCATGCTGGCGGGGTGGTGGCTCTCGACGACGCTGACCGGCATCGAAGCCTGGCGTCTGCCTACCCCTCAGTCCGTCGTCGCCAAGGGACGTCTCGTGCTCGCCCTCCCGATGACGTGGGAGAGGGTTCGGATTACGGGTGCTGAGGCCATTGCGGGGTGTCTTCTCGGCTCAGCTGTCGCATTGCCGTCGGCCTACGCGATCTACCGCTCGCGGCTGCTGGCCGCTGCGGTCGAACCCTTCCTCGGCGCGACGCAGGCGTTGCCCGCCATCGCTATCGCGCCCATCCTGGTCCTGTGGGTCGGCTATGGCTTTGTCGCCATCGTCGTTCTGTGCGCCCTCATGGTGTTTTTCCCGATCCTCGTTTCCACGGTGGTTGGCCTGCGTCATATTGACCGTGAGTTACTTGAAGCCGCCGCGCTCGATGGGGCCACGGGGTGGTCGATGGCCTGGCACATGGAGCTACCCCTCGCCGCGCCAGCCATTTTGGGTGGCCTGCGCAACGGCTTCGCGCTGTCGGTCACGGGTGCGGTCGTGGGGGAGATGGTCATGGGCGGAACCGGCCTCGGGCAGGTACTCACTCAAATGAGAAACAACGTCGACACCGCCGGGATGTTCGTCATCATCATCATTTTGTGCACGATGGCGACCCTCCTTTACACGATCGTGTACCGGATCGAGCGGTCCAAGCGTTACGACATCACGCAGTGAAGGAGAACCCCTTGAACACGTCTCACGTTCTTCGCCTCGTTGCCCTCGGCGCGTGCGCCTCGCTTGCCTTGGCGGCGTGCGCCCCCGGTGGGTCGGCCACTCAGTCGGGTTCCAAGGACGCCTCGAACGTCACGATCGGCCTGACTTACATTCCCAATATTCAGTTCTCGCCCGTGTACGTGGCCGACGCGCAGGGCATGTATAACGAGGCGGGTATCGACGCGACGATCCGCCACCACGGTTCGCACGAGGGATTCTTCACGGCGCTCCTGGCTGGCGAGGAGGACGTGGTGATTGCCTCTGGTGACGAGGCCGTCGCGGCCGCCGCACAGGGCCTGGACATCGTCTCGATCGGTCAGTACTACGCCTCCTACCCGGGGACGGTCATCGTTCCGGCGAGCTCTGAGATTACGACGCTGGCTGACCTGAAGGGCAAGACGGTCGGCATCCCCGGCGAGCACGGTGCGAATTACTACGCGACGCGCTCGGCCATGCAGGAGGCTGGCCTGGCCGAGTCGGACGTGACGATTTCGCCGATCGGCTACACGCAGCAGGCCGCTATCGCATCGGGTCAGGTTGACGCGGTCGTCGGCTTCACCAACAACGATGCCGTTCAGATGCGCCTGGCTGGTCTGGAGATTCGCGAGATCCCGCTCGATCCTTCCCACACTCCGCTCGTGAGTGCCTCGATCATCACGACGCACAAGTGGGCGCAGGCACACCCCGAGCAGGCGCGCGCCGTCGTGAAGGCGACGACCGACGCAATGAACGCGATTGCGGCTGACCCGCAGATCGCTATCGACGCCACGAAGCCCTGGGATGACTCGCTTGCGAGCGAGGATTCCCTGGCGAGCGCGAACGCGGTGCTCGCGGCGACTGTGCCCCTGTGGCTGGGCACGTCCGGTCACGCGACCGGCATGCAGGACCTGACCACGTGGGTGCAGATGGTGACCTTCCTGGACTCGCTCGGTGAGCTGGAAGGCCCAGTGGATCCCGCGTCGGTGGCAACGAATGACTACGTGAGTCCCGCCGAGGAACCGCAGTCCTGACTCCTGGCGGTGAGCCATCCCGAAGGACGCGCACGTTTGGACGTAGGGTAGGCGGGTGAATACCGCCCCTGCCGCGAACGTGCGCGTCCTTGAGATTTTTGTCGAGCTCCTCGGTGCCCAACCGGGACGCACGAAGGCCCAGCTGCGCGCACTTCCCGGCTATCGAGGCCTCGCCGATGACGCCTTCGAGACTCAGTTTCAGCGTGATAAGGATGCGCTGCGCGACGCTGGTGTGCTGCTGAGGATCGGGCGAGGGGAGCACTACAGCATCGACCGGGATTCTCTTGCCCCCGACATCGAGGTGGGGGCCACGGATCGCGCGCTACTCTCGCTTGCGGCGCGCGCGTGGGACCGCGGGGACGTTCTGGCCGCTTCCATTGATGCCAAGGCGGCAGCATCCTCGGAGGAGGAGGTGTCCGCGCCCGTGATCCGGCTCGGTTTGACGGGGCTAGAAGCCGCGACTGCTTTCGCGCGCGGGATCCGCGAGCGCCGCGTCGTCAGCTTTGAATATCCGGGGTCGGGGGGTTTGACGCAGCGTGCGGTGGAGCCGTGGGCACTGACCGTGCAGGGGTGGGCGCTGTACCTGTGGGGGTGGGACTTAGATCGGTGCGCGCAGCGCACGTTCCGTGTTTCGAGGGTGCGCTCGGGTGTGGAGTTCCTGGGGGAGAGCGGCGATGCGTCGGTCGCGCCCTCAGGTTCGGCCCCGCGTGTCTCATCGCTGGTGTCTCCGCTCGTGTGGGTGCGCTCAGGCAGCGCGGCGCGTTCGCTGCTCCTCGGGTACGAGGCCGTGGCTGAGGCTGTCGATGAGTGTTCTCCATGGGAGGGCTGGGAGTCCATGGCGTTGGAGGATGGCGAGCTGGGCACGTGGATTGCCCGCCTGCTGCCGGTGGCTGCCGACGTTGTCGTGGTGGGCCCCGAGGTGCTTCGAGAGGCGATGTTGGAGCGTTTGCGCGCGGCGGCCGCCTGGGGAGGTGGCGATGCCTGAGAACGTGTCCCTTGCTTTCGTGCGTCTGTCCTCAATGGTTGCGTGGATTGCCGAGCATCCCGGCGTGCACGTGGATGATATAGGCGCACATTTTGGCCGCACGCGCCGCCAGGTACGCCGCGACATTGAGTACTTGGCATCGGTCGGTGATTCTCTGCCCGGTGAGTCTTTCGAGGTGGACTGGGGGCTTTTCGAGGAGGAGCAGCGCGTGTCGCTGCGCTCAACATTGGGCGCGAGTACGCCCTTGCGTCTGTCCGAGGTTGAGGCTCAGGCTCTCCTGATTGGACTCTCGGCGATCGCGCCGCTTCTGGCGCCGTACGTGGCCGCGCACTTGCCTCACGCTGCCCTCGTCGTCTCCGCGCTGGGTGGGCTGGGGGAGGCGGGCGGCTCGGGCACGATTGACGCGTCGCCCGCGTCGGCCTCGTCAAGGAACGTGGAGGCGCTGCGTGATGCCCTGGAGCGGCGTGAGCGCGTGTCCTTCGACTACGTGTCGACCCGTGGCCAGGTCTCGCATCGCGTCGTCGACCCGTGGTCGTTGGAGGCCTCGGCGACGGGCTGGCTGCTGCGCGGCTGGTGTGATACGGCCCGCGCTCCGCGCACCTTCGCGGTGACGTCAATCTCGGATGTGAGGGTGAATGGCCCGCGCCTGCAGGCACCGCGCCGGGTGCGCGACGACGCACCCGCGTGGAGGCTCGACGTGGATCGCCCGGCCCGCTGGATCGCTGACGAGTACGGTGGCACCATTGTCGCTGAGCTGAGCGAGGGCGGAGCGCGCATCGACGTACCCGTATGGAACGACGAGTGGGGCTTGAGCCTCCTCACTGACATCGCAGCCCACGTGCGCGCGGTTTCTCCCGACCGTCGGGCCGAGGCCGGGGCACGTGCCCGCACCATCATCGACGTGTGGACCCAGGAGGACCAATAGTGAGCCCGAAACGACGCCGACACCGCGCCACCGACAAACGGGGCGAACGCACCGAGGAACGCACGAGCGTCGGCGAGGGCAGTGCGGCCCAGCGCTACGCTGCCTTTCAGGAGCACGCCCGCGCGGCCTCGTCCCTGCGCGGACGCTGGGTGGCGGGACTGAGCTTTACTCCTGATCCCTTCCAGCTTGACGCGCTCGACGCCGTCGAGGCGGGCAACTCCGTCCTGGTGGCGGCACCCACGGGCGCGGGCAAGACTATCGTTGGCCAGTTCGGTGCCTACGTGGCCCTGCAACGCGGCATGCGCGCCTTTTACACGACGCCCATCAAGGCGCTGTCCAACCAGAAGTACCTTGAGTTGTGCGACCTCTACGGGGCGGACAACGTCGGCCTGGCGACCGGCGACACGTCGATTAACTCCAAAGCTCCGGTCGTCATCATGACGACCGAGGTGTGCCGCAACATGATCTACGCGGGGGCATCCCTGGATGACCTGGGTGTCGTTGTCCTCGACGAGGTGCACTACCTGGCCGACAAGATGCGCGGACCTGTGTGGGAAGAGGTGATCATTCACCTGCCCGCGCACGTGTCGATCATCGCCTTGTCGGCGACCGTGTCGAACGCGGAGGAGTTCGGGGCGTGGATCCGCGAGGTTCGCTCATCCTGCGAGATCATTGTCTCGGAGCAACGCCCGGTGCCCCTCTACCAGCACATGATCGTCGGGGAGGACATCTTCGACCTATACGCGCCGACCGGCAAGCGCAAGCTCAACCCCGAGCTGGTGGCCGCTACGAACGACTCGAGGATGCGCGGCGGGCGCGGATCTCGCTCGTGGAATCGACCCGTGCGCGTGCGCCGGGAGTCGCGGCCTTCCACGCTCATCTCGCTGGATCGCGCCCACCTGCTGCCCGCGATCACCTTCATTTTCTCGCGCGCGGGTTGCGAGGACGCCGTGCGCCAAGTGCTGCTCACGCGTATCACGCTGACGACGCGCTCGGAGGCGGCCGAGATCGAACGCTACGTCGACGAGGTCATCGCCCTGATCGCCCCCGAGGATGCCGTCGTGCTCGGTGTTGAAGCGTGGAAGCGTGGCCTTATGCGCGGCATCGCCGCCCACCACGCCGGCATGTTGCCCCTCATGAAGGAGGCCGTCGAGCACCTGTTCTCCCAGGGGCTGGTCAAGATGGTCTACGCGACCGAGACATTGGCCCTGGGCATTAACATGCCTGCGCGCACCGTCGTCATCGAATCGCTGACGAAGTGGAACGGATCGGCGCACGTGTCGCTCTCCGCCGGCGAGTTTACGCAGCTGTCAGGACGCGCGGGACGCCGAGGCATCGACACCGAGGGGCACGCTGTCGTCTCCCACCGCGGGGGAGTGGCACCCGAGGAGGTCGCGGCGCTCGCGTCCAAACGTACCTATCCGCTGATCTCTGCGTTCACACCGACCTACAACATGGTCGTCAACCTGCTGGCCCGCTCAACGCGCACGCAGACCCGAAAGGTCTTGGAGTCCTCGTTCGCACAGTTCCAGGCTGACTCGGCCGTTGTGCAGCTGGCCACGCGTCTGACCGAACTCGAGGCACGGCAGCACGCGATCACCGATAACCTGACCTGTTCCGCGGGCGATATCGGCGAGTACCTCATGCTGCGTGATCGCATCAGCCAGGCTGAAAAGTCGGGTGCGCGCGCACGTAAGCGCGAGACGCGCGACGAGTCTCGTCGGGTGCTTGCGGGCGTACGCCCGGGAGATGTGCTCGCCCTGATCCGCGGGCGTAAGACGCGCTTGTGCGTCGTCGGCGCGAAAGCGACGTCCGCTTCGGGCCGCGCCGAGGTCTCCGTCATTGCCGAGGACGCCACCTGGCGGGCGCTGGCTCCGGAGGACGTGCGCGGCGGTATCGCCGTCGTCGGACACATGTCGATCCCCGGCGGTTCGGCCCTGCGCCGCACGAAGGAACGTACCCGCATCGCCGGAGAGTTGCGCTCGGGCGCGGCCAAGGGGCAATACCCGCTGCCCGCCCAGGCCTCGGGTGAGGTGGACACGATCGGGGAGCTGCGCGCGGCCATGCGTACCCACCCCGTGCACCGCTGCCCTCACCGCGAGGAGCATGCGCGTGCGGGTGCCCAGTGGGCGCGCTTGGGGCGCGAGATCGATCTTCTGCGCCGCTCCATCGACTCCCAGACGAGTTCGGTGGCAGCCCACTTTGACCGTGTGTGCGCGGTCCTCGAGCGCCTCGGTTTTCTGGACGGCGACCGGGTGACGGCGTCGGGGGAGAGGCTGCGTCGCATTTTCGGCGAGCGTGACCTGGTGATCGCGATGTCACTCAACGAGGGCGCGTGGAACGACCTGGACGAGGCCGAGCTTGCCTCGATGGTCTCCGCCCTGGTGTACGACTCTCGCAGTGACGACGACGCCAACGAGCTGGCCCCCACCGGTGTCGGCATCCGTCTGCGCACGGCGTGGGAAGAATCCTTGGGGACGCTCGCGCGCGTGCACCGCGTAGAGAAGCAGTGCGGGTGCGACCCGACGCCGTCCTTGGATGCGGGACTCATGTCTGCGACACTCGCGTGGGCGCACGGCTCGACGCTGGCCACCGCCATCGATGGGGCTGATATTCAGGCTGGTGACTTCGTGCGCTGGATGCGCCAGGTTATGGATTGCCTGGGACAGATCGCCTCCGCTGCGCCCGCGAGCGATCTCGCACGTCGGGCCGAGGCCGCCAAGGATCGCATCGGTCGCGGTATCGTGGCCTGGTCCACCATTTGACACTCCGGGGAGGTAGGCATGGGGCATCGGGAGATTTTGCACCGAGTGTCGTTCGCACATGTGTGCGGGGATGCGTTGATCGGAGCCTCCGCTGGCCTGGCCCTGTACTCCGCTTTCCCGCCGATCGGGTGGTGGTGGATGACGATCCCAGCGCTGGCCCTGTTCATCTCCCGCATCGACGAGGCCCGGGCTCCTCGCGCGCTCACCGTGACGGTCGCGTTCGGGATGAGCATGTGGTTGCCTCTTATCGACTGGGTCCCCATGGCCGTGGGCATGAAGCCAGCGTGGTTTGTCCTTGCCTTCGCTCAAACGCTCTTCCTGTGCGGCTGGGTCCTGTTTACGCGGTGGACGCAGCTGTGGTCATGGGCGCGCGGCCCACTCATGCAAGCGCTCCTCTATGCGATCACGTGGGCTGGCGTGGATGCCGCTCGTTCGCGCTGGCCGTGGTCGGGCTTCCCCTGGGGGTCCGTGGCTCTGCCGCAGGTGGATTCGTCGCTGGGGCACCTGGCACCCTATGGCGGGACGACCGTCGTGACAGCCGCCGTCGTATTCCTGGCGGTTCTGACCCGGCGCATGTTCGCTTACCGCGACGCAGCCGTGTGGCGTGAACATTGGTTTTCTCGCCCGTTCCTGGCCGTCCTCGTGCTCGCTGGCGTTATTGCACCCCTGGCGATCCCGCTGTCAAACAAAGCCGAGGAGGGCTACCTGCGCGTCGGCGTCGTTCAGGGTGACATCGCTCTGCCGGGTCCGCGGGCCTACAGCCACCCGGGCGAGGTGACGAGCAATAACATGCGGGCTTCGCTCAGCCTGGCAGCCGATCCTGCGGTCATCGACAAACCGATCGACGTGGCCCTATGGGGCGAAGGATCGGTGGATCGTGATCCCGTTACCTTCGCCGATATCGGATCCATCGTTGATAAGGCGGCAGTGGCCCTGGATGCGCCGATCCTTATCGGTTACACGAACCTCAACGACCGTGACCACGTGAAGAATTGGCTTGCGATCTGGCGCCCGGGCGTGGGAATCGACGAGAAAGCACGCTACTCCAAGCACGTGCCCGTGCCCTTCGGTGAGTTCATTCCCTTCCGCGAGTTCATCGCGTCCTTCGCCACCGAAGCCGCCCAGTCCGCCAAGGACATGGAGGCCGGGGATGAAACCCCGCTCATGAGGGTGCCTGCTCGCGACGGGCGCCGGGTTCCCGTGGCCGTCGGTATCTGCTTCGAGGGTGCCTATCCCTCGGTCATCGCCGAGGGCGTAGCCCGCGGTGGACAGATGATTGTCACCCCGTCGAACAACTATCACTTCCGTTCCTCCGGCGAGTCCGCACAGCAGGGCCAGCTGTTGCGCATGCGGGCGATGGAGTACTCACGTAGCGCCGTCCAGTCATCAACGACCGGTCATTCCTATGTGATCCGCCCCGATGGAAGTGTGCTCGCTTCTACGGACACGGAGTCTGTGGCAACGCTGGTTGCCGATGTGCCGCTGCGTTCCTCCCTAACTGTGACCGCCCGGGCGGGGGAGACGTTCCCCTTCGCGTTCATGGGACTCAGCCTGCTGATCGCTGTCTCAGGATGGGTGAGCGCGATCCGGTGGGGCATCGCCGAACGTGCAGCACGTGCGACCACTCGTTAAAACAGGCAGAATGTGGCTCATGACTACAAAGCAGCGTCTTTCTCCGTCACCCCAAGGCGATAACACCCTTATTGTGATCCCCACCTACAACGAGATGTCGACGCTGCCGACGATCCTGGAGGAGATCTGGACCCACATCCCGGCCGCGCACGTCCTCATCGTCGACGACTCCTCGCCGGACGGCACGGGGGAGTGGGTCGACGAGCGCCGCGCGGGGGAGGAACGACTGTTCGTCCTGCACCGGCCCGCTAAGTCAGGATTGGCCACTGCCTACGTCGATGGCATGGGCTGGGGCATCGAGCATGGATATCCGTTTATCCTCCAGATGGACGCAGACGGCTCGCACCGACCGGTAGATCTGCCCAAACTGCTGTCCCGTATGGGCGGGCCGGATCATCCGGACCTCGTCATCGGCTCGCGCTGGGTGCGTGGCGGCCAAGTGAATGGCTGGTCGGCCGAGCGCGTCGCTCTGTCGAAGGCGGGTAATTATTATGTCCGTTTTTGTCTGGGGACACCCGTACGCGATGCGACAGCAGGGCTGCGGGTGCACCGTTCGTCCTTCCTGTCGACGCATGGCATCCTGGGGCGCGTGAAGACGACTGGCTTCGGCTTCCAGGTGGAGATGACGGAGCTCGAGCGCTCGCTGGGGGCGACGATTGTCGAGGTGCCGATCACCTTTGATGAGCGCATGGCGGGCGAATCGAAGCTCGACTCGTCGATTTTCGTCGAGGAGCTGGCGATGGTCACAAAAGGCGGCCTGAGCCGTCTGGCTCAGGCCGCGCGTTCGCTGTTTCGCAGGGATTAGCCCTTGCGGTAGGACCCCTCGGGGCGCAAGCGACCCTCACGGTAGGCGGTAAGTTGCTCGGTCAAGACGATCTCGAGTTCCTCGATGGAGCGGCGCTCCAGCAGCATGTCCCAGTGCGTACGCTGAGGCTTGACGGGCTTGTTATCCTCATCTTCCTCAGTTTCGCCGATAAGTTCGGCGGTCTGGCCACACTTGCATTCCCAGGTCGCCGGAGCCGTGGCTTCGCTGGAGAGTGTCACCTCGAACTCGTGTCCATTCGGGCACGCGTAACGAACAATGAAACGATCGGCGAAAACGACGCCGTCCTCGGACTCGAGGGACTTGGCACCGATCTGCATGCCACGCAGTGCGCGGTCAGCCATAACAGCCTCCTGGACGTAGATAAGAAACGGGTCCATTCTATCTGACACGTCAAGCGGAACGATACTGAGGTCCGGCCGCGCCCCACCCCTCCAATCCGATAATGTACATTATGTCCGTTTTAGTCCTCTCGTCACCCTCCGACCACGCGGTACAGTTACACCCATGACGACAGACCGTGATGCGCGCTCGCAGCGCCCCCCTGCCATCCGCGAGACCATCGTGCTCACGTTGGCATGTCTGTCGTATTCGATTCTGTCTTTCCTCGCAAAGTCACCAGAATCCGTGGCCGTCGCACATGCGCACGACGTCGCAGCCTTCGAGTCACGCTTCGGACTGTTTATTGAAGGGCCAGCAAACGCATGGCTGACGGCTCATCCGCTCCTCGCATCGCTTGCGTCCGCACAATACGCCATTTCATTTTTTGCTATGACCGGCTTCGCGATGGTCGTCCTATGGCTCAAGGCCCCCGCCTATTACCGCCGGGCACGGTGGACTCTTGTCATCATGACGATCGGCGCGCTGGTCACCTACTGGACCTATCCCCTGGCGCCCCCGCGCCTCGTGCCCGAACTTGGGTTCGTCGATGCGGTCGCCGAGCATACGTCAGCCTATTCCCACCTGTTCGGCACACTCGCCAATCCCTACGGCGCCATGCCATCGATGCACACGGGTTGGTCCGTATGGGTGGCCTTCATGCTCGGAACGTACGTGTGGCGCTCATGGTGGGCACGACTAATCCTCGCTATGCACCCCGTTTTAACCATCGTGACAATCATCGCAACCGCCAATCATTATGTGGTTGACGCCATTGCCGGATGCGCATACTTCCTGCTCGCCTGGCTCTTTGTCACCATTGCCAACAGGACCTTACTGGGGAATGTGCGCACGCCCGGCGAGACATCCTAGGACCTCCCCTATTTAAACGCTAGTGTGGATGCCATGAGACTCGGAGTTGATTTTGGCACCACGACCACAGCGATCGCTATCGTCGATCGGGGGAACTACCCGATCGTCTCGTTCGTCAACAATAATGACGATACGGTCGATTTCGTTCCGTCCATCATCGCTCTTGACGGCGATCGCCTGATCTACGGGTTTGATGCTGAGGACGCCGCCAGGGAGGGCGCTCCCCACCTGCGCTCTTTCAAGCGCCTTCTGTCCGATCCGTCAGTGACTGACACCTCGACGCTGCGCTTGGGCAACCACAGCATCTCGATCCTCGATGCACTAACCGGCTTCCTCAGCTACGTCGTGCGCCAGCTGCGCACGAACTCCTCTATCGCCTCGCTGCCCGATTCGGAGCCGCTCGAGGCCCTCGTCGGCATCCCCGCGCATGCGTGGTCGGCACAGCGTTTCCTCACCCTCGAGGCTTTCCGACGGGCTGGCTGGGATGTGCTTGCGATGGTGAACGAGCCTTCTGCCGCCGGCTTCGAGTACACCCATCGCCACGCGGGGACGCTGAACTCGAAGCGCACCGCGATCCTTGTCTACGACCTGGGTGGCGGCACTTTTGACGCTTCCATCGTCTCCGCCACGGGCACACTCCACGAGGTGATGGGATCACGCGGCCTCAACATGGTCGGTGGCGACGACTTCGACGTCGTACTCGCTACTCGCCTCGCCGCTGCCGCCGGCACCGACTCGGGCAAGCTCGGGGACGCGGCGTGGGAGCGTCTCATCGAAGACTCACGCGACGCGAAGGAGACCCTCTCCCCTTCGACGAAGTTCATCACCGTGCCCGTCGACGGCAAGCCCGTCACGATTCCGGTTGCCGACTTCTACGAAGCCGCCACTCCCCTCGTCGAGGCAACGATCGCCGCGATGGAACCGCTCCTCGTTCCCGATGCGGCAGGTGTCGGTCAGCTCGGCGGCGACATCGCCGGCCTGTACGTCGTCGGTGGCGGGTCGCAGCTGCCCCTCGTTGCCCGCATTCTGCGTTCGCGCTTTGGCCGCCGAGTGCATCGCTCCCCCCACACGGCCGCGTCGACCGCAATCGGCCTTGCGATCGGCGCAGATCCGGAGGCAGCGTACACGGTGCGCGAGCAGCTTTCCCGCGGCGTCGGCGTGTTCCGCGAGCGTGAGGCAGGTAGCTTCATTTCCTTCGACACACTGCTTGAGCCGAACACGGAGCTCGCACCGGGCGAAACGCTGACGATCAAGCGCCGGTACCGCGCCGCGCACAACATCGGTTACTTCCGCTTCGTCGAGTATTCATCGTTCGACGAGGCCGGGGTGCCGCGCGGCGATCTTCAGCCGTACGGCGAGGTGATCGTTCCCTTTGATCGTGCCCTGCGCCGCGACGATGTCGACCTGAACGCCGTGCCCGTCATCCGCACCGAAGACGGACCGTTGATCGAAGAGTCCTACATCGTCGATGCCAACGGGATGGTGACGGTCGAAATCACCGACGTCGAAGCGTCCTACACGGTGAGCCGTCCCCTCGGGCGCCGCTGACGGCGACGAGGAACATCCCAGAAGACGCACATAGCTGTGGGGGCCAGGCTCAGCCTGGCCCCCACAGCTATCGAAAACGATTACCTGTCAGGACGCGGACAGCTTTGAGCGACGGCGCTCGGCGAGCTCGTCAACGAACGCATGCTCGGAGCGCTCAAGCGGGAGCTCCGCAAGCGACCCCTCGACCTCGCGCCACACGCGGCCAACAGCGATACCGAAGACGCCCTGGCCGCCCTGAAGCAGATCGATCACTTCGTCCGTCGAGGTGCATTCGTACACGGACGCACCGTCGCTCATCAGGGTGATCGAGGCAAGATCGTCCACTCCCCTGTTCTGGAGCGAGGACACGGCGATACGCACCTGCTGGAGGGACACACCGGCGTCGAGGAGCTTCTTGACGACCTTCAAGACGAGGATGTCGCGGAAGGAGTACAGACGCTGCGATCCGGAACCGCGAGCAGCGCGGATAGACGGCTGAAGAAGGCCAGTACGAGCCCAGTAGTCGAGCTGGCGGTACGTGATACCAGCGGCGCTACAGGCGACCGGGCCACGGTATCCCATCTCGTCCGTATCAAGGCCTTCGAGCGGGTCGCCGAAAAGCATGCCTTGCCGGCTAGCGGCGTTCGCTTGTGCGCTCACTGTCGGGCTCCTTGCAGGTGGTACTTGATGAGAACAGCACTACGGTAGAGCACCGACGCACGGTGGTCAATGACCGAAGCGGCGAGTCTAACCTTCATGTTCAACATGAGACTTAGTCTCCATCATCCGCGAGAGCGGACACGGCTACCGTCAACATTTCGCGGTGTAGCTCAGCGAACAACTCCCCCAGCTCAACCGCACGGGCGCGGGCACGTTCACGATCCGCGCCCCGGCCTCGTCCCCGCTGCGAGGACACGGTTTGGTCAATGATATCCGCACTACGCTCGGCGCCCTGCCGGACCGCACGCAAGACGCGCACGTCGACTCCAGCACACTCAAGACGCGCGATAGCGGACACCGTCTGCACGCAACGCGCGGGAAAGTAACCCGCCAGGTCCGGTGTGATAAGCCCGAGGCGCGTGTAGCGTTCGAGGGTCTCCATATCGACACCCGTCAGATCGCACAGGTCAGCCGCGGGAATCGCACGGCGCCCGCCCAGCGATACCGTCTGCCCTTCAGAAGAGACAACCTGGGCGACCCTGCGCCGCGTCGGTGTGTGCCCGGCATCGAGAGCATCGAGCTGAGTACGAATCACGCTCAGCGGCGTGAATGAATCGCGCTGCTCCGTGAGCACGTAACGCAAGCGCTCCACATCGGCGGCGGAGTACTTGCGGTAACCCGAACCCGTGCGCGCGGGAGCCACGAGCCCCTCGCTCTCCAGGTAGCGAACCTTAGACAGCGAGATGGCGGGGAATTCCACTTTCAGAGCGTCGACGACGCGGCCGATCGACAGCTCAGGGCTATGATCGGCATCCTGCGGCCACGAACGTTCCTCGTGAGATGACGCTACCCCCCGCGCGTGCGCAACGGCTGCGGACACGTCAGGCCTGCTTGGTCGACGGCTGGTAGGTCAGGCGATACTTACCGATCTGCACTTCGTCACCGGCACGCAGCTGAATAGAATCAACGCGCTCGCGGTTCACGTACGTTCCATTGAGCGAACCCGAATCACGAACGATGTGCCCGCCCTCAGAAGCGATGAACTGGCAGTGCTTACGCGATACCGTCACGTCGTCGAGGAAGATATCGGCCTTAGGAGAACGACCGGCGTTGGTCACCTCCGGGTCCAGCAGGAATCGCGCACCCGTATTCGGACCGCGCTGCACGATGAGGAGAGCCGATCCGGCAGGCAGCGCCTCGACGGCCTCGCGGTCGCGAGCGGACAGGGCAACGGGCGCCTCTTCGACCTCATCAGCCACAGGCGCCAAGCCGAAAACTGAGGTTGCAGTCGGATCGAACGGCTGGTTGTCAGACATTGTGCGCTCCAAAAAATAAGAAGGTGGACTGAGATAAGTGTAAACGTTTGGCTTGTATCAGGCGCGAGCACGCACCTGAGGACGGTGCGCTCATCGCAATCTCATCCATAGGTAGCAAACTGGGGTGGCTTGGGCGTCGCGATGGACGTGATCGACAGATCGTCACTGGGCGTGATCTGAACGGTCGCGCCCTTGGCGCGCATCTGAGCCGCAGAACCCGCCTGAATATCGAGGGCTGTTGCAATCGTCTGCGCCTCGCCGATGGCCTTCCATGTATAGGGCGAGGTGATGGGGGTCCCGTCCACAAGAATTGCACCCGCCTGGCCGGTGAATGCCGCACGCGTCGACAGACGCACGCCGTTGAGTTCGATGGCCTCGGCTCCAGCATTACGGAGCTCACCCAGCGTCATGACGAATTGTGTCGGCGTCAGGTTAGCGCCGGGATCCGATACCGCCACTGTCACTCCGGGCCCGTGGACGGCAACCGTGCCTGCGGCGATTTGCGCCTGCGTTTCAGCTTTGCGAGTCGCCTGCTCGCGTGCCTGGGCTTCATCGGCTGCACTTCGCAGCTCATCGAGTTCGCCGGAAAGCTCACCGCGGCGAGTACGTAGATTCTCTTCCTGGGTCCCCAGTTCGTCGAGTACCGTCACGAGATCCTGCTCGGAGAGGCCCTCGAGCGGGTCCGAGCGTTGCGCGCGCACCTGCGTTGCCAATGCGAATCCGAGGATCATGAAGATCACGAGCATCACGACGTGAAGCCCACGGGGAAGAGCAAAAAACGCCTGACGAGCGCGAGCCCACAGACGCGGGTGCACGTGTTCGGTGCGACGGGATGCCCGCGCGCGCGTGAGTTCGTCGCCAGCGTCTTCGTGCGCGACCATCGGGGTAGGTTCGTCGTTCATCTCAGGCTTTCAGGAGGAGTCGGCGAATGGATGCCGTGTTGGAGAAGATACGGATGCCCAGAACGACGACAACCGCAGTCGTCATCGCTGAGCCAACGCCAAGCTGCGTGCCGAGGAAGACGAGGAGGCACGCAACGACGACGTTCCAAAAGAACGACGTGACGAACACTCGGTCCGCAAAGCGTCCCTCAAGCCATGCGCGTCCGGCGCCGAAGAGGGCATCCAGACCTGCAACGACCGCGACCGGCAGGAACGGGGCGAGCCAGACCGGGACCGTCGGATCTAGGAGCACACCGAGAACAATGCCGATGATCAAGCCGATGACGGCAATCATGAAGAACCACCTTCGTTCGATTCTCCCACCGGGGTTGCGTAGTGGGAGTCTGTGAGCGTGAGTGCCTCCATCTGGAGGTTGTCGCTGACTGTGGATGACACGGTCATTCCGGTGACCGACTGCGCGGCCGACAGGTAGTCGCCAGTGGTGCCGCGGACAAGTGCGATCGACAGGGCGTTTGCGTCGCCGATTGCCGCCACCACGTAGGGCGAGGACACGGGGGTGACGTTCACAAGAATGACGGAGCCGGCAGTACGCACAAACGTCTCGGGCCCCACCCGTTGACCGTTAATGGAAACAGCGTCGGCCCCGGCGGCCCACATGGCGTTGACGACCATCGCCAGATCCTGGTCGCGTACGGTCCCGCTCCCCTTGCCGGGGCCGCTGCGATCGGTCAGAGTCACGGTGATACCGGGCCCGCTGACGGGTGTCGTGGCTGTCATCAGATCCTGTGCCGGGTTCGATGAGGCGCTCGAGCCGCTTTGGGAATACTGGTCAATGGCACGGCCCAGCGACTGTACGTCGTCGTTCAACGCTTCGACGGCAGCCGTGCGCTCCGAAGCCTGGGATTTCAGATTGGATTTCACGTCGCCCGCGGGGGCACGCAGCGACGACGTCGCGACGATGGAGCCGAAGCCGAGCGCGACAGCCACCGCGAAAACCCCGATTTTGCCGATCACGCTCGCTGGTCTCGACCCGTGTTCGGCACGATAGTGCTCGTACCCGGCATCGAGGGGGTTGGCCAGCAGGGAGTTCAGCAAGGACATCGAGGCCGCGGGGTCGACGGACGAGGCCTGGGTAGCCTCGACCTGCTCCCCCGCCGCGTCGCCTCGGTGTTCCCCCTGCGTCACTGATCCTGCTTCCACCGGCGCTGCACGCGCTCGTCACGTTCGAAGGCGTCGAGGTGCTCGAGGACGATACGGCGCAGCTGCGCGGGAGCATCGCCATTGGCGTCGAGCCAGCCGCGCAGGAGTCCCACGGAGCGCGCGACGCTGCCATCGCGGTCGATGTCGAGGCCGTAGGCGAGCACGCCGTTCGCATAGCGCAGGGACATCCCGATCGTGTGGCTTTCCCAGTAGGAGCGCAGCCGATCGACAGCGCCCTCAATACCTGAGTCGCCGTCCCACGACGAGGCGTTCAAGCCGGCAAGCGTCGCGGTCAGGAAGTCGTTGGACAGCGATTCGGAGTAAACCGACTCCCACGCACGCGAGCGCGCGTCCTGAAGCGGCAGCGACGCGAGCGCTTCGACGCTCATACGTGCCGCTTCACCGGATCCGTCGGCACTGCGCCACGCCTCAACCGCATCCGCGTCGACGAGGCCACGAGCCGCCAGGGCGCGGCGGGCACGCCAGGCGATATCGGGGTTGTCGCTGTCCGCGAGAGCGCGCACCGTGGCCTCGTACTCGTCGCCGCCACGGGCCGCGAACTCCGCGATGAAGGCACGCGTGTAGGAACGCCAGGCGTCGGCATCCCCCGTCTCGCGCGACAGCCGAATCGTCGTCGCCAGGACCTGGTCGTGCACGTCGCCGCGCAGGCTACCCGGAAGGAATGCCGAGAGCGCTTCAGATACGAACAGGAGGAGACGGTCGCGGATAGCCGGCTCGGTCTCGGCAGGAACGGCCGTCAGTACGGCGACGATGAAGCGGCGAGGATCGAGCAGACCGTCACGCACCGCGTTCCACAGCGACGCCCAGATCACCGCACGCGTGATCGGCTCGTCGATGGTTCCCACATACGCAAGTGCCACGTCGGTCGAGCGCTCGTCGAGGCGCGAGATCGCGTACGTGAGGTCGTCATCGTTGACGACGACGAGGTCGGCGGAGGCGGCACCACCGGGGACTGCGAGCACGCCCTCGGGGTCGATGGGAGCAGTTTCCCCGTCGATACGGACGTCGAACACGTGCGTGCGTTCGAGCGCTCCCGCCGCGACGCGCCAGGTCGACACGGTAACGCGATGGGGGCGCAGCACGCCGTTGCAGGCCTCGCCACCCTGATGGAGCGTAAAGTCCGTGATGGCGCCGACAGCGTCGGTCACCCAGGAAGCGGACAGCGTCGACGGGCCAGAGGTCTCCAACCACGCGCTCTTCCAAGAGGACAGTTCCTGCTCCGAGGCCCCCTCGAGAGCGACGAGCAGATCCTGCAGGTTCGTGGCCCCGAACTGGTGCTCGGCAAAGTAGCGGCGCGCCCCCTCGTAGAAGGCGTCCTCCCCGACCCAGGCGACCAGCTGCTTGAGCACGGATGCGCCCTTCGCGTAGGTGATGCCATCGAAGTTCGTCTTTGCCGCGGCGACGTCAGGAATGTCAGCGGCGATCGGGTGCGTGGTCGGCATCTGGTCCTGCGTATAGGCCCAGATCTTGCGGTTCATCGCAAAGTTCGCCCATTCACCCACGTAGCGGGTCGCCGTCGCAATCGCGCTGGCGCCCTGGTTCTCAGCAAAAGACTCCTTCAGCCACAGGTCATCCCACCACGAGGGCGTTGCGAGGTCGCCAAACCACATGTGGCACATCTCGTGCAGCGTCGTGTTCGCGCGCCGCTGGCGCTCGGCGAACGTGGGGGTCGAGCGCGAAATGTAGTTCTCGTTGAAGGTGATGCAGCCCGGATTCTCCATGGCGCCCAGGTTGTACTCGGGCACATATACCTGATCGTAGGAACCCCACGGGAAGGTCACTCCGTAGCGCTCATGGAAGAAGTCGAGTCCTGCGCGGGTCACCTCGAACACATCATCGGAATCAAGGTAGCGCGCGAGCGTGCGGCGACACAGGAGGCGCAGCACCAGCTCGGCGTGGCCGCCATCGGAGGCGCCGCCGCTCCAGGTACCGCCCTCGATCACCGCCCACGGACCCGCGACGATCGCCGTGATGTAGCTCGAAAGGGGACGAGTCACCGTAAAGTCATGGCGCAGCGCACCCGAATCATCCACGAGCTCGGTGGCTGTCTCAACGCCGTTGGAGGAAACCACCCAGCCGGCAGGAGCGATCACGTGGAATGTCCACTCGGGCTTGACGTCGGGCTGGTCGATGCACGGCCAGGCTCGATGGGCGTCGTTCGGCTCGAACTGCGTGTAGAGGTAGACCTCGCCGTCCTCCGGGTCCGTGTAGCGATGCAGGCCTTCGCCACTGCGCGAGTAGCGCGCGAGGGCGCGAACCTCAAGGGTGACCGTCTCCCCCACCGGCAGACCGCCGACCCACACGCGGTCTTCGTCGTCGTCGAATGCGTGAGGTTCACCGTTGAGGAGAACCTGCGTCACCTCGCCCGCAATGTCAACGAATGTACGATCCTCGTCCGACGTCATCGTCAGGGTCGACGTGACGGGATAGGTGGGGTTCGTGGTGTCCTTGGCGTCTCGTATATCGACCACGACGTCGATGGCGGAGACGTGAAGATGGGCAGCGCGATGGGTAGCTTCGTTGCGTGTCAAAATCTGCATGACCCCTATCCTACTGTGTCACCGCCGGTATGTGTGGCGCGCGCCGCCGTCGCGACGAACTAGAGTAGACCCATGACTTCAGTGACTGATATTCGTCCCACGATCACGCCGGTCTCTTTGACGACCGCCCTCGAAGGCCTGGACATCGAGGGCTTCTACAGCGCCGACGGCTCTCCCGCACAGATCGCGGATTCCTCTGCAAGCCTGCGAGGTATCACCGTATCCTCCGACGACTGCGAGTCCGAGTGGTTGTTCGTCGCAATCCCGGGCCTTAAGCAGCACGGTATTCGTTTCGCGCACGCGGCGATCGAGGCCGGGGCGAGTGTCATTCTCACTGACGAGGAGGGCCGTACCCAGGCATTCGAACGCGGTCTGGGCGTGCCAGTCATTCAGGTGGCCGACCCGCGCGCCGTCGTTCCGCAGCTGTGCTCTAATGTCTACGCCTCCCCCGCCACTCGTCTCACAACGATGGCTGTGACTGGCACGAATGGAAAGACGACGACCTCGTACCTGATGCGCGCCGCCATCACATCAAGATTCCCGAACGCTTCGCTGTGCGGCACCGTGGAAATGCATGTCGGCCCTATTTCATTCGAGGCTGTGCGCACGACCGCCGAAGCCCCCGTCATCGCCCGCTTCCTGGCGGCCACCGAGCAGTACGAGTGCGGCGCGGGCGTTATCGAGCTGTCGGCGCACGCGCTTTCCTTGCACCGCGTCGACGGAATTGTCTTCGATGTTGCGGCTTTTACTAACCTCCAGCACGACCACCTCGACTACTACGGTGACATGGAGAACTACTTCCAGGCGAAGGCTCTCCTGTTCACCCCCGAGCATTCTCGCCGTGGCGTCGTGTGTGTCGACGACGAGTGGGGGCGCCGCCTCGCCGAGCAGGCGACCGTACCGGTCACGACGGTCTCCGCGCTGACCGAGGAGGCGGCCGACTGGCAGGTTCGAGATGTCACGCCCGATCAGACGATTGGACGCACCGTGTTCACGCTCGTCGATCCCTCCGGTACGGGGCACCGCATCGCGATGCCGATCCTGGGCGAGGTGAACATTCAAAACACCGCCGTCGCGATCGTCAGCGCGGTGAGCCTCGGCATCGATGTCGCGGATGTCATTTCGGCTATCGAGGATGCTCCTCAGATCCCCGGACGTATGGAGAAGGTCAATCCGGTACCGGGCGGCCAGCCGCTCGTCATCGTCGACTACGCACACACGCCCGAAGCGCTGGAATGGACCCTGCGCTCGACCCGCGAGCTCACCCCCGGACGCGTCGTTGTCGTCTTCGGAACGGACGGCGACCGCGATGCCACCAAGCGTGAGCACCTCGCGCAGATCGCCGCACGCGAAGCCGACGTTCTGTGGGTGACGGACGAGAATCCGCGGACCGAAGACCCGCAGTCGATTCGCGACTACCTCCTGCGCGGCATCGCCTCCGTGCGCCCAGGCATGGAAGATGTCACCGAGGTGACGACCTGCCGCCGCGATGCGGTGCGGCGCGCGATCTTGGCAGCGCAGCCCGGTGACACCGTCATCATCACGGGCAAGGGGGCCGAGTGGTACCAGGAAATCCAGGGGATCCATCACCGCTACAACGACGTTCCCGTCGCCGCTGAAGTTCTCGCGGGCGACGTGCGAGCGCACGAGTAACTCCCCATTATCTGTGAACTGGCGCGCCGCAGGGGCTCCTATCGGGCCTTTGCGGCGCGCCACGCCGTAGACTGGGCGGGTGAATGACTTTGACAATCAGCCCGACGCGACCGACGCATTCGGCGCGGACGCTCTCGAGAACTACAGCGCAGACGCGCAGGAGGCCTCGCCCGCCGCGATCGAACTGAGCGATGCGGAGACCGAGGCTCGCGCCCGTCTCATGCGAGCCAACCTCGAGCAGTTTGACCTGGACGAGGAGGACCTGGCCCTCCTGGACGGGGAGACCACACTCGCGGATTCGGACGACGTGGCCGCGGGTCTGCCCGTGCTCGCGGTCGTTGGCCGACCCAACGTTGGCAAGTCCACGCTGGTCAACCGTATCCTCGGCCGCCGCGAGGCAGTCGTGCAGGACACGCCCGGCGTCACCCGCGACCGCGTCTCCTACCCGGCCGAGTGGGCGGGACGCGACTTCACGCTCGTCGACACGGGCGGCTGGGAAATCGACGTCAAGGGCCTTGATCGTTCCGTCGCTGAGCAGGCGGAGATTGCGGTCGATCTGGCTGACGCCGTCGTCCTCGTACTCGATGCGACGGTCGGCGTGACCGCTTCCGACGAACGCATCGTGGAGATGCTCCGTTCGAAGAAGAAGCCAATCATTCTTGCCGCCAACAAGGTGGATTCCCCGCTTCAGGAGGCCGACGCGGCCTACCTGTGGAGCCTCGGCCTTGGCGAACCCCACCCGATTTCTGCGCTGCACGGGCGCGGCACCGGCGATCTCCTCGACGTCGTCATGGAGGTCCTGCCCACGGAGTCGGCCGTCGCCTCGGCCCTGCCAGTCGGCGGCCCGCGCCGCGTCGCCCTGGTGGGCCGCCCGAACGTCGGAAAGTCCTCCCTGCTCAACGCCCTGGCCGGCGGCGAGCGCGTCGTCGTCAACGAGCTGGCGGGAACCACCCGCGACCCCGTCGATGAGCTCATCGAGCTTGACGGTCGCTCGTGGTGGTTCGTCGACACCGCGGGTATCCGTCGCAAGATGCACCGGACGACGGGCGCCGACTACTACGCCTCCATCCGCACCCAGGCCGCGATCGAGAAGGCCGAAGTCGCCCTCGTCCTCATCGATGGTTCGACGCCGCTGACCGAGCAGGACGTGCGTGTCGTTCAGCAGGTCATCGACGCGGGCCGCGCGCTCGTCGTCGTCACCAACAAGTGGGACCTGGTGGACGAGGAGCGTCAGAAGGAGATCAAGAACGAGCTCGAGCGCGAGCTGGTTCAGATCCAATGGGCGCCGCGCATCAACCTGGCCGCGAAGACGGGATGGCACACAAACCGCATCGTGCGCGCGCTCGACACCGCGCTCGAGGGGTGGGAGACACGCATCCCCACCGGCCAGCTCAACGCGTTCCTGGGCCAGCTGGTCGCCGCTCATCCGCACCCGCTGCGTGGTGGCAAGCAGCCGCGGATCCTCTTTGGCACGCAGGCGTCGAACAAGCCTCCGCGCTTCGTCCTCTTCACGACGGGCTTCCTCGATCCCGGCTACCGCCGCTTCATCGAGCGCCGTCTGCGCGAGACCTTTGGTTTCGCCGGCACGCCGATTCAGATTTCGGTGCGCGTGCGCGAACGCCGCCGTAAGTAAGCACTAAGCAGGGGCGGGATGTCACGGACGTGGCATCCCGCCCCTCATGCATCCTGGGACACGTTGCTTCACGTCCGTCGCTATCCACAGCCCATCGGCGCCTCCATGAGTTATCCACAGGCCTGCCCTAGCGTCTTGACGCGCGCATGCGTGGGCAACATGATCGTGTCATGACTACTTCTCCCCTTTCATCCGATTCTGTCGCCGTCGCCGATGGGCTCGTGCTGTGCTCCGACGGGCTCGTCCGCCCCGTGTGGGCCTCGCACGACGATCTGATGCGCGAGTACTACGACACCGAATGGGGCCTGCCGATCCACGACGAGGCGGGCGTTTTCGAACGCCTCGTGTTGGAGGGATTCCAGGCTGGCCTCTCCTGGCGCACGGTCCTTGCCAAACGCGAAGCTTTTCGCGAAGCATTCGACGGATTTGTTCCCGACCGGGTCGCCGCATTCACAACCGAGGACATCGATCGTGTCGTGAGCGCACCCGGGATCATTCGTAACCGCAGAAAGATCGAGGCGGCGATCAGTAACGCTCGCGCAACGGTCGCGATGCGCGCCAGCGCCGACAGCTCGCATGGGCCCGCCCACCTGGGCGAACTTGTCTGGTCGTATCGCCCGACGCGCGATCCGCTTCCGCGTTCACAGGGCGAAGTACCGACGCAGCTGCCGGAGTCGGTGGCGCTTGCCAAGGATCTGAAAGCCAGAGGATTCCGTTTCGTCGGCCCGACAACAATGCTCGCGCTCATGGCGGCAATCGGCATCGTGAATACGGATATTGTCGGCACGCATCGCAGGCCTGCTTAACCTCAGGCGAGGTCGCACACAGCCGTTACCCGCACGTTTTCACAAGTTGCGGCGATCTGGCATGATGGTGTCATGGCTCTGTCGAAAAAGCTCCTCAGCCAGGACGAGGTCGTCGTCCGGCACATGCACACGCACATTAAGACCCTGCTTCCCGCGATCATCGTGGAGTCGATCCTCGTTATCGCGGCGGCTGTTGGTTCTTTCTACGTTCCTGAGGACGCGCGCTACTGGGCGATCGCGACCATTTGGATCGCCGTCCTCCTCCTGTCGATTCCGCTCATTCTTGTTCCCTGGATCAAGTGGATCACAACGACCTACACGGTGACGACCAAACGGGTCATCACCCGCACCGGGATCATCAAGCGCACAGGCCACGACCTGCCGCTCACGCGGATCTCCGACATTCAAATCGAGAAGGATTTCGACGACCGAATCTTCGGCTGCGGCACCCTCGCCCTCCAGACCTCTGCGGATGATCCGTTGCTGCTACGCGACGTGCCCAAGGTTGAGACGGTGCAGGTCGAGATCTCGAACCTGCTCTTCAACGATGTTCAGGGAGCCATCGACGCGGATCCGACGAGCTGATCACACTGCGGGGTAAAACCCTGCCACCTGCGAATAGAGTGGCGTCATGTTCGATGTTCATGGTTTCGAGATGACGGTCTTTAAGCTCCTGATCGGTGTCATCCTGATCGTCCTTCACCTGCGCCTCACGGGCAAGCAGCGGACGGTCCAGATGACGCCGATCGACTTTATCGGGAACTTCATTCTCGGTGGCATCATCGGCGGCGTCGTCTACAACCACGCATTCTCGTTCGCGAAGTACATCAGCGTCCTGCTTGTCACCTTCGCGATCGTCTCCGGCCTGAACTACCTGACGTCGAAGTTCATGCCGACCCGCTCACTCGTGATGGGCAAGGCGTACACGATTATCGAGGGCGGACGATTCACTCAGGATGCGCTCGACAGCCCGGATGATAGGCTCGACCCGGTCGAGTTTCTCGCAGAACTACGCGGCATGGGCATCTTTTCGCTCAACGACATCAGCCTCGTGCAGCGCGAAGCCAACGGCTCCCTAACGGTACGCCGCAAGGGCGAGGGCGGCGTCAACTACGTCCTGGTGTCCAATGGGCAGGTCGTGACCGACAACCTCGAGTTGGCACATCGCGACGAGGAGTGGTTGCGCACAGAACTTTCGTCGGCGGGCGCCGGCGAAGTGGAAGACCTCTTCGTTGTCGAACTTGACGCCGACAACCGGCTCAACATCGTCGATCAGGAGGGGCAGACCACCTCTGTGCGGATCTCGGATCCGAAGGCCGTGGAAGTGACGACGGTGACGAAGTTCCAGGCCCCGCACGAGCAGTCGGCAACGCTGGAGGATCTCATCCCCGAGGATGCGCGCGAGGGCGCGGCGAAGTCTGACGGCTGACCGTTCTCGCTCCTCATTCGCGTCTCCGGCTTCCCCGGCCTCGTCTCCGTTGACGAGGCCGGGGCCGTTTTGTGTCGGTCCGTGCGCCTTGCGTGCCTTCAGAGGGCGGCGCTCGTTACCGGCGTGGCAGGTCGAAACCATCCCCGTTGATGACTTCGACCTACGCCACAGTTTACTCTACTGAGAGGCAGGGAATTGACACGCCTCACACCGCTTAAAAGGTGCCATGACCTGCATGAATCCGCGGAACAATGGTCAAAAACTGCCGTTTACCGGGGAAAATAGATCGGCACAACAACGCATCACGTTTCGGTTACAAAGGTTGACCGACAAATTTTGTGGGGACGGAAGTCCTTGGCCCGCTGCGACCGTAGAAAAAAGCGCGAGGACAAAACATGTCCTCGCGACTCTTTTGTCGGGCTGGCGGGATTTGAACCCACGACCCCTTGACCCCCAGTCAAGTGCGCTACCAAGCTGCGCCACAGCCCGTATTTAGTTCGTCGCCGTGGCGACCTGTAGAACTATAGCGCACCCAAAGAGCAAGAAGCAAGCCGACAGGTATGCGCCACACCACAGTAATGGTGAGAATCGATGTCGGCCGTGGCAAGTGCCTGTGTCACGCGGAATCAACGAGTGGCACGAGCACCGCGCCGGCTTGCGCGGGTCTACACTGGACGGGTCCCTTCGAGTGCCCACCCTTCCCATCTGGAGGACTATCTACGTGTTGTCACGACGGCTTCTCACGTGCGGCGCAACACTGGCCTGCGCCGCGATGTCTCTGGCCATACCCGCGGCCTCACAGGATGTAGAGCTCAGCACATTGCCCGTCACCGCCAACGCGGCGCCCCCTGCTTCTTCACGCGTTTTTTCCGAACGCGCATCGTTGCAAGCCCAGATTCACCCCGTGGCCGAACCCAACGCCACTGCCTCCCCCGCCGGCGATCACACCACGGGAACCTCGCACTCGAAAGGCACCACCCTCGGGGGCCTCGCGTCGATCGCAGCCGTTATCATCATCGCCGTGCCGGCCTGCATTGCCTACGCCATCTTCTACCGGCGAGCGCGCCGAGGCGTGCGCGATATGCCGAACTACACCGGCAGCAACGGCCCCCGGTACGGAGTGACGGGTCAGCCGCAAGGGACCGGGCCACAGAGCCAGTCATGGTACACGAGCTTCAGTCCGCCGTGGTCCTATAAGCACCCCGACGGCGGCGCTCACATGCCCGCCGAAACCACTGCTCCCCGGCAGCCTGACGCCAACGCCTACGGTGCCGCCCCAGCTCAGGGACAGTTCTACGCCATGCCTACCGAGCACAGCCCCGCCTACGGCGTCCAACCCGGCGCCACCCAATCCTTCGGATACGGCACACAGGCTGGCCAGGTGCCCGCCTACGGCACTGACCCGACCGCGCAGCCAGCTCCCGGCGCTCCTGCTCCCGAGTGGGGAGCAGGCCCGGCCAACGGTCCTACTCGCCCGGGCAATTGACGCCACTATCGATACAGCGATCCCTAGCCTTCGCGGGCGGCCAGGTCCTCATCGACGTAGGCCAGGATGGCCTCGCACACGCCAGCGACATCCAGTCCGGTCGAATCCACCGTCTCCACGCCGGGGGCGGCGGTCATGAACTCGGAGACCGCCGAGTCCGCCTTGTCACGCCCCTCCACCTGAGCGCGAACGATCTCCATGTGTTCCTCGGTCGCGTCCCCATACAGCTCCAGGGTCCGCCGGCGCAGGCGCGCCTCTTGATCGGCCAGCAGCAGGATGCGCACGTCGGCGTCCGGGCACACGACGGTCGTAATATCGCGCCCCTCGGCGATCATTCCGGAACCCTGCGCACGCGCCTCCATCATGCGGCGGCGCTGCTCGGTCGCCATCCACGCACGCACCTTCAGGTTCGTGGAAATGTGCTTGATCGCCAGGGCGATGCGAGGCTCGCGAATCTGCGCAGTCACCTCCGTATCGCCCACCCACACGTGCGGGTCCGCGGGATCGGATTGCAGCCGCAGGACCATCTCGCGAGCCGCCGCCGCGACCGCGTCGGTATCCTCCAAGTCGATGCCGCGCTCCATCACGTACCACGTGAGCGCCCGGTACATCGCGCCCGTGTCGAGGTACCCGATCCCCAGACGTGACGCCAGCTCCTTGGACACCGTGGACTTGCCCGAACCCGCGGGCCCGTCGATCGCAATGGTGATGCCAACGCGCGAGATCGCGTCCTGACGCATCGTGTCGTTCATCCGTTGTCTCCCTCGTCGAGGTTGTGTCAGTGGGTAATGAGTCGCCAGCCCCGCTCCTGCAGGTCGGCGACGCAGCGGTCGGCGACCGCCGGGTCAATCATGATGCGCGCGACGCCAGCCTGCGCACCGGCGGAGTGTTCGAGCACGAGGTCTTCGATGTTGATCGACGCCTCGCCAAGCTCGCTGAAGAGGCGCCCGAGAGCCCCCGGCTCATCGGGTATCAGTACCTCGACCTCGCAGTAGCGAGAGGGCGCTCCGCCGTGTTTGCCGGGGATACGTGCGACCCCCTGGTTGCCCGCGGTCATCACGCGATTGATCGCTCCCACGCTCCCCCCGCGCAGGGGCCCCAACTCGGCGGCCGCATCCAAGTGATGTAAGAGCTCGTCGAGGTCGGTGCGCAGCTCGCGCAGAATATGCGCTACGGGGCCAGCGTTGCCCGCGAGAATCGCCGTCCACAGCCGAGGATCCGACGCCGCAATGCGCGCAGTGTCCCGAAGGCCCTGTCCTGCCAGCCCGAGAGCCTGGGCAGGCGCGTCGACGAGGCGCGCTGCCAGCATCGAGGACACCAGCTGCGGAACGTGAGAGACCAGCGCGACCGCATGGTCGTGCGTGCCCGCGTTCATCTCCAGGGGCACCGCGCCCACGTCCGTGGCGAGCGCACGAGCAGCCAACACAGCCCGCGGCCACGTCGACTCGTGGGCAACGATCACCCACGGGCGCCCGTAAAACAGGTCGGCGTCTGCGGCCCCGGCGCCGGAGCGCTCGCGGCCGGCCATCGGGTGGGAGCCCACGTAACGCTGTGCCGCGTCCTCCAGGCCCCGATCCTCCAGGGTCGCCAGCACGTCGGCGACGACCGCGTCCTTGACGGATGCGACGTCGGTCACGATTGCCTCGGGAAAACGCACCAGCGAATCAACGATGACGCGATCGGCGACGTCGGGGGGAGTCGCAACAACGACGATGCGCGGAGCATCGTAGCCCACTGCGTCCACGCCAACATCGGCATAACCGACCCCGGCCTCGGCGATAACGTCGCCGAAGGGGACCCCCGCGCCCACGTCGGACGCCAAGCGCAGCGACGTCGGCGACGCATCCTCCAAGTAGACGCCCACTCCCCCAGCCCGCAGGGCCAGCCCGAGGGACGCGCCGAGGAGGCCGGACCCGATGATAAGCACCGGACCGACCGTCGACACGACGCGCGTCGGCGCGCCGTCCTGGGTGCTCACAGTCCGACGGCCCCGTACAGCGCAGTCAGGGCGTTACCCTTGACGCGGCGCATCGTCCCCTGCTTCAGGTGGTCCAAGGAGATCGGACCAAAGCCGGTGCGCACGAGCTCGCGGACCGGGTAACCCACGGCCTCCATCATGCGTCGCACGAGGCGGTTGCGGCCCTCGTGGACGACGATCTCGACGGTCGTGATGTCGCCGTAGGTGTCGACAATGCGGAAGGCATCGACCTTAATCGGGCCGTCCTCCAGCTCGATACCGTTCAAAAGCTTGCGCTTCACGCCCGGCTTGACCTCACCATGCAGGCGCGCGACGTAGGTCTTTCGGATCTCGTAGGAAGGGTGCGTCAAGCGATTCGCCAGCTCACCGTCGTTGGTCAGCAGCAGCAGCCCCGAGGTGTCGATGTCGAGTCGACCCACGTGGTAGAGGCGCTCGGGGTAGTCGGCGATAAGATCGGCGATGGTCGGGCGTCCTTCCGGGTCACTCATCGTGGACACGGTGCCGATCGGCTTGTTGACGGCGAGCACGATGTGCTTGGCCTCATCCAGGATCAGTCGTTCACCGTCAACGTGGATCACCTGGGTCGCGGGGTCCACCCGCACGCCCTGTGTGCGCACGACTTTACCGTCCACACTCACGCGACCATCCGCGATCATCTGTTCGGACGCGCGCCTGGAAGCGACGCCAGCCTGGGCGAGCACCTTTTGCAGGCGCACTCCGCCCTCGGTGTAGGGGTTAGCCCTCATAGTTCTTCCTCCAATTCATCCAGCGCGTCGGCGTCTGGCAGGTAGGGTGCCAACGGTACCAGTTCCGACAGGCTCGTTAATCCCATTTTCTCAAGAAATTCCCCGGTCGTGCCGTATAGGCGCGCCCCCGAGGATGTCACTCCGGTCTCTTCCACGAGGCCCCGGGCCACCAGCGTGCGCACGACGCCGTCGACGTTAACCCCGCGGATGCGGGCGATGCGGGCTCGTGACATCGGCTGACGGTAGGCGATGACCGCCAGGGTTTCGAGGGCGGCCTGGGATAGGCGTGCGTGAGACGAGCCAACGACAAAGCGCCCGACGAGGTCAGCGTAGGCGCGCGCGGAGTAGATGCGCCAGCCACCCGCCACTTCGCGCAGTTCGAAACCGCGGGGGCGGCCACCGCCGTCGCCGAGGTACTCGGACGCGAGGACATGCAGCTCATGCTCGACGTCCGCGACGCTCGCGCCGAGCGCGTGAGCAAGGTCGCAAGCAGCGACCGGCTCGGATGCCACCATGAGAATCGCTTCGATGGGGCCACTCAGCGGGTTCTCACTCATCGCCTCGTTCTCCTTGTGTCTCGATCGCCGCCTCGCTCGGCGACGAGGCCGTGGCCAAGTCCGCGTCACCGGTGCCCGTGTAGTCGTCCACGTCGATGTCAATGTTACCCTCGCTGCCGGTCCACGAAATCGTGAGCGTCCCGAGCGCATCTTCCTGACCAAACTCAACCACGCCTCGCCGGTACAGCTCTAACAGCGCGAGAAACCGAGACACAACGACCGCTCGCGTCGACGCATCCTCCACGAGTTCGTGGAACGTCATTCGCCGGGCGCGGGCAAGCATCGCGGAAACCAGGAGTGCCTGCTCGCGCACGGGGACGACGGGATCGTGCAGGTGGGCGACCTGAACCGTCGCAGTCGTGGACGACAACGCCTCGGCGGCCAGTCGCGCGAGCTCGTGGGGGCTCGTGCGCCAGCGCAGCTGCGGCAGGAGTGCGGCGAAGTGCGGCTCGAGGGGGACATCCCTGGCGACGTAGGAGCCGTACTCCCCCATGCGCTCGCCGATGTGTGTTGCCGCTTCCTTGAACGCCCGGTACTGCAAGAGCCTGGAAAACAGCAGGTCGCGCGCCTCCAGGTCGGCCTCGGAGGCATTGTCTTCCTCGTCGATCCGCGGCAGCAAGTGCGCCGCTTTCATATCCAGCAGGGTGGCCGCGACGACGAGAAACTCAGTCGTGCGGGACAGGTCCGGAGAGGCCTTCATGAAGGAAATAAACTCGTCCGTGACCTGCGCGAGCGCGACCTCGGTAATGTCGAGCTTCTTGCGTGCAATCAGCGAAAGGAGAAGATCGAAGGGCCCCTCGAAAACCGGGAGTGAGACAGCAAAGAGGTCGAACTCCCCCTGAACTTCGATCGCGTCAGGCGGCGTCGCCACGGGCGATGACTTCCCGCGCCAGTCGGCGATACGCGTGTGCCCCCGCGTGGTTGGGAGCATAGGAGATGATCGGCTCGGTGGCCACGGACGCGTCCGGGAACTTAATCGTGCGTCCGATGCGCGTGTCGAAGACGAGATCTCCGAACGCCTCCTGCAGTCGCTGAAGCACCTCTCGCGAATGGAGGGTGCGGGAATCGACCATCGTCGCCACAATGCCGTCAATCTTCAGTCGCGGGTTGATGCGATCGCGCACCGTTTCGATCGTCTCAACCAGCAGGGCGACGCCACGCAGGGCGAAAAACTCGGCCTCGACGGGCACGATGACGCCGTGCGCGGCAGTCAGGGCGTTGACCGCGAGCAAGCCTAGCGAGGGCTGGCAGTCGATCAGGATGACGTCGTAATCAGCCTCAACGTGGCGCAGGACTCGCGCCAGAGCGCTCTCGCGCGCCACCTCGTTGACGAGCTGAACCTCTGCGGCCGACAGGTCGATGTTGGCAGGGATGATGTCCAGGTTCTCCGTGGCCGTATGACACACGGTTGCACGCACGTCGGCCTTGGGATTCATCAGCAGCGTGTAGATCGTCTGCTCCATATCGAGAGCGTTGATCCCCAACCCCACCGACGCCGCTCCCTGCGGGTCGAAGTCGACGATGAGGACGCGGCGACCATACTCGGCCAGTGCGGCACCCAGGTTGATCGTGGTCGTCGTCTTACCGACGCCGCCCTTTTGATTACACATCGCGATCACACGTGCGGGTCCGTGGCCCGTCAGGGGCGCGGGCACGGGGAAATCGACCTGCTCGGCGGGCAGGTCGGGCGTCAGCGTCGGATGCGAATTCATGGTCACGGCTCCATCCTAGGTCATTGCCGGGCAATCTCGTCGGTGCCACGCGCCCGGGGGTGTGAGAGCGTAAAGACCTCCCGCAGAGCAGCGGCGGTCACCGCCGTATAGATCTGCGTCGTGGCCACCGAGGCGTGACCAAGCAACTCCTGGACCTCGCGCACGCTCGCCCCGCCCTCAAGCAGGTGAGTGGCGAAGGAATGCCGCAGCGTGTGCGGCGACACCGCCGCCCCGAGCTGCGCGGCCTCCGCGGCCCGACGGATCGCGGTCCACGCGCTCTGGCGCGAAAGCGGAGCACCACGAGAGTTGAGGAAGAACGCGGTCGTGCCACGGCCTCGCGCCGCCAAGACCGGACGGGCGCGGACCCGGTACGCCCCCAGTGCCTCGACCGCGAAGGATCCGACCGGGACGATTCGTTCCTTGCGTCCCTTGCCGAAAAGGCGAACCACCGGGACCTCGCCGTCAAGGTCGAGGTCATCGGCACTCAGGTTGACCGCCTCGGACACGCGCGCGCCCGTCGCATACAAAAGCTCCAGGAGAGCGCAGTCGCGCAGACCGATGGGCGAATCATCCGCGTGGGCAACATCGAGCAGGCGCCCCACCTCCTCGACCGTCAGAGCCTTGGGGAGGTGGCGCCCCGCTCGGGGCGCTCGCAGCTGGGCGGCAGGATCACTCCCTACAAGCCCTTCCGTGAGCGCATACTTGTGGAGGCCACGGATGGCGGCGGAGGATCGAGCAACCGACGAGGCTGCTGCCGGGTGGCCGGTCACGTCTCCCGATGCAAGCCGCATCGTGTAGTCCTCGATGTCACGCACACTCACCTCGGCGAGGCTCGCGACACCACGTTCTTCCAGATCACGAGCGTATCGCAGCGCGTCGCGCCGATAGTTAGAGACGGTGTGAGCCGACGCGCCCTTCTCCACGCGCAGATAATCCACCCACTCATTCACGAGGGCTTCCAGGGACGTCATGCAGTCAGAGTAAGCGAGATTTCGACAAATGTGCGCGATACCTATGCGCGTGCGCACATTTTCGCTAATATGTGACCCG
>ERZ772966.81-NODE-81-length-39683-cov-7.869007_pt1 | contig 39683 bp, 39 predicted proteins | sample MGYA00580680_ERZ772966 | MGnify/ENA primary metagenome ERZ772966 (study PRJEB29015, sample SAMEA2738055) | human oral metagenome | biome: human oral; feature: human-associated habitat; material: saliva | place: China | collected 2225 ...
GCTGAAAGAATCACTTCTTTTGGAATCGAGATGGTACCGTCCGTATAAAACACCTCTAGCGGATTCTCGAAGTCAAAAGAGGTGATTTTTAATTGAAAATAATTGTCGAAGGTCTAAAAAATAAAGGAGGCAATATAATGAAATTCAAACATAGAACACGTCGTCGAGCTGCAGAATATGAGAAAGATTGGGTGCAGCGATGGAAAGAGGATGACACATTTAACAAGTCGATCGCGCAGCGTCCTGCTGATAATTCTTGGGTTTTTTATGACGGTCCTCCGTTTTTGACGGGAACGCCGCACCACGGACATTTGTTGGTTAGTACGGTGAAGGATACGATGGGACGATTTCACACGATGAAAGGTCAGCGAGTTGAGCGCCGTTGGGGCTGGGATTGTCACGGACTGCCGGCAGAGGTTTACGTCGAAAAAACGCTAGGCATTTCTAATAAAAAAGAGATTGGCACGAAGATTAGCGTTTCGGATTATGTCAAGGAATGTCGAGCGGCTATGGTTCGAACTGGCACCGAATGGGAAGACACGATTGAGCGAATTGGTCGTTGGGTCGAGTTTAAGGGCGCTTATAAAACCATGGATAATAATTACATGGAATCTGTTTGGTGGGCGTTCAAGAGACTTTACGAAGAAGGCAAAATCTACGAAGGCGAAAAGATTTTGGTCTATTGCACAAAGGACGCAACGCCAATTTCTAAGAGTGAAGTGGCTATGGAAAATAGCTATCAAATGGACACTGACCCGAGCTTATTCGTCTACTTTAAGCTGGAGGATGAGGATGAATATTTGCTTGCGTGGACGACGACGCCGTGGACTTTGCCGGCAAATATGGTCTTGGCGGTGAATCAGGATGTCGATTATTCTTTGGTGGCGTACGGTGATAAAAAGTTTTACGTCGCAAGCGACCGCGTTGAGAAAGTCATGACGGATGAAAAACACCAGCCGCTGGAATATTCGATTGTTAAGACGATTAAGGGTTCTGAATTGGTAGGTAAAAGATTTGAGCCGCTATTCGAAAATCGCGGTCCGGCTGCGCATAAGATTCTTCACGCCGATTTTGTGACGACCGATGATGGTACGGGAATTGTTCATATTGCGCCAGCTTACGGTGAGGATGATTATGAATTGTGCCGAAAAAATGACGTTCCAGTGCTATCGTTGGTTGACGGTGATGGAAATTACACAGAAGGCAGATGGCTGGGTCGCAATATTTGGGAAGTAAATAAAGAGATAGCGAAGACTTTATTAGAAGAAAGTCGGGCGCTGAAAATTGAATATATTCGCCACGAATATCCGCATTGTCATCGATGCGGCACGAAATTGATGTACCGTGCTCACCCAAGTTGGTTTATGGATATTCAGAGCCAGAAAAAGGAAATGTTGGAGGCGAACGAGCAGACAAGCTGGACGCCAGACAATCTGAGGACTGGACGATTCCATAACATTATCGAGCAGGCGCCGGATTGGAACTTGAGTCGCGATCGTTACTGGGCAACACCAATTCCAGTGTGGAAGGGCGTGAAAAATGATGGCACGGAAGTGGTGAAGGTGATTGGTAGCTTTGCGGAATTTGAAGAAGTTACGGGCCGCAAGTTGGATGATTATCATTTACCGCAAGTTATGGACGTTACGTTTGAGTGCGACGGCGCAGAAATGCATCACATCGGTAAGGTTTTGGACTGTTGGTTTGAGTCTGGCTCGATGCCATTCGCTCAATTCCATTATCCATTTGAGAACAAGGAAAAATTTGAAACAAGTTTTCCGGCTGACTTTATCATTGAAGCGATTGATCAAACTCGTGGCTGGTTTTATAGTTTAACGGCGGTAAACGTGGCTTTGTTTGGTAAATCTCCATGGAAGAATTTGATTTGTACTGGATTTATCAATGCCGCCGACGGTAAAAAAATGAGCAAGAAGCTAAAGAATTATACCGATCCGATGGAATTGATGAATAAGACTTCGGCCGACAGCTTCCGATTCTTAATGCTTTCAAGTCCGCTAACAAACGGCGAAAATTTTGCCTTGGCGGATAAGGACGTGATGGATGTAGCGCGTAAGCTTGGTATGATCTGGAATATGTACGACTTCTTCACGATGTACGCTGAAGTTGATGGCTGGGAGTTTAATGGCGATTTGTCAGATCCGCTTCATGATTTAACAAATCCGTTGGATATTTGGATTGTGTCGAGGTTGCATCAATTGATAACAGAGGTCGAGCGAGGTCTTAATAACTATAATTTGCAGGATGCGACCAAGCCGATTTTGCCGTTCTTAGACGATGCAAGTAACTGGTACGTCCGACGCAGCCGCCGTCGCTTCTGGAAATCTGAAGATGATGGTGATAAAAATGACGCTTACCGCACGCTCCATTACGTTTTGGTGCGACTCAGTTATATGCTAGCGCCGTTTACGCCATTCTTAGCGGAAGAATTGTACCATAATTTGACGGGCGATAACGAGTCGATTCATCTTAAAGATTGGTTGCCGGCTGGTGAAATAGATAATTCAATGCTACGCGACATGAATGCACTGCGTACTGCGGTGAATGACGGCTTGTCGAAGCGCGCATCGGAGGGAATTAAGGTGCGTCAGCCGTTGGCGTCTGTGAAGCTTATCAACACTATTTCTCAGGATACATCAGCGGAAGTTGCGCAGTTCTTGATTGATATCGCTAAAGATGAATTGAACGTGAAATCGGTTGAAATTGTTACAGATTTAGAGTCTGAGTCGGTGCAACCGAGCGTTGTTTATGATTTAACAATCACTCCTGAACTAAAGCGCGAAGGCTTGATGCGTGAAATCGTTCGCCACGTCCAAAGCGCGCGCAAGCAGGCTGGTCTGCAGATAGATGATCGAATTGTACTTAGTATTTCCAGTGACGATTCTGAAATATCTCAAGCTGTTGACGCTTTCGCCGATGTCATTAAATCTGAAACGCTCGCCGTGGAATTGAATTCTGTGGTCAATGAATCGGAAAAATATGACGCCAAAATCGAGGGTAAATTGGTAGAAATTTCCCTGAAAAAGGCGTAAAAAACTAAGTTATAACGTCTATGCTTGCAAAAGTCAAGGGCAGCTAGTATAACAAGTTCATAGCATAATAATTTGAAAGGATAAGCTATGATTAACTTGATTAAGGCTGGAGCTATCGCTGCATTGGCTACCGTTGGCGTAATATTCGGCAACGTAACCGCATCTGCATTAGAGGCTAATCCGCCAGCTGCACCAAAAATAACAATTTCCACCGCTCAATATAAGGGTGAGAAAAATACAATTAAATTTGAAGGTACCGCGAACGACCATTATCGATTTGTAATAACTAGCGGCGCAAATAAGATTCAATTAAACAGCGCTATTCGTCAAGAATTGATGCAGGGCAGTGAGCTGTCGATTGAGGATTTGGTGAAGAAGTATTACCCAAGTTCTGCCGATTCAATCCCATACGATACTCCTATTTCAATTGACACATACTGGTTCGATAAAGAAGGCAATTACGATAACTCATTACATCAAACTGTCGCATTGACTGTTGGTGGCAGTCTGACAAAGGCTGTGAAGTTGAGCCAGACATCGGCAACATTGAAAAACCCAGAAAGTTTACCGGAAGCTCCTGCTAATCCAGATCCAGCTACTCCAGCAAATCCAGTAAATCCTGAAGCTTCAACTGAATCGGAAAATGTTAATGTAGCGGCTACTCCAGTTCTAGTAGAATCGACCCCAGCTTCAGCTTCTCCACGCAAAGAAGCTAAGCCTACTGAGACTTTAGCTGAAACTGGCGCGAGTGTATACTCAGTTATTGCCGCTGCTATTACGGCAATTACCGCTGGCGGTGCTGCAATTATTAAGCGATCGTAATTTTGTAGATTCTCATAAGAATTTCAGTAAAAAATATCCTCCTCTTCATGGGGAGGATATTCTATTGACTTTTAACCGTACTTATGCTAATATATCAATGTTAATTGATAAAAATAAAAAAGTTATGCAAAATTTATTCAACAAATTATTTGGTAGTAAAGTAGGGTTTTCACCAATTGATCCGCTGGCGGATGGACTTGCTGAAGAGATTATTAAAGAGCAGCGGGAGCCACAGGCAATTCGTCTAGATGCCGACGATATAGAGGATATTCGCAAGTTTTGGTCTCGTGCGGATGGCGATTTTGACAGATAATAGTGTATAATTAGCTCATGTTAATTGAGTCTTTAATGTTTTTTGCTCGAGCCGGCGGAGGTGGGTCGGGCTCTTCTGGGGGATCCTTAATTTTGATGCTACCTGCAGCTGTATCGGGCGGTGTGGCAGGCTTTGTAAAAAGGAAGACTAGATCGAAAATAGCAGGCTTCTTGGTGGGTGTTGCTGTTGGACTAGTTTTTAGTTTACTGTATTTAGCCGATTTAATGTGGTTCATATGTGCAGTTATTTCTACTTTTGTGGGGGCTGCTATCTCTGTATTTGTTGATAAGCTCAAAGTATTTCGCCAAAATAGTGAGGCGGCTACGAATACAGTTCGCCAAGCCTCCTCTGCTGATTCGTTATGGCAGCCAGATAATCTTACTAATTACGCCAAGCAAGTTTTCGAGAGGTTTCAGTACGACTGGAGCAATTTGGACTATGAATCAATCCGTAAGTACACGACACAGAGATATTCAAATCACATTGGACTAGTGATGCAGGCTTTACGTCAAATGGGTCGTAGGAATATCGTCGATAACGTGCGGATAAATGAGGCTATTTTTGCTGACGCGCATGACGATGCTAATAATCAAAGCGATAGGGTGAGCGTAGCATTTTTAGCGGAAGCAGATGATAGGCTAGAGGAGGTTGCTACAGGTAAGAGAACCCGAAGCACTAACGAAGAATTTGCAGAGAAGTGGAACTTTGTTCGTGAAGGCAATGAGTGGAAATTAGATGGCATAAATCAGCCGACGGAAGATGTAGGTACGTTGATTGGTTCACTCAACAAGTTTGCCAAAGATAACGGCATGTATTTTAGTCTGGATTGGGGTAGGCTACTTCTTCCGAAGGGTGGTAATTTATTTTTGCCACGTTATTTTAACTCTGCTGATGTGAATAATCACGTTATTGGTATTTGGGATGACGGAATTCTTGTCCAACTTTATACTTGCGTGCTTAAAAACGGCAATGGATTTACAGATGAAGGTAAAAATAAGGATGAAGTTAATTACCTTATTGGTCAGATTATGTTGCCTAAATCTTACGGTGGAATTTTGGTCGACAGGGATGATAACAGCATTTTTAGGAAGCGAATAATATCGCCAATTGGCTATAAGAAAATTGAAATGGAGTGGGGAGATTTTAATAAGCGCTATACTATTTTTGCCACAAACGAAGATCAGGCGGCGAGCTTTGAGCTATTAAATCCGAGTTTTATGGCGTGGCTATATGACCAGGATATAAAAGCTAACATTGAAGTGATGGACAATATAGTTATTCTATACGCCCGGGTTTCTTCTGATGAAAAACGCTATGCGGAAATGTTGGAGATTTTAAGAAGAGCTCACAAAGAGCTGAAAATGTAGGAGGTTCTATGATTACTAAAGCCATTATTCCGGTCGCTGGTTGGGGCACGCGAATGTTACCGATTACTAAATCTATTGAAAAATGTATGTTGCCGGTCGGCACAAGGCCAGTGATTGATTATATCGTGCAAGATGTTGTGCGCGCTGGCGTGAAGGATATTTACTTTGTGGTTGGTGAGCAAAGTACTCAAGTGCAGAGCTATTATCGTTCGAATATTCAATTAAACGATTATCTACGCCGTGCGGGAAAAGAAGATAAATTACCTCTGGTGGCGCCACTTCGCGACGTCCGAATACATTTTTTAACTCAGCCGGGAACTGGTGGTTATGGCACAAGTATTCCAGTTGGTCTGGCGAGTGAATTCATCGAACAGGGCGAGTCGGCCTTTGTGATTATGGGCGATCAATTCTTTTGGCGTGATGACGGCGGTTCAAACGCGGCAGATTTGGCGGAGTTGGTGGAATCGCGTGGATTGTCGGCTGGGCTATTGGGAAATCCTGTCGAAGAGGAATTTATTCCGCAAACAGGAATTATTGAAACTGATGATCAGGGCAATTTTGTGCGAATAATTGAAAAGCCGAAACTGGAAGAAGCTCCAAGTAATCTCAGCAATTCAAGTTTTTACGTACTGAACAAAGAGATTTTTGAGTTGGCGCGAACTTTGCCAGCAAATCCTAAGAGAGGAGAGTTTGAGCTAACGGACGCGATTAATGTGTACATTGATGGCGGCGGCGTGATTGCTGTTGGTGAAGCTAAGGGTGAATATATGGAATGCGGCTCACCGAATGGTTGGTTGAAGGCGAATAACGCTATGGCGAAAAACGCTACTTGCTAACTGTACTTGATTTTATTGCTAGTTTTTGATAGAATTATTAGAGTTAATTCATAATAATTAAGGAACGAAATGAAAGCAGTCGTAAAAATCTCTGGCAAACAATATCTTGTCAGCGAAAAAGAGTCCCTCTTGGTGGATCTCCTCCCTGAAGGCACAAAAGAACTCACTCTCGACGCACTTTTAGTGATTGATGGTGATAAAACCAAGGTTGGTACGCCAACCGTAAAAGGCTCTAGCGTTAAGGCTAAGGTCGTAGAAGCGGAAGTTAAGGGCGATAAGCTTCGCGTTATCCGCTACAAGAGTAAGAAGCGTGTACACAAAGAAACTGGTCATCGCCAGAAGTACACGAAGATTGAAATTACGTCAATCAAATAGTCTAAGAGCCGCTTTCGTAAAGGAAGCGGTTTTTTGATGTCTGTTATTTATGTTCTGCTCATGCTATAATTAAGGCAGGTAAAAAGGGGAACGAATGACAAAAATCATTGCGGTGACAAATCAAAAAGGTGGCGTCGGCAAAACAACGACGTCAATTAACGTAGCATATTTTTTGGCAAAAGCTGGCAAGAAAACATTATTGGTGGATTTTGACCCGCAGGGCAATGCTACTAGTGGGCTTGGAATAGATAAACAGAATTTAGGCGCAACAATATCAGAAGTGATTATGCGACAAATTGACCTGGCGAATATCATATTGCCAACGGAATATAAAAACTTATCAATCGCTCCAGCTACACCTCATTTGGCGAATACGGAAGTGGAGTTGGCGCAGGCGCAGGGAAGGTTTGTTCGCTTGCGAGAAGCTTTACAAAAGGCGACGGATTACGATTATATTATTATTGATAGCCCGCCGAGCTTGAGCTTGTTGACGGTCAACGGTATGATTGCCGCTAATTACGTATTGCTTCCAGTTCAGGCAGAATTTTACGCATTGGAAGGATTGGGGCAACTATTGGAAAGTATGAAATTGATAAAGAAGGGGCTTAATCCACCTCTGGAATTATTGGGCGTTTTACTGACGATGATGGACTCCAGGACTACATTATCCGGGCAAGTTCATGCTGAGGTTAAAAAGTATTTTCCAGATAAGATTTTTAAGAATAGTATTCCGCGAAACATTCGCTTGGCTGAGGCTCCTAGTCATGGCGCGCCAGTTGGAGCGTACGATCGTTTTTCAAAGGGTTCTCGGGCTTATAAGGCGCTAACGAAAGAAATTATAGAGAGGGTGGAACGATGAAAAAAGGTTTAGGCAGAGGTTTTGGGTCGTTAATTCCAACTAATTTGATCGATGAAACGTTCGATCCGACAGCACAACAGGACGTGAAAGTTTCTCATTTGAGAGATATTGCTATTGATCAAGTCGTCCCAGATCCAGATCAGCCGCGTCGCTTTTTTGATGAGAATGCTTTGAATGAGTTGACGGAATCGGTGCGCGAGCATGGTGTAGTTCAGCCGATTGTTGTGACGCCAAAAGGCGATAAATATCTGATAGTGGCGGGCGAGCGACGTTGGCGTGCGGCGAATAGGGCGAATTTAACAGAGGTGCCGTGTATTGTCAGGAGTATGAGTGACCAAAATCGCTTGGAGACTTCTTTGATTGAAAACTTGCAGCGACATGATTTGAATGCGCTTGAAACTGCGACTGCTTATCAAAAATTGCGCGACCAATTCAATATGACGCTGGAGGAAATTGGCAAGCGTCTGGGCGGCAAATCTATAAGCGCGGTCAGTAATACGCTGAGGTTGTTGAAATTGCCGAAGTCTGTACAGAAGGCGTTGTTTGAGGGGAAGCTTAACGAGGGGCAAGCTAGGCCGTTAATTGGTTTACCTGATGATGCCGCGGAAGATATTATGAAGCGAGCTATTCGCGAAGAGTGGTCGGCGCGACGGATCGAGCAGGTTGTTACTTTGTGGAAGCAGGCGAAGGCTAGTCCAATCGAGAACAAGCGCCGCCCAGCAGATATGCCTCACGCAGATGCTGTTGAAAGTCTTTCAAAGCGATTCGGTACAGGTGTGAAAATTCGTACAAACGGCCGTGGAGCTGGCCAGATTAGTATCAAGTTTAAAGATAATCTTGAATTTGAGCGAATAAGAGAATTGCTAGAAAAATAATCGTCTAACTATATTCTGTTAAAACGAACGAATCTTATTGAATGGAAATATTCGTAGGCTAACTGGCCCAACGATGTCATAAAGGGGGATTGGTCCCATGCAATTTCGGGAGTCGCAAGAGTAGCTTCCTTGGCGGTGATCGCCCATAACGAATATCGTACCTTCTGGTACGGTCGTATCGACATCTCCAGAAGTAGGTTGTCCTGGCTCATTTTTATTGACTGAGGTGTCAGGGTTAAATCCGTCGGGGTTTTCCGTATTGTAAACAGTTACGGTGCCGTTTTTCACAGTAACTCGCTCACCAGCAAAGGCAATTACGCGCTTAACGATGTACTCATCTTTACCTGTCGAGGCGTTGAAATTAGGATTCTTAAACACAATTACTTGTCCGCGCTTTGGAATATAATTTTTATTCTGTAATTTTGAACCAGTGACGGGCAATCGATTGACGATCAGACGATCACCGGTGTACATTGTTGTTTCCATACTGGCGCCTTCAACATTGAAAGTTTGAAATACAAAAGTGTTCAATAAAAGTGTACCAATCACCACGCCAACAACGAAAATGACCATTCCCAGGCCATCTTGTAATTTTGGATGACGATCCATAAAAGTAGCGTCCATTGTTTCAATTATAAGCGTTTTGTGTGTTATAATCAATAGATATGAAACCACGCAAACAGTCGATGGACGGATTTGTCGCCAAGCGACCACAGCGAACTTCGTTGGGGGAAATTACTAGCAAAAAAACGACTACGCTCGGGCATTATCGTAGTAACGAAGATAGTCCGCAAGTGTCGAATAATGCGACAAGGAATATTCAGCAACCAACTTCTGCTAATAAATTAAAGCAGAATATTAGCGAATCGTTGGCGGCGATTGATGAAAACACCAAGCCTTCTCATCGGCAGGAGCGTAAGCAGAAGCGTAAGAAAAAGTTAATTACCAGGATTATTCTTGCGATTATCGGAATTATTATTGCAATTGTGGCAGGTTGGCTGCTATTAAAATTATGGCAGACGATGAACTCGGTGTTCCATAACGGCGGAATCTTAGGGTTGTTTTCGCAGCAGAAGCTGAAAGAGGATGCTTATGGTCGAAGCAATGTGCTGATTTTAGGTACAACAGATGACGATCCAGACCATCCAGGTGCGACATTGACCGACTCAATGATGATTCTTAGCGTCAATCAGACAAAGAAAGACGCGTATATGTTTAGTATTCCGCGTGACTTGTACGTAAAATTTGGCATGGCATGTAATTCTGGCTACGCTGGTAAAATCAATGAATATTTTGGTTGCGTGAATAACGGCGATAGCACACAGGCGGAAGCCGAACGAATGGATAAAACGAAGAAATTCATCGGCGATATATTCGGTATGGATATTCAGTATGTGGCGCATATTAATACTGCGGTGATTCGTGATGCTGTCAATGCGGTCGGCGGAGTTACTGTTGACGTACAGAGTCGTGATCCGCGGGGAATCCTTGATCCAAGCATGGACTGGATGTGTCGAGCGAAGGAATTGAACTATCAGCAACGTCGCGAACGATGTCCAACGGGTCACTATATGCAATTAACTAACGGCAAGCATGAAATGGACGGCGAAAAAGCGATGTGGTTCTCTCGAGCGCGTGGTTTGGTAGCGCCAACTTACGGATTGGAACAATCCAACTTTGACCGAGAGAAAAACCAGCAATTGGTTATGATGGCACTGAAAAGCAAAGCTACTTCCACGGGAACGCTGACTGATTTTGGTAAGGTGACATCACTGATGGATGCGATGGGTAAAAACTTGCGCACAAACATTGACACGAAAGAAATCCGCACAATTATGAACCTTGGCTCGGAGATAAAAGAATCTGATATTCACAGATTGAGTTTTGTGGAGGAAAACAACGTACTTATGACTACTGGCACGGCGGGTGGCGCAAGCATAGTTCAGCCAGCTGCGGGATTGTATGATTATGATGACATTCGCGCTTATATAAAGTCTGAGATTTACGCAACGCCATTATCTAAGGAAAAAGCCACAGTTGCCGTGTTGAATGGTTCCGGCGTGGCTGGTGCAGCGCAGAAAGAAGCGGACAAATTGACAGAATTAGGGATGAAAGTTGTTCATGTCGGCAATGCTCCAGGCAATGAAAAAATAGGGAAGACTCAAGTTTATCAATTGCCAGCTGGTAAAGAAAAAACCGCCACAAAAGATAAATTTAAGGAGTTGTACGGCTCGGTTTCATCAGATTCCTCGAAGTATAATTTGAATGTTGATGCACAATTTATCGTTGTTGTGGGAACTGGCTCATAATTTGGTATAATAGAGTAAGTTATGGAGTTACTGAAAACTGTTAAGCGAAGAACGTTTTGGAGCGAATTAGTTTACTATGTCTTAAATATTGGCTTGGCGGCGGCATTGCTTGTTATTGCTCAAGCGTTTCAGACCCCATTTCCAGCGTTAGCGCTTGTTGTGCTGAGTAAATGGCGCATAATTGCCGTTCGTCCGCGTTTTTGGTGGGCAAACATCCAGGCTAACTTGGTTGACTTAACGGTTGGAATTGGTGTTGTTGGTCTGATGTATCTACCTACGTCAGTGTTTTATTTCCGCGTAGCATTGGCAATACTATATGCAATTTGGCTGGTTGTGATTAAGCCGATGTCTAAGCGCTGGCAGGTCGCCATGCAGTCGTTGATCGCTATTTTCGTCGGTGTAACTGCGCTTATGGTGGTGTCGTACGAGTGGCCAGTTTCTGTGGTTGTTATTCTGATGTTCTTGATCGGTTATAGTTCTGCGCGCCATTTCCTACACAGTTATGACGAAGAACAAACGGTTTTACTTTCGGCAATCTGGGGACTCGTCTTTGCTGAGCTGGGTTGGCTGTCGTATTATTGGACTTATAGCTACGGAAAGTCATTATTTGGCGGCGTTTCACAGGTTACAATAATCTTATTGCTATTCTCGCTCGTCGCCAGTAAAGCTTACCAATCTTACAACAAGCACAAAGTTATTCGATTTTCAGACATATCCGCTCCGGTGATTCTTACTGTCGGAATTATCTTAGTGATGTTAGTATTCTTAAATTCTGTAGTAATTTAATCTTGGGCGCCAGTGAAACGCAGAACTAGGATGTAATTGAGAACTCTCTCTTTTACAAAACCATTTTTTACGGCTTCGTCAATTATTCTATTGTGCTGCTGAGGATCCGCCTCGATAAATAACAAACCTTTTGAGGTGAGGCATCGTGGTGCTTGTGATATCAATTGCAATATCAGTTTCAATCCTTCGTCTTCGGCGAAAAGCGCAATTTCTGGTTCGTATTGAAGTTCTGGAGATACGTCCCAATTTTTGTCAACGTAAGGCAAATTGGCAAATATATAGTCGACTGGTTTGAGCTGACCATTAAGTAATGATTGCTGTTGAATATGGACGTCCGCATTTAAGGCGTTCGCATTTTTTCCTGCAATATTTAAGGCTGGTTTGCTAATATCGGATAAGATCACCGACAAGTTGCTTCTCTCTAATTTGGCAGTAATTCCCAGACAGCCAGATCCTGCGCCAACGTCAATTAAAACTTTTTCGGCAATTTCGCTGGCGGTTAGTTCTAAGAACAATGAAATTAGATCTTCGGATTCAGGGCGGGGAATTAAAACGGAAGGAGATACGGTAAATCTACGCCCGTAAAATTCTTTATAGCCCAGAATGTAGGCGATTGGCACGCGGTCTAATCTCAGATCTAGTCTGGCATTTGCGATGTCAAATCTTCTGGGGTCAATTTCTTCGTCCAGGTGAGCGTGTAGGTAAGTGCGGTTTTTTCGTAAAGTGTTGGCTAATATTAATTCGGCGTCTAATCTGGCGGACGGGATGTTTGCCGTTTTTAAGGATTTTGTGGCAATTTTTAGCCATTCAGAGATAATCATATAGCTAATTATAACATATATCTATGGAATGTAAAAAGTAAAATGTTTGCAAAAACTGAGAAAAATGGTAAAAAGTATTGATAAATCAAAAAAGAGAGAGTATTATAGGCTTCATATCATTAGCGAAAGAGATGAATATATAATGGAACTGCCAAATAATACGCACAGTAGTGAAGCCGCAAAACAAATGGAGTTTGCAGAAGGATTTAATCTTGAACTGACGACCGAAGAAAAGTTGCGGGCGGCAGTAGAATTTGATGATCTGGTTCAGCTGACGTTGCTTAGGTTTGCGGGAGATGCGGAAACTTACGATCATACTGAATCGATGGATCGGGTAGAATCGCAAGTTTTATTAGAAATTCCTCAAAAAGACGGATCTTATATATTGGTCAGTGTGGAATCCGCTCTGCTTGATAATGGAGATAAAGAACGATCCATATCAATTATGGAGTGGGATGAGGGACGTAAAGAGACGCATGATTATTATATAGAAGATGATCAGGTTTTGAGGTACGATGACAATATTGCTGAGCGGTCGAGAGAGTTAAAGAGAGTACTGCGCCCCGAAGGTATCATCATAATACGTATGGTTGATAGGTGTAACAATGAAATAGAGAATGATAAATTAGAGCAACAAATGGGGCTGAATCGTCAACCAGTCGGTGTGGACGAAATAAGTAAGTTGGCAAAACTATTGGAGTCTGCTGAGCCGCGTAAGTAAGCTGCGCTAATTACTAGCATTCTGAGCTTTCAACTCGCGCTCATATCTCTGTAGATTTTCAATCAAATCGTCGATATCCCCGTTCATTGCAGCGGGGATATTGCTGCGGCTGTAGTGAATGCGGTGGTCGGTGATTCGGTCTTGCGGGAAGTTGTAGGTTCGAATTTTCTCCGAACGGTCGCCGGTTCCAACCAACGAGCGTCGCTCGGCGCTTAATTTGGCGTTTTCCTCGTCAATTTTCATCTGCAACAATCGTGAACGAAGCACACTCATGGCTTTTTCGCGGTTTTTAATTTGCGATTTTTCGTCTTGGTTTGTGACGATCATTCCAGTCGGCAAGTGGGTGATTCGTACTGCTGAGTCTGTCGTGTTCACACTTTGACCACCGTGTCCACTGGAGCGGTAAATGTCAACGCGTAAATCGTTCGGATTTATTTCAATGTCAGCTTCTTCTGCTTCTGGTAAAACTGCCACCGTTACAGTTGAAGTGTGGACGCGACCTTGGCTTTCAGTGACTGGAACTCGTTGAACTCGGTGTACGCCACCTTCGAACTTCAATTTAGAGTATGGTGCGTCGCCCTTGATCATGAAAATAACTTCTTTATAGCCGCCAGAATCATTGGCTGATTCGCTAATTAATTCTATTTTATAGCCGTTAGATTCGCACCAACGTAAATACATGCGGTATAGTTCCGCTGCAAACAACGACGCTTCATCGCCACCTGCACCAGCGCGGATTTCCATGATGATATTTTTCTCGTCGTTGGGGTCTTTTGGGGTGAGAAGGATGAATAATTCTTCTTCTAATTCGGTCAATCGAGCTTCGGTTTCAGTAATCTCAAGTTTCGCCAGGGCAGCCAATTCGCCGCCTTCGTTGGCTAATTCTTTGGCTTCTACTAAGTTTTTTTCCAGGTTTTCTCGCTCTTCGCCTTTGGAGATAAGCGTTTCTAATTCTGAAAATCGTTTGTTTTTTACCGTAAAATCTGGTGAGTTGTAAGCATCAGGTTGCGCTAAAAAATTGCTCAAATCAGCTCGTTCATTTTTCAGAGAATCCATATCTAAAGAAATCTTCGCCATATCTATAAAATTATATCATACATTGACAGATATTTCTAAGTATTGTCAAGTTAAATTAATATAAAATAAAACCGCCCAGTGATTGAGCGGTTTTTGGATTGTCGGACTAATTTGTCAGATTATTTAGTCTTTTTGTCTGATTTTGGAGAATCAGTTTTAGCTGCTTTTTTAGCGTTAGCTTTCTTTGCTTTGTTTGCCAAAGCTGCTTTACGAGCTTCAGCGGCTGCTTGACGAGCCTTAAAGCGATCAACACGACCTTCGGTGTCGATAATCTTTTCTTCACCAGTAAAGAATGGGTGTGAAGCTGATGAAATGTGAACCTTAACTAATGGATATTCGTTGCCGTCTTCCCATTTGATGGTTTCGGTTGTTTGCGCTGTTGACTGAGTCAAGAACGCGAAGCCCGCTTGTTCGTCGCTAAATACGACAGGGCGATAGTTCTGTGGGTGAATACTGCTTTTCATAACTGTTCAATTGTACATAATTTATCGGAAAATGTCAAAAGTCTGCAATCTTAACTTTGCTATTTTGACAAAATTATGACATAATATAGGTATGATAGAGTTACCGACTAGTCCTGATATTTTGAGTGAGTTAAGTCCAGTGGCGCCGCCAAAGTTATTATCTCAGGCTCAAGACGCTAGTCGAGGTAATCTTATGGTCTATGTAAAAGCGGATAATTATCTGGGCACGGAAACGAGCGACCCTCCGTTCATGAAAAGTCGATATAAAACGACTGAATACGAAGCGATAAATGATTTTGTGCAATTTATAGAGATGACAAAGCATTATTTACCTGATTACATGGAGTATTGTGCTAAAGAATTAATAGATGAATTGGCGTTTTTGGGCATGCCGGAACTAAATTTCGCAGCAAACGCGTTAGCGAAAAGGCTGAGATATCATTTGGAGGTTGATAATAAGCCGGTCTATATTGACGTAGGAAATTCGCTAAGTCAGTGTCGTGTTAAAAACGAGATGAAAAGTAGTCAGTATATTTTAAGTTTGGTCTTATCTAAATTTCCAGACGATGAATTCGAAGAATATGAAGGTAGACTGAAAGTGTATGGCGGTAGAGGTGAGATTGACAAGAGCTCTAAGGTTTTATTTCTTGATGATTGGATTATTAGCGGTGATCAAGTAAAGAAACGAATTGCAGGATTTGCAGTAGATAATGATCCTGAGAGCCATGAGGCAAGTGTTTTGGTTATGGCAGCTAGTAGTAACTACATTGATAATGGTATAAGTGCGGACTCTCTGTGGGGGGAGGCGACATATCCTGTAGAGGCTTACTATAGACTCAAAAATGACCATAATGATTGGGGTGTAAGTAGAGTAACAGGTATACACTCTTCGACTGATAGCGCATTTGGCTGTGAGGTTGATGATATAGCTTATCGTGCTATCGAAGGGGGGATTCTCAAGGGGGAGAGAATTGATAGGTTAATTTTACCTGCGTTGGTAAATATAGTACGACCGTATCGAAATGGTGAAGATTTTGATGGTTTATCGCGATTTAGACAATTGCTAGATAAAGGGTAATATTTGCAGATTTATTGATTATTTGGTATAATTGCCAGGTAACTAATTTTAATGACACAATCCGTTTCACACTCCAAATCGTGAGCGGATGAGGCAAAAGGAGAAGAGAATGTCTGTAAAGGTAGACATTAAGGCTTTGCTGGAGTCAGGTGTTCATTTTGGACACAAAACCAGCCGCTGGCACCCAAAGATGGCGCCATATATTCACAGTAAGCGTCAGGATAGTCACATTATTGACTTGACTAAGACTGTTGAAGCTTTGGACAAGGCTTTGCCAGAATTGACAAAAATCGCCGCATCAGGCCGTAAGGTTCTGTTTGTTGGTACTAAAAAACAAGCTAAAGACGTTGTTCGTGAAGCAGCTGAAAAGATTAACCAGCCATACGTAGTTGAGCGCTGGATTGGTGGTATGCTGACTAACGGTTCAACTATTGCTCAGCAAATTAAGAAACTGAAGAATCTTGAAAAGCGAATGGCTTCAGGTGATTTGGAAAAGCGTTATAATAAGCTTGAAGTGCAGCGTTTCCAAGAGGAAATCGACAGCTTGAATATGAAATATGGCGGCATCAAGGATTTGATGGGCAAGCCAGGCGCTGTTGTTGTAGTTGACGCATTGACCGACGCAAATGCAGTTCGCGAGGCTCAAACTTTGGGCGTGCCAGTATTTGCTATTGTTGACACCAACGTTAACCCAACAGGAATTGATTACGTAATTCCAGGTAATGACGACGCTGTTAAGGGTATTCAATTGCTATTAGACTACTTCACTGCGGCTGTTGCTGAAGGTGCAGGTAGCGTAAAGGTTGAAGAAAAACCAGCTAAAAAAGAGGAGAAATAGGATGGGCGTTTCTGTTGACGATATTAAAAAATTGCGCGAATTGACCGGCGTAGGCTTGACTGACGCTAAAAAAGCTTTGGTTGAAGCTGAGGGCGATTTCGATAAAGCTTTGGAAGCTATGCGCAAAAAAGGCTTGACGAAAGCTGAAAAGAAGGGCGACCGTGAAGCTCGTGAAGGTTTGATCGAAAGTTATGTTCACTCTGGCCGAATCGGCGTTATCGTTGAGGTAAACTGCGAAACCGACTTCGTGGCTCGACTTGACGACTTTAAGACGTTGGCGCACGAAATTGCTATGCAAATTGCAGCGATGAGTCCAAAGTATGTTTCTGAAGCTGACATTCCAGCGGAGGAAATGGAGCGCGTTAAAGCTGAGCTTATGGCGAGCGAATCTTTGGCAAGCAAGCCTGAAGAAATGCGCGAAAAGATCGTTGAAGGTCAATTAAAGAAGCATTTTGCTGAGCAGGTTCTTATGAACCAGACGTACATTTTGGACGACTCTAAGACTGTTGAGCAACACATTAAGGAAGCAATTGCGAAATTAGGCGAGAACATCGTAGTTCGTCAGTTTAAGCGAATCGAGCTGGGCGTCAGCGAATAGATTTTCACACAGAGAAGAAGTCGGCCGTAGCGATGCGGTCGATTTTTTATTTTGTCAATATTTACCACAAGCATATTGACAATATCGCAAATATGTGCTAGTATGGGTACATATCAAAAATGATAGTAAAAACAAAAAAAGGAAAGATATGAGTGAATTAGGCAAAAATACAGCTGATTATCCGAAAGAAAATTCCGCACAAGGTTCTTCTCCGGAAGATGCGTGGGCAAGAGTAGTAGCTGCTGGAGAGGCTCTTGAGGATGAAGCAGGAGCGACTGCGAAGCAAAATCCAGACAAACCCAAGGTGAAGGTTAATCGCGATCGCGAAGCTATGGGTGAGACGACACAATATCCGACTACGGAGTTACAGAAGAAAACGCGCGATGAGCGTATTGCTGATGGCCAAGAGAAAGTTGCTGCGCTGAAGAATAAGGCTAAAGAAGGTCTTGGTCGCGTATGGAAGGGTTTGAAAGATAGTTTTTATATTGGCGTGAGTCGGGGTTCTGAATTACCTGGACAGATTGCTGAAGGAGCTGGACGCGCTAAGGAAAATATAGGCAATACTTTGTCTGAAGCAAAGAATAAGGCTGCGGAATTGTTTGCGGGCGGTCGAGAGTTTATTCTTCAGAAAGCCTCAGAAGCCCGTACGCGAAAAGAAGAAAGGCAAAAAGCTCGTCAAGAACGCAAGGAAGCTCGGGCTAAGGCTAAAGAACAGCGCGAGTTGGATAGGCAGAAATATAACGAAGCTCGAGAGCAGGATAAGCAGGATAATGCGACAGATAAGTCGACGATTGATAGCAATAAAGAGACTGTAAAAAACTCTAAGCAAGAGCAAAAAGAGGCTGCCGCCAAGCTGGAAAAAGCAGAAAAGATACGACAAGAGGCGGAAGAGAAGGCTAAGAAAGCTGCCGCTGAGTATGACGCCGCGAAGAAGGCATTTGAAGCTGATCAAACGAATGAGAAGTTGCGCTTGGAGGCTGACAAAAAGCGTAATCTGGCTGGGGCTGCCGCAGCGGAGTTGAATCTTGCTGAACTTAATGTTAGTGAATTGAAGAGTAAGATTGATTCTGCCGAGGAAGAAATTGATAAGGCTAAGAGTGAAATAGATAAAGCTAAGGAAGCCATGAAGGAGCGTGCAGAAAAAGCCCGGGAACGTAAAAACGCACGACGACAAGCTCGCAGAGAGGCTTTCGGCGACAAATGGGAATCTGCCAAAGATAAGCTGGCGCGGGTTGCTGGCAAGAGCGCGAACTGGATGATGAATCTTGGTAGAAATGCTGTTGCGGGAGCTGGTAGGGCTGTCGGTAGGGCTGCTAGGGCGATCGCCAACAAACTTGACCCAGTTGAGGTAAATAGCGAATCGAGCAACGGTAAATAAGCATAATTGATAATAAAACATAAAAAGGATATTATAAAATCATGAATAACGACCAAACCCAATTAAACATTCGAGTAACAATAGTCACCAAGGCACAGCTGAATTCAATCGGCATCAATCTACCGGAAGATCAGATGCAGGCGCTGATTCAGCACGTAGAAGATACGATCAATAGCCAAATTGGCGAAGAAATCGTTGAATCTCTGGACGATGATCAGCTGAAAGAGTTGGTACAGATGCAGGACAATGATGCGCCAGCTGAAGAAATTGACGCATGGATTCGTGAGCGAGTTCCAGAATATGATGAGATCATTGAAGATAACGTGGCGATTGTTCTGGGTGAATTAGCTGATAACTCTGATGCGATTCAAGCATAAATAAGCCTAGGAAAAATAAATCCGCCTTCACATGAGAGGGCGGATTTTATTGTGTGGAGATTATTGAGCAGCCGTCTTTTTGGTGGCGCGCATCTGTCGTGGTGACGATGAATTGATGATTTTGGATGGTTTCTTGGAGGAGTTTTTCGCGAGTGGCGTCTAATTCAGAAAAAACGTCGTCCAGTAAAATGAGTGGTCGAGATTGGCTAATCTCCGTCTGCATTTCAAGCTCTAGCAACTTGAACGCCAACATAATTGTTCGCATTTCGCCACGTGAAGCAACTTTAATGGCGGGCTGATTATGGAGAAAAATTGTGAAATCTTCACGGTGTGGGCCAGCCGAAGTAAAACCGGTTACTATTTCATATTCGCGGGATTTTCCTAAGCGATTAAGTAGGGCTTGGTCGTAATTTTCCAGAGGTACAATAGTGCCATATTCGATGGATAATTGCGTGTCTTTTCCTGCCAAAGATTCGTATAAATTTTTTATGCGAGGCTCGTTTATCTGGAGAAATTTGGCTCGTTTTTGGGCAATGTTGGTTGCATATTGGACAAATTTTATATCCCAAGCAAACAGGTTGTCGCGCCAAATTGATGAGTCTTCTTGGTGGGATTTTAAGAGTTCGTTGCGCTGTAAAAGAGTGCGATTGAAAGCTCTCAAATCCGTGTCATATTTGGGGTCAAGTCGGGCAATTAAGCCATCCAGAAAGTCGCGTCGTCGGGATGGTGACGAGGAAATTAATCTTAGTTCGCTTGGCTCAAACAAAACGACAGGCAAGCGGTTTTTTCTGGTTAAGACCTTCGATTTATTGTCATTGATGATGAATTCTTTGTTGATTTTTCCGGAAATTGAATCAAGCTTAATACGTCGCTCGCCGAAATCGCCCTCCAGATGAACAATTGTTTGCGGGGCGTTCAGCGTCATACAATCGCTAAGGCTGCCCCGAAAACTACTGCCGCGTAGCGCTACATAAACCGCTTCGAGCAGATTCGTTTTTCCTGTACCATTTGGTCCAACGATTACCGTCCCAGAATTGCTAAAAGTCGCTTCGTGCAGATGATAAGACCGGAAATTGTATAGCTTAATCTTAGAAATCACTCTGTTATTATAGCACGGGGCGTAAGGCAAAATTAGCAGACAAGACGCTTGAAGTTTGATATAATAACGGATAGATAAATTGGAGGAAATATGTTCGACACAAACCCTTATGAAGAAAAAATGAATGCAGCGTTTAGCTTTTTTCAAGATGAATTGAAGAAGGTGCGAACGGGCAGGGCGCACGCTGGAATGCTTGACGGCGTTATGGTTGAGGCTTACGGCTCAAAAATGCCGCTTAATCAGGTTGCAAACGTAACCGCTCCAGAGGCACAAATGTTGTTAGTTACACCATTTGACCCGAGTAACATTACGGCAATTTCTTCTGCAATTCGCGATAACCAAAGCCTAGGTTTTAATCCGTCTGACGATGGGCGAGTGGTTCGCGTTCCAGTTCCAGCTTTGACGGAAGAGCGCCGCCACCAACTGGTGAAACAGGTTAGCGAGAAAGTTGAGGAGGCTCGAATTGCGATGCGTAATATTCGTCAGGATGCCCTTAAGGACGCTAAGCGAATGAAGGACAATAAAGAGCTGAGTGAAGACGATTTGAAGCGTGTAGAGAAAGAGATTGATGGCTTAATGAGTAAGATGCAAACGCAAATTGACGAGGCGTTTAAGGCGAAGGAAAAGGACGTCTTAACCGTTTAATGAGCGAAACTTTTGTCGATAAAGTGAAAGCATTGAATTTGCCGTTGGATCAAATTATTGTTATTGGTAGCGGGATTTTGGATCAATTAGGGATTCGTCCAGCTAGTGATATTGATCTTGCGGCGAGTTCTGATTTAATGAAAAAGCTCTCCGAAGAAAGTAGCGATTGGATTAAAAAGTTCGACGATAATCAGCGTTTTTATTTTGTAAAAGATGATGGTTCGGCTGAAGTTTGGGACGGATGGGAGTTTGATGGGCAAGTTGTTAGCCATGATGATTTGCTTGATTACGTGGTGGAGTATGATGGTGTGAGATTCGTCAATTTAGAGTTTTTATCTCGATGGAAAAAATGGCGCAGTCTTGAAAAAGATACTCAAGATGTAAAATTAATTGATGAATGGAGGGCGAATAATGAGTGAAGATGCGAATTTGCCGCGGCATATCGGATTTATTGTTGATGGAAATCGGCGATGGGCAAAGCAGCATGGCTTGCCGACATACGAAGGACATCTGGCGGGCTATAATGCGTTAAAAGACGTGGCGCTGGAAGCTCTTCATCGAGGTGTGAAATACGCGAGTGCTTATGTTTTTAGTACGGAAAACTGGAAGCGGTCAGAGGAAGAAGTCCGACATTTGATGAAATTGCTATTGAACATACTGAAAGCTGATCTTCCGATATTTATTGAAAACGAGGTTCGCTTGAGGGTTATTGGGTCTAGGGAAGGCTTGTCGGATCAATTGATCAAAGCGATTGACGAGGCTGAGGAAAAAACCGCCGATCTGAAAAATGGAGAATTGGTTTTATGCTTAAATTATGGCGGACATTTGGAGATTGCTGATGCGGTTAAAAAAATTGTTCAATCTGGAGTTTCTCCTGAGGAAATTACGCCTGAGTTGATTGCTCAAAATATATACGCGCCAGAGGTGCCGCCGTGCGATTTGATTGTTAGAACTTCTAGCGAGCAGCGACTCAGCAACTTTATGTTGTGGCGATCAGCGTACAGCGAATTGATGTTTATTGAGAAGAATTGGCCAGACATGACGGTGGACGACGTATCGGTGATTTTAGAGGAATATGCTAATCGGAATAGGCGGTTTGGGAAATGATTATTTGGGGAGTACTTTTAGGGCTATTTGTTCTCATTTTATTGGTGGTTTTGCATGAATTAGGTCATGCTATTGTCGCCAAGAGAAACGGCGTTAAGGTTGAGGAGTTCGGAATCGGATTTCCGCCTGCCGCAAAAAAATGGAAAGTAAAGCGAAGTTTCTTGGGTGAGGACGTAACGTTTAGTTTGAACTGGCTGCCGCTTGGTGGATTTGTCAAACTGAACGGTGAATATGATTCCGCAAAAGGCGAGGGTACATACGGCGGATCGACGTTTTGGGTGAAGACGAAAATCTTGCTGGCTGGCGTCGTGATGAACTGGATAACTGCAATTGTTTTGTTTACGATTCTTGCGGTAATTGGTATGCCGAAAATCCTGTCGAACCAAGTTCAATTGCCGTTTGATACAGAGGTTAGGCGTTCGCCAGTGGCGATAGCGAAAGTTACGCCAGGTTCGCCTGCCGATAAAGCTGGACTTAAGGTTAATGACGAACTTATTAAGATAAACGGCCAGTCGCTTACAGAGGCGGGAAAGTTGCCAATTGTAACGAAGGAAAATGCTGGCAAAAAAATCAACGTCAAGTACAAGCGTGACGGCAAAGAATCGGCTGTTGACATCCAGCTGAATGATGAAAAGTCCGTGAAGGGAAGCGGATATCTGGGCGTTATTCCGGGGCAGACGGAGAAAATGTATAGCACATGGTCGGCGCCTATTGCGGGTGTGGCGACTACCGGGCAATTGTCATACGAAACTATCAAAGGTGTTGGTGTGTTATTGGTGAAAACCGTACACGGATCAATTGGGCAAATATTTGGTTCCGCAGAATCAAAAGAATCTGCACGAGCTGATTTGGCCTCTGTTAGCGGAAGTGTAGCAGGACCAATTGGCATACTGGGCGTATTATTCCCGTCAGTTGTCAGTTCTGGAATTGAGTACATCATTTTCGTGGCGGCGTTAATCTCTCTGACGCTGGCGGTGATGAACATTTTACCAATTCCAGCGCTTGACGGTGGTCGCTGGTTCACGATGGCAATTTTCCGTCTATTTAAGAAAGATCTGACGAAAGAGCGCGAGGAAAATATTCAGGCAACTGGTATGTTAATTCTATTAATCTTAACAATTTTGGTGACGATCAGTGATGTTGGAAAACTCTTCTAAGAAAATAAAAAACCGCAAATGGTGGCTGATTTTTGCGCTCCCAGCTTGGGTTTATGGCGTATTTTTGGCGGTGGAAGTTGTTGTTTCATTGGCGGTCGGTGCTTTGATAAAAATCGGCGTGCCACTCAATTCTGTGAATCCAGTTATTTTTAACACGGTGCTTTCGGTTGTCGTATATATTTTGTCGCTAATTGTCGTGGTTGGTGTGCCGTTTTTGGTTAAGAAGCGCCGAACAACTTTGAGCAATTTGGGCGTGAATGACTGGCCAACGTTTTTGGAAATATTCATTTCTCCGTTTGCTTTTGTGGCGTACTTTTTACTAACAATGGTTACAATGAGTATCGCCAGAGTTGTTTTCTTAGTGGATATGCAACAAAAGCAAGCTATACCGTTCAGCCAGAGTATGCTGGCGACTCATTGGCAATTTATCATGGCGTTTGTTGTGCTGGTGGTGTTGGCGCCGATTGTTGAGGAACTTTTGTATCGCGGATATCTTTACGGCAAGTTGCGCAATTCTTTCTCGATTTGGCTATCGATTATCATAACGAGCATAGCGTTTGGCGCGGCACATCTTTGGGTTGGTCCAGATTCACCATTGCAGTGGGCGGTGGCAATTGATACATTTACTTTAAGCCTGGTGATGTGTGCGACCAGGGAATATACTGGCGCAATTTGGGTGCCGATTATGATGCATATGGCGAAAAACGGAATAGCTTTTTATTTCTTGTTTGTCAATACGGGCGCAATTAATCAGACGGAATCGTTATTGCCATTTATATTTATGTAAAGGAGAAAAATATGCGAATGACACAACTTTTTACTAGAACTTTGAAACAGGCGCCAGCTGGCGAGGTTGCGCGAAACGCCCAGCTTTTGATTCGTGCTGGCTACGTACATAAAACGATGGCGGGTGTGTATTCGTTTTTGCCGTTGGGTTTGAGGGTTCTTGAGAATATTAAGCAAATTGCTCGCGAGGAAATGGACAAGGTTAATAGCCAGGAATTGGTAATGAGTACTTTGCAGCGAAAGGAATTGTGGCAAGAAACTGGTCGCTGGAGTGATGAATTGGTCGACGTTTGGTTTAAGTCTAAATTGCAAGACGGCACGGATATTGGTTTTGGTTGGACGCACGAGGAACCGATTGTCGATCTTCTTCGTAATTACTTAAAGAGCTACAAAGATTTGCCAGTTAGCGTTTATCAATTCCAGAACAAATTGCGAAACGAACTTCGTGCTAAGAGTGGAATTATGCGTGGTCGTGAATTTGTGATGAAGGATATGTATTCGGTTCACGATAGTAAAGAGAGTTTGGATAGTTATTACAATTCAGTCATTGAGGCGTATAAGCGTTGTTATGACCGATTTGGGATTGGCGACGAAACGTACGTGACGTTTGCTTCTGGCGGCGCTTTTACGAAGTTTAGTCATGAGTTTCAGACGATTTGCGATGCTGGTGAGGATTATATTTATTTGCATCGCGGTAAAAATATCGCTGTTAATGAAGAAGTTTTGGACGAGGCAATTGAGGAGCTTGGCGTCGATCGTAGTGAATTGGAAAAAGTGAAAACTGCCGAAGTTGGCAATATCTTTAATTTCGGAACGCAGAAATCCGAAGAAATGAAGTTGGTATTTACTGATGGCGAAGGTAAAGAGCGATACGCTTATATGGGAAGTTATGGTATTGGAATTACGCGAGTTATGGGTGTGATTGTTGAGAAGTTCGCTGACGATAAAGGTTTGGTTTGGCCGGAAAATATTGCGCCGTTTAAGGTTCATATTGTGGCAATTGGTGAAAAAGGACAGGAATTGGCGGGCAAGTTTTATGACGAGCTGGCTAACAGTGGCGTCGACGCGCTACTCGATGATCGTGATGAGCGTCCAGGCGTGAAATTTGCTGATGCTGAGTTGATGGGATTGCCGTGGCGGATAACGATTGGCGATCGAGCGATTGACGGTGATGGTTTGTTTGAATTGACGGAACGAGCAACTGGCGAAACGCGAAAAATGGATTACCAGCAATTGATGGATTTTTGCTTGAGTCGGTAATGCTGATTATATTGACATAATAAATAGCGATTGATATACTCAGATAGACTTAATCAAGACTAATTAAAAACACTATATTTAGTGTAGATCGTAAGACTAATACCACTACATACAGTAGAGGAGGAAATTTTTATGAAAAAAACTTATCAAATTACAGAAGCCGGGAAGGCTGATTTAGAAAAAGAATTGGCAGAGTTGAAAGGGCGACGTGGTGAGATTGCTGAAAAAATTGCGGCAGCGCGAGACTTTGGCGACTTGAGTGAAAACGCGGAATATGACGCTGCACGCGAAGAGCAAGGCTTGGTGGAAACGCGAATTTTGGAAATTGAAGATATTATACAGAACGCCGAAATTATTAAATCCAACGGTAGCTCAAGCGTTGGCTTGGGTAGTACAGTTGAATTGCAATGTCCAGAAAGAACCGTATCTTACACAGTGGTTGGACCAGTTGAAGCTGATCCATTGGCTGGACGAATCTCAGATCAGTCGCCAATTGGTAAAGAATTGATTGGTAAGAAAATCGGTGACGAAGTGACGATTAAAACGCCAAAAGCCGAAATTACCTACATTATTAAGTCGATATCTTAAGTCTGGCGGGATCTGCCGTATATAATGTGCTATAATTATCTCTGTTATGGCTACACTTCAAGATTATCGCAATGAACGACTACGAAAGCTGGAAACATTACGTCAATTAGGCGTTGAACCATATCCAGCAAAATCAGAACGAACTCACACTTGTGCTGAGGTTTTGTCTAAGTACGATGAGCTAGCTGGTAAGGAAGTTGTTGTTGCGGGTCGCGTGGTGTCTATTCGCAGTTTTGGCAAATTGGCGTTTATTAAATTACGTGATCAATCTGGTGATGTGCAGCTTTACTTGCAGCGTGATGACGTAGCGGAGTTGGATTCTGCGCGCGGCGTGCTTGGTATGAAGCAACTTAAATTGCTAGATACGGGCGATTTTATTGAGGCGAAGGGCGTGATGACCACGACACAAACGGGCGAAAAATCCGTTGGTGTACGCGAACTTAGATTGTTGACCAAATCGTTAAGGCCAATGCCAGAAAAATTAGAGAACAAGGAAGAGCGCTTGCGCCGACGTTATGTTGATATGAACGTCAATCCTGAAGTTCGCGAGCGATTCATTCGCCGAAGTAAGTTTTGGCAAGCAACGCGAGATTATTTGAATAGTAATGGATTTATTGAGATTAATGTTCCTGTTTTGGAGCACACCACTGGCGGTGCGGACGCGAACCCATTTGTGACGCATATGGATGCACTGGGTGATCAGCAGTTTTATTTGCGAATTAGTCATGAATTGCCGTTGAAGCGACTGATTGGTGCTGGATTTGAGAAAGTCTATGACCTCGGTCCGCGTTTTCGCAATGAAAATTACTCGGACGAGCATCTGCCAGAGCATATCGCCATGGAGTGGTACGCGGCTTACTGGGACTGGAAACAGGGAATGCGTTTCATGGAGTCGATGTATAAAGATGTGCTTCAGAAGACTTTTGGTACTCTGCAATTCCAATTGGGTAAATTTAACGTCGATATGAGTGGTGAGTGGGAAGTTTGGGATTATGCTGAGGTTATTCATAAGCATTACGGAATCGATGTTTATAATACGACAATTGAAGAAGTTGCTGCTAAACTGAAAGAGTATAATTTGGAAGTTGAAAAAACTGACTCTATTCCGCGCAGCATTGATAAATTATGGAAGAATATTCGTAAAGATGTTGCTGGTCCGGTTTGGTTGGTGAATACGCCGAAGTTTATTAGTCCGTTGTCAAAGACTAATCCGGAAAATCCAGAGACGGTGGAGCGTTTTCAGCCAGTGATCGCTGGTTCGGAATTGGGCAATGGATTCTCTGAGCTGAATGATCCGATTGACCAGTTAAATCGTTTCCTTGAGCAACAGCAAATGCGTGACGCTGGCGATGAGGAGGCGATGATGCTTGATATTGATTACGTTGAGATGCTGGAATATGGGATGCCGCCGGCTTGTGGTTGGGGCTATTCTGAGCGAGTATTCTGGATTTTCGAGGGCGTTACGGCGCGTGAAGGTGTGCCGTTCCCGCAACTTAAGAGCGAAATTGACGAAACAACTCGGGCGATTTATCCGCAAGTTAACTTGTAATTTTGCTATAATTAAAGCATGAAACGTTTTCTTTTGGGGCTACTAACTGTTGGGCTATTGCTGGCCGGGTCTGGCAAAATGGCGTTTGCGGCACGCTCGACGGATAATTTTACTATCACAAAATTTGATGCGGAATATTCGTTGAGTCGCGACTCTGATAATCGATCAAAATTGGAAACCACTTGGCGAATTACTGCTAATTTTCCGCCGAACCAAAATCGGGGAATCGCGCCAGTTTTTGTTAAGAAGTACGATGATCACTCGACGAATTTTTCATTGCAATCTGTAACTGATGAAAATGGTACGTCGCTTGAATATTCCTGGAATGACGACGAGCTGAGAATTGGCAATAAAAATACCTACGTGGAGGGCGAGAAAACTTATGTTATTAAGTTTACACAGCGTGATGTAACTAAGAATTACGGTGATACGGGGCGTGATGAGCTCTATTGGGATGTGATCGGCGATGAGTGGCGTGTCCCGATGGAAAATGTGCAAATTTCCGTGAAACTTGATGAGTCTTTGGTTGCGGCAAGGCAAGGGAGGGCTTTTTGTTATGTTGGCAGTCGAGGCTCGACGACGCAATGCGACTTGAGCGAAGATGAGAGCCAGATTACCGCAAAAATAGATAAATTGAGTCGTCAACAGGGCGCAACTGTGGCGATTGGATTTAAGAGCGGGACTTTTTCTGAATACCAAGAAACGTTGATGGAGAAGCTGATTGGAATTTGGCATTTGATGCAGATTCTAGCTTATGAAATCGCGACACCTTTGGTGGTTTTTCTAATAATTCGATATAGGCGGTTGGTTGGCAGAGATAAGGAATTAAAACCGATTCCACCGGAGTATTTACCGCCAGAAAATGTCAGTGTTTTGATGTCGACATATATTTTGAAAAAATACGATCTATTCAAGGTCAAAGGTTTGCCGAAGGTCGCGCAATTATTAGACCTGGCGGTTCGGCATTATATTAAAATTTATGAAGTGAAAAAATCTTCGCTGTTTAGCGGTGCGCAATATGAGATTGAAATTATTAAAGATTTGCAGGAACTTAAAGCCGAGGAAATTGAAGTTATTCAAGATATGTTCGACAGTCCATATATTCCAAAACCAGGTCAACGCCTAAATCTGAAAAATCTCCAAAATAATATAAAATACATGACGCGAACGCGTGATGATGATAAAAATCTGGAGACGCTAGCCAGAGAGAAATATGGTTTATGCGAGCAAAATCCAGAAGTGAGACGAATAATGAGAGGGTGGTTTAAGCGAGTTCTTGTGTTGGCTGTTTTGTTTTTGTCGCCGATGCTCCTTGTTATGTCAATTATGCTCGTCTTAGCGTCCAGAGGCTGGTCATTAACTGATAAAGGTTTAAGTTTGAGGCGATATTTGGAGGGATTGAAAATGTATATCGGCGTGGCTGAGGCTGAGCGCTTGAATATTCTACAAAGTCCTGAGGGCGTGGAAAAAGTAGTTGTTGACGTGAACGACGGAAAACAACTTGTTAAATTATATGAAAGAGTTTTGCCTTATGCTGTGTTGTTTGGACAAGAGAAAAATTGGAGTAAGCAAATGGGCAAATATTACGAGCAAGTTGGCGAGGCGCCAGATTGGTACGTTGGGCGAGGCGCGTTCAATGCTGTGGCGTTTTCGTCTGGGCTAAGTGGTTTGTCGACGGCGGCTGGCCATGCTAGTGATTATTCTTCAACTTCTGGCGGTTCGTCTGGTGGCGGATTCGCTGGCGGCGGCGGAGGGGGCGGCGGAGGCGGCGGCTGGTAGAATTTGCTATAATTAAAGATATGGATTTTTTATTGGAGTTATTTTCTGACACGCTAGTTTCATTTGCGGTTAAGGGTGAAAGGTTGTAATTATGTCTAATATTTTATTATGGCTAGCGGCGGCTGTTCTATTGGCGCTTTCTGGGCTATTTTCTGGTCTGAATATTGGCTTAATGATGGCGCGGCCTGATGATTTGAAGCGAAAGGCCAGGCAGGGCGACAAAATTGCGGCGCGAGTATATCGATATCGAAAAGACGGCTATTATTTGATTTTCTGTATTTTGCTCGGCAACGTCGGCGTGAATACCGCGATGTCAATTTTGCTTGGCAATATGACGAATGGCGTGGTCGGCGGTTTGATTGCGACGCTTCTTATCACGATGTTTGGCGAGATTTTGCCGCAGGCGATTTTCTCGCAGCGTGGATATCGATTTGTGCGATATTTCTTTTGGCTACTTGATGTGATTTACGTGCTATTTTGGCCGCTTGCTCAGCCGATGTCGAAATTGTTGAATCGTTGGTTGGGTAAGGAAACGCCGCAATTATATTCTCATCAGGAGCTGGAGGAGATTATTCACGAGCACGCCGTTAGGTCGGATAGTCCGGTTGATTATGACGAAAGTCGCATTGCTGCGGGAGCGCTGCAGTTTAGTAAAAAGACGGCTGGCGATTTGGTTACGCCGATGAGCGAGGTTTTCGTCGTGGATCTGGATGACGAGCTGGACGCGACTTTACTCGCTCAGATTAAGCACGCTGGACATTCGCGAATTCCGGTTCAATCTGACGGGGAATTGGTTGGAGTTTTATACGTGAAGGATATCGTTGGACGAGATTTGCCGTTGCCAATTAGCCAATTGTACCGCGATAAAATTTACGATATTGACAAGAGGTCGCGCCTGGATACGGTCTTAAGTCGATTCATTCAAACGCACAATCATTTGTTTGTGGTGATGGACGATGAGGCGGAGTTGGGAATTATTACGCTGGAAGACGTGATTGAAGAGATTCTGGATCAAGAGATTGAAGATGAATATGATGAGGAATAAGATTAAATTGAGGAGGTCATAAAATGTTTGAAGAATATAATAGTGGAGTGCCTGATAGATTACGACGAGTTACAGCCGAGACAATGTCTCCCGAAGTGCTATATACACTCGATACTTATTCGGACGTATCGCCGCAGGATGTGATATATATTGATGAGTCTAGGGCAGAGGGAAGTGGTCGTCTAATTATCAGTAAAGGACAGTCTGTTAAGCTGCTTGAGGAGACTGATCTGTCTACTTCTGATCTGGTGATATTGATGAGCGTATGGCAGAGAAATGACCAAGGGGATTTGTGCCGTGGTATTGTCGCCGATTGCCGATTTTATAGCGGACGCTTTGACGTTGAATATGGCGACGAAGAGATTGATGATTACGATGGAATTGATGATGAAATCTACAATAAGGACGACGAGCAGGTTATCTCTGCAGTAGTTGATTACGGAGATGATGGAGAAGTCAAGATTTGGGGAGATCCGACGTTTTTTGATGCCGCTAGATATATGGCTGGTTTGGTGGATAATGAGTCGATAGAGAAGAACGAGGTTGTTGCGGGCAGTCGCGAGATTCAGGACAGTGTGAGCGACGGCGAGTCGCGGGAGCGTGTGAATGTTGACTCTTTTTATAAGCGCGCGCTTAATGGCTTGGCGAAGATAGTTAATGCTAGGCGAAAATAGCGATCCCTAAGCTGACAGAGCCTGCGATTTTTTGAATATTATTTTCAAAAATACCTTGACAATTTAAGGTACCTTGTATAACATAGTACTATGTATAATAAATCAACAAGGAGTTTAATGTGAAAAGAATTGACATTATTAAACGCGCCGGTCGAAATTTGGGGCAATCAAAAGGCCGCACGATTTTAACTGCGCTGGCAATTTCAGTTGGAGCGTTTACGATTGGTCTGGCGCTGATGGCTGGAGAAGGCGGTCGGCTGTATACGAACAGCATGGTCGACGCGGCTGGCGATAAAAAATCTGTTTCGGTCTATAAAAAAGTGACCTCGTCGGGACCTGATAGTAATCTCCCAGAATATAGCGACTCGGAAGATACGGAAAAGGATCAGTCTAAGGCGATAGAAAAATATTCGATGACTGATAACGATGTGAAAAAAATACAGCAAACCCCGCACGTAGAAAAAGTGACGCCAGCTTATTCTATGTATGGAGTTTTATATGCCAAAAGTTCGGCAAGTGACAAAAAATTCGTGCCTAGTGTAACCGTGAAGTTTGATAAAACTCGAATGAAGTTTGCGGCTGGTAATTTGGACAATTTTATGCCGAAAAAAGGCGAGGTTGTTATTCCAGAATCTTACGTGAAAGAAATGGGATTTAGTGATGCAAAATCGGCAATTGGACAAACGATTACGCTGGGATTGAAAAAAGGAGATTCGTCGAGCAAGAACGCTGACAAAGAAATATCTCTGAAAGTTGCGGCAGTCGATAAACCTTCGGACACGATTCTGTTTTACCAGCCAGCTGTGCGCGTTTCTGTGGATGACGCTAAGGAGATTTACGCTTTCAGTCACGCTAAAAATTTGCCTAATGATTATTCTTACATAATTGCATCGGTTGATGATGAGAAAAATGTTGAGGCGGTGAAGAGTGAGCTTGGCAAGGACTACATGGCGTCTTCGGTTCAGGATGTACGCAAGGCTATGCTTACTTTTGTGAATATGGCTCAAATGGCGCTGATTGGGTTTGGCGGTTTGGCACTACTTGCGAGCGTGTTTGGAATTGTTAATACGATGTATATCTCGGTTTTGGAGCGAACTAGCCAGATTGGATTGATGAAAGCTCTGGGGATGCGAGGTCGCGATATCGGTAAAATGTTCAGGTATGAAGCGGCATGGGTTGGACTTCTTGGCGGTTTGATTGGCGTTGGTTTGGCGAGTTTGATGTCGCTACTCAACCCTATGATTGCTAATTTTCTGAAGTTGGAGCAAGGTACGAATCTATTAGTCATCAATCCTCTGCAAATGGGACTTTTGATAATCGGGCTGATGATTATGGCGGTACTTTCTGGCTGGCTGCCGAGCCGCAAGGCAACAAAATTAGATCCAATTGAAGCGTTAAGGACGGAATAGGAGAATTGTTATGATTGAGCTTAAAAATGTGACGAAAATTTACGGCAAAAAGAAGAACCAATTTGTGGCACTAAATGATGTGAGTTTGCGAATTCCAACGGGCGTGAGCGTGGCGATTTTGGGAAAATCTGGTTCAGGAAAATCGACGCTGATGCACGCAATTTCTGGCTTGGATCGACCGCAGCAAGGTGAAGTGATTATTGACGGTCAGGATATTCTGAAATTGAAGCAAAAGCAAGTTGACGAGTTTCGTGCGAGAAAAATAGGTTTTATTTTCCAGAGCTTCTTTGTTCAGGGCAATGAAAGCGTGGCGGATAATGTGAGTTTGCCGCTGGAAATTGTGAAAATGCCAAGGGGCTTGAGGGAAAGTAAAATCAATGAGGCGCTGAAGGCGGTGGACTTGTACGAGAAGCGCAAGAATCGTGCAAAAGATTTGTCGGGCGGTCAGAAGCAGCGTTTGGCGATTGCGCGGGCAATTGTCGGTAGCCCTCAGATTATTTTTGCGGACGAACCTACGGGAAATTTGGATAGCGAAACTGGCGCGAAGGTGGAAGAGTTGCTGTTCAATTACAACAAGCAAGAAGGCGCAACGCTGATTATCGTGACGCACGACGTTGACTTGGCCAAAAAATGCGATTATCAAATCCTGATCAAAGACGGCAAAATTAAGGGTTCTAACATACCGAAAGAAGGTAAAAGTGGACGTTGATAGCTATGCGGAAAGCTTGGCGGTCCAATTGCGAAAAGGATTTTTAGTTTACTGCGTTTTACTGGTTTGCTCTAATAAAGCGCAGTACGCCGGCGATATCGTTAAGCAATTGAACGATTCGGACTTAACAGTGGTCGAAGGTACGATTTATCCGCTGCTGAATAGGCTGCAGAAAGACGGATATCTGCAACACGAATGGCAGGAAAGCGAGCAAGGTCCGCCGCGAAAATATTATTCATTGACAGATCACGGCGATCAGTTGATTCATGAACTTAAAGATCGCATAAATATGTTAAATAATTCGCTTGATAACTTAGAGAAAGGAATAAAATAATGAAGGAAATAACCAGGATTCATCTGGCAAAGACGGCGTTTAGTGTGGAAATTGACGCTAAGAAATCGCTAGAAAAATATCTTAATTCGATTCAGAAAAATATGCACGCCGACGCGGAAGCGATGAAGGAAATTGAGGCGCGAATGGTTGAGATTTTAGCCGAGCGTGGCGTGATGAAAGAGGGCGTTATTGGCGACGATGATGTTTTGGCGATTAAAAATCAAATGGGCGAACCGCGCGATTTTTCAGATGATAGTGAGGACTCAACTGATGAATTGACAGATGATAATGAGAAGCCAGAAAAGCAATTGATGCGCGACACGGACGGGGCTGTCATTGGTGGCGTGTGCGCGGGAATAGCGGCGTACTTTAATATCAATCCGTTGTGGGTGCGACTGATTGCAATTATCTCGCCGTTCGCAACATTCGGCACGATGGTGCTGGTTTACCTTGCGATGTGGGTGTCAATGCCGCCAGCAAAAACCGCGTCGGACAAATTACGAATGCGCGGGAAGCCAGTAACTTTGTCTGCACTTAAAGAGGCTTCCGCTGATGGAAATTCAACTGTGCCTGCCGGAAAAACTCCAATTGCGAAATTTTTCCAATATTTTGTCGGTGCCGTGGTGCTACTTACGACGCTAGCGATACTGTTTGGGCTGATTGTTGGCGGGGCGCTCGGCGTTTCCTTGGTTAATATGCTCGGCGGTTTGGGAATGCAAATGTGGGCGTGGGGAGTGTGGATTTCCTTAGCAATTGGCGGAATTGCGACGGTTATATTTGGCGCAATTGTAACGCGTAGCATATTCGCTTGGAAGGTCAATCGAATGTCTGTAATCACAATGATAGTGGCGGCGTCCGTTGTTTTTATGAGTTTGGCAAGCGCTGCAATATTTAGCGCTCACGCTGGCTTGGAATATGCGCGTGAATCGCAGCAACTCACGAAGAAAGTAAATATCGATATTCCAGATACGACGAACGCTAATTCAATTTTTATCGATATGCCAGTGGGGAATGTTTCGCGAATAAATTCTGACAAATTTAAGGTGGAAGCGGAGTTTGTGGATTTACCAAAGGCTAATAAGCCAGAAATTAACGTGCATCGCGATGGCGATAAAATTGTGCTGTCCGTTTCTAAAAAGTGTAACGCGATATTCTTTGACGGTTGCTTGAAGTTTTATAAGCCGATAACTGGCTTGAAAATTTATGCTCCTGCGGGCGTGAATGTTAGCGGTTTGTTCTATCAAAATTCGATTGAAGCAGAAAATTCCGAATCTTAGGCTCACGCATTTGAATGATTTTACCGCTAATGCTACACTTGAAGGATGAAAGGTAATTTTTAAGCGTGGCTTGGTGGCAAGCGATTATTCTCGGCGTGATTGAGGGAATTACGGAATTCTTACCGATTTCTTCGACTGGTCATTTGACGATTGCTGAGAAGTTGTTGGGAATGCGAATTGACGATCCGAGTGTCGTGGCTTTTACTGCGATAATTCAGATCGGAGCAATTTTGGCGGCGGTGATTTATTTCTGGAGCGACATCTGGCGAATCCTGCAGGCTTGGTGGCGCGGTTTATGGTGGAAGCGAGCGCGTCGAAAGTTTGATTATAAATACGGCTGGGCAATTATTATCGGTTCAATTCCTATTGCGATTGTCGGATTATTATTTAAGCACGAAGTTGAAACGGTTCTGCGCAGTTTGTGGTTTGTGGCGTTTGGGCTTATTGGTTGGAGCGTTGTTATGTGGCTGGCTGACAATCGTGCGGTAAATAACAAGCGTGGCGAAACTGAGACGAGCTGGAAAGACACGCTGGCTATTGGCGCGGGGCAATGTTTGTCGCTCATTCCGGGAATTAGTCGCTCTGGCGCAACGATTTCAGTCGGTTTATTCCGTGGATTTGACCGCGTGTCGGTTACGAAATTGAGTTTCTTCTTGGGTATTCCAGCGCTGGTCGCAGCAGGACTATTGGAAGTTGTCACCAAATATAAACACATTTCTGGTGGCGTTGGCTGGACTCCAACCATAATCGCCACGGTAATTTCATTCGGCGTCGGTTATTTGGCTGTGTCGTGGCTGTTAAAATTTATTCAGAGCAATAATTTCCGACCGTTTATAATTTATCGGTTTGTCCTGGGTCTGTTGTTATTGGTTATGCTCGGCGCGGGAATGATTTCTCACGTTTAAAAGATTTTATTCAGAATTGTTATATAATGAAGATATGTTAGACATCAAGTTCATCCGAGAAAATGCCGATTTGGTGCAAAAGTCGGCAAACGATAAAGGCTATAAAGTTGATATTGCGGCGTTATTGCAATTAGACGATGAGCGTCGCGATTTGCAGAAGCAGGTTGAAGCGTTACGCGAACAGCGCAATGTTATTTCAGCGAAAATGAAAGGCGGCCGACCAGATCAAGAATTGATTGATCAGGGCAAGCAATTGAAAGTTGAGCTGGCAGAGCGTGAGAGCTATTTGAAATCGACCGAGGAAAAAGTTACGGCAATTCTTAAAAACGTCCCGAACATCACTTTTGACGACGTGCCTCTGGGTGGCGAAGAAGATTCTGTTGAGGTGAAAGTTTATGGCGATTGTAAAACTGGCGCAAAAGACCATTTGGATTACGCCGTAAGCCGCGGTTGGGTGGATTTTGAGCGCGGCGCTAAGGTGGCTGGTGCGAAGTTTTACTACTTGAAGGGCGATTTGGCTTTGCTGGAAAATGCCGTAACTCAATTTGCTTTGGATTACGTAACAAAGCAGGGCTTCACATTTATGACTGTGCCGCATATGGTCAATTTACGAACAGCTGAGGGCGCAGGCTTTACTCCAAAGGGTGAGGGTAGTAACGAATATGTAGTTGACGGCGAAGATTTGACGCTAATTGGTACGGCGGAAATGCCATTAACCGGCTATCACGCGGATGAGATTTTGGATGAAAAAGATTTGCCATTGCTATACGCTGGATATAGTCCTTGCTATCGAAAAGAGGCGGGAACATACGGCAAGCACACACGCGGTTTGTTCCGAGTTCACCAATTTAATAAGTTGGAAATGTACGCGTTTTGTTTGCCTGAGCAATCTAAAGAGATTCATGAGAAAATTCTTAGCGTTGAAGAGGCGCTTTGGCAACAAATTGGTATTTCTTATCACGTGGTTAATATTGCGGCGGGCGATTTGGGTGCACCGGCTGCAAAGAAGTATGACATTGAATATTGGTCGCCAGTTGACCAAACTTATCGTGAACTGACGAGTTGCTCAAATTGTACTGATTATCAAGCCCGTGGTCTGAATATTCGAGTCAGGCGAGAAAACGGCACGATTGAATCTGTCCATACGTTGAATGGAACCGCGGTGTCGCTGGCTCGTTCTCTGGTGGTTATTTTGGAGAATTTCCAGAATCCAGATGGAACTTTGACTGTTCCTGAAGTACTGCGTCCATATATGAATGATCGTGACGTGATATAATAAGAGCGTATTAGTTAGTAGGAGGAAAAATGATTAAGGATATTACAATTACTGGCGTTAAATATGAGCTGAACGCTACAACAAAAAAATACGTTGAAAGGAAAATTGGTTCGTTAGGTAAATACTTGCCACGCCACGCGCGAAAAAGTGCGTCTGCAGATGTTAAGATTAAGCAGATTGATAATCCTGGCGGCAACAAATACGAAGTTGAAGTTATCATCAATGTGCCAGATAAGAAAATTGTAGCTAAGGATTCGACCATGAACGTTTTGGCTGCGGTGGATATTGTTGAAGCTAGGTTGAATGGTCAAGTTCGTAAGTATAAAGACGATGTGCTAGCTCACGTTGGCGGAAGTCGCGGGGTTTTGGCGAAGCTAAAACAAACTTTCGGTCGAAAATAATTGATAGATGAAATTAACAGGAAAGCGTTCAGATTCTGGGCGCTTTTTCTTTTCAAATTGCCCGAAAAAAGTTATAATAAAAGAAGTTTTTGAAAATGCCTGAAAGTGAGGGAGTTTTAAGGTTTATGGCAATTACACAACAAAAAGCGCTGAGTAAGATTTTTGGCGATCCACAGAAGAAGATTTTGAAGCGATTGCGTAAGCAAGTTGACGTTATTAACAGTCTGAATGACAAGTACGAAAAGATGTCTGATAAGGAGCTTCGGGCGCAAACTGATGAGCTGAAAAAGCGTTTGTCGAAGAAAAATGTGACGCTTGATACGATTTTGCCAGACGCGTTTGCCGTGGCTAGGGAAGCCGCTAAGCGTGTGATTGGCGAACGTCCGTATGATGTGCAGTTGATTGGCGGTATGGTTCTTCATGAGGGTAACGTTGCCGAGATGAAAACTGGTGAAGGTAAGACTCTTGTGGCGACGCTGCCGACTTATTTGAATGCTTTGGAAGGCAAGGGTGTTCACGTGGTGACGGTTAATGACTATTTGGCGCAGCGCGACGCTGGCTGGATGGGTCAAGTATATGATTTCCTAGGTCTGACCACTGGTGTGATTATCAATGAGGCGTCATTTGTTTATGATAAAGATTATGACAATGAACATCACGACGACCCTCGAATGCGCAAGCTTCGTCCGGTTTCACGTAAAGAGGCTTACGCTGCGGACATTACTTACGGCACGAATAACGAGTTTGGCTTTGACTATTTGCGCGACAATATGGTTAACGACGTTGATCTACTCAGGCAGCGTGAATTGAACTTTGCAATCGTTGACGAGGTCGACTCAATTTTGATCGACGAAGCTCGTACGCCACTTATTATCTCTGCTCCAGCGGCTGAAAATCCTGACAATTATTACACGTTTGCTAAAATCGCCGCGAAGTTGGTTCCAGAAGATTACGTTTTGGATGAGAAGCGCCGAAGTGTTGCCTTGACTGATGAAGGTGTTGAAAAGGTTCAGAAATTGTTGGGAATAAAAAACTTGTACACACCAGATCACGTGCGCAGTGTTTATCACATGGATCAGGCTTTGCGCGCACAGACATTGTTCAAGCGTGATAAGGATTACGTCGTAACTAATGACGGCGAGGTGATTATCGTTGACGAGCACACTGGTCGGCTCAAGCAAGGTAATCGTTATAGCGAGGGTTTGCACCAGGCGATTGAAGCCAAAGAAGGAGTACCAGTATTGCAGGAAAGCATGACGCTAGCGACGATTTCCTTTCAGAATTACTTCCGACTGTACAAAAAACTTAGCGGTATGACTGGTACTGCTTTCACTGAGGCTGAAGAGTTTCAACAAATTTATTCGCTTGACGTAGTAGTGGTGCCGCCGAACAAGCCAATCACTCGCCAGGACCACCAGGACCTAATTTACAAGACTGAGAAAGGTAAGCTGAAGGCGGTGGCCCAAGCGATTAAAGAATATCACGATGAAGGCCGTCCGGTGTTGGTTGGCTCTGGTTCAATCGCTAAAAACGAAATGATCGCCAAATATTTGGATAGCGAAGGTATTAAGTACGAAATTCTAAATGCCAAGAACAACGAGCGCGAAGCAGAGATTATCTCGCATGCTGGCGAAAAGGGCGCGATTACGCTAGCTACTAATATTGCTGGGCGCGGCACCGATATTAAACTCGGGCCGGGCGTCAAAGAACTGGGCGGTCTAGTGGTCATTGGTTCAGAGCGCCACGAATCGCGCCGAATTGACAATCAGCTGCGCGGCCGCGGCGGTCGGCAGGGAGACCCGGGCGATACGCAGTTTTATGTTTCGACCGAGGACGATTTGATGCGTATCTTTCAGGGCGAGCGGATTGCTAATGTGTTGGAACGCCTAGGTGTCGATGAGGAGACAGCGATCCAGAATCGTGCCGTCAGCAAGACATTGGAAGCAGCGCAGAAGCGAGTCGAAGGCTATAACTTCGATACGCGCAAAAATGTTGTTCAGTACGATAATGTTATTAATCGCCATCGCAAAGTTGTTTACACGGTGCGCCGCAAAATCCTTGAAGGCGATAATATCAAACCAGAAATTCAGCGTTTGTTGCGGGCGATGGTTAATAAATTAACAGAGGTGCCGGCCAAGAATAATCCAAAGTTTGTCGAAGAATTTGCAGAGATTATCCCGCTAGAGACCGACGAAATTGAAAAAATTGGCGCGATCAAAAAAGATAGTCAGCGCCGCGATAAAGCGTTAGCTGCTGCACAAAAAATGTATACAGCCAAAGAAAGAGAGCTCGGTGACGATCTAATCCGCGGGGTTGAGCGCGAAGTTTATCTGCAAGTACTTGATACGCTATGGATGCAGCATCTCGAAAATATGCAGCATTTGCGCGAAGGTATTCACTGGCGTAGCGTCGGCCAGCGCGACCCGCGGGTTGAATACCGCAGTGAGTCGCAGAAGCTGTTTGATAGCTTGCAAGCGACATTGCGCGAGGAAGTTTTGCGTGCTATTTATCATGTGCGCGCCACCGACGCTATTAGCCGCGAATCAATTGATGATGATCACCAAACGGAATTGACGAAGCTTGCCGAGACTTCGGTCGAGTATGGTGTCAACGAAATCACTGGCGGCGAAGAGAATCGCGATCACGATTTCGACGGTTCAATAAAAAGAGCCGCCTCGACCGCCGAAACTAATCATAGGCGCAACGTTGCCCGCAAAAAGAAAAAGGCCAAACGCCAGAATC